>Ga0307507_10011590_pt1 | contig 11082 bp, 7 predicted proteins | sample 7_EM_MG_FD_207223 | JGI IMG/M metagenome (GOLD analysis project Ga0307507, IMG submission 207223) | Populus trichocarpa ectomycorrhiza microbial communities from riparian zone in the Pacific Northwest, United States - 7_EM | ecosystem: Host-associated > Plants > Roots > Unclassified | place... | reverse complement strand
AACTTATGGCCATGATGTTACGTAGCTCATGGAAATCATAATACAATCTTAAAAAATGACTACATGGTGTAATATGGATGTCTTAGATTATAAGTATGTTATGTTAGCAAAGTTAGAGGATTTGGAAAGGGTAAGATGTACTATATTAGATCATTTACCAGCTCATAAAAAGAAAGTTGACAAAGCATATAATAAACATGTTTGATCGAAGTATTTTTTTTAGTTGGAAATATGGTATGGAATGTTATACTATCTATTGCCTATAAGGATCTAAAATTTTACAAATGGTTCCCAAATTGGAAGGGTCTATATGTTGTTACAAAAATTCTTAAAGGAGGTGCTTATTATTTGGCAAAATAGGATGGACAAATGCACTTTTGATAAATTAGTGATTAATATATGAAGAAATTCCACATGAGGAATATAATAAAATATTATACTTTTAAAGAAACTGAGGATTAACCTAGAGATCATAAGTATGAAATCACTCTATATTTGTTTTTATTATACTTTAGGTTTGGTAGTTAAGCTATTTGTTAAAACACATCTTAAAAGTTTTTTCTTCTTTATTATATTAAGGTTTTGAGTTGTTGATTCCAATTGATAAAGTTGAAAATGAATAAGTATTGTTCATAATATTGAAGGACAACTAAGTTGAAAATAAGTTGGATTTCATTGTATACAATAAAAAATATAATATTAAATTAAGTAATTCATTATATTCAAGAAGTTTCAAACAAAACATGATTTTTTTGAACATACTAAGGCCGAAGATAAATTATTTTCAAATCAAACCCAAAGTCTTTTAAGAAAAGAAGTTATGGAATTGATGTTTCATAGTTTTTTTTGCACTTCTAATATAGATGTTCTTGTTATTCTAAGAGGAAAAAGACATTTTTCAAGCTGTAGAAGAGCTTTCCATGTCTCCTGTCCAATTAATATAATAGACCATTGGATAAAATTGTCTAATTGTTGTTGAATATGCTTTATAAAGGCTTAGTCATTGAGAATGTTCACCCTTTTTTTTTATTAGTTCTAAGATTTCTCTAACGTTATTTCTCGGATATTCTCTTTGTTGATTATATTTAAGATCTCTTTCCAAACTGTATATTTTATATGTAGCTTTAGAAAATATAAGAACTATCAAGTTATAAAGAACACACTAAAAGGAAAAATCTTATAATAAAGACACTCTACAGGATTAGTAGAAAAAATAGAAGTTGTAGTAGAACTAGTTCTTGCTTCACCAGTCCTTTTCTTTCTTAAGACAACTTGAATTAGTCTATTTACCTTTTTTATAGTAGCCTTACTAACAATACTAGTAAATGAGGGCGTGATAGATTTTTCTTCTATGATTATGTATATATTGTCTTTAGAATAGTTAATGAACAAATAATGAATTCTCAAAGTTTCTTCTTTAGAAATAGAGGTAAGAGTGGCTATACGTTTAGAAGATTCATTTGATGGTAAATGAGAAGATCTATCTTGGATATTTATAGGAGAAGTAGGAGAATATTAGAAAGGGCAATAATAGTTGTTGATTGTGTTACTTTTTTAGGAACACCAATAACAATAACATTAGTTGGTTATGCAACATCTAGTAAGGAGTATAACCCAATCAAGGTAAAGGGATAAACTACAGTAGGGGTTAATGGAGACAAAACAATCTTAGAAGTTGATACCTGATAATTATAAGATATATAGGGTGAGGTAGAGTTTAAAAAGGAAATCAAAACACAACATACTTTGATTAAGATGCAAATATCATATGCCTAGTTCTTAACCTAATAATAAGGGCCCCATCATCTTTATTTTCTTTAACTATAAGAGGATGTTAATGTTTAATAGGACTAAATGCCACTAATGGCGAAAAGATACTAACTAGATGAGAAACTACATAAGAAACACATAATCAAACAAATTAAAACACATAATTAAACAAACTAAAAACCAATATGTTTTTACTAATAGCTTCAAGTGTAAGTTTTTTACTTGGCTTCCTAACTAGGGTTTTTAATATTTTCCTTTTACTTCTTTAGCTAGATGGATTTTCATGAAAAAAAAATCTAACTACTATTTTTTCTAGGAAAGAATTGAAGATGTCTTACTATACAGGAGGAAAAATCATGGTTGATGGCCTATAGCTAGGGAAAAATCCCTTACTTGAAAGTATCTGAAGTGTAACAATATTATTTCTATCACTTTTTCCACTTGTTCTAGACTATAAAAAATCACCTTATATTGACAAGTTTTGTTCACAACGTAGTATATTGGGAACATAGTGTGCTAATGAATCCTAATTATATAGTCGTGAAGTGAGGGTTATATGTCTTGTAAGAACAATAGTTGTTCTTTGAAACTGGATCTATCACTAGCCTAAGGTGAAAATCCTTGCAAGTTAGGATACTTCTCCAAATTATAGTGTTTTCCCCCCTCTTAGTATATGTCATTTACCGTTAAGAGAGTAACACCTATTAAGATCTTGTCCTTATTGATGCAAAATGAGTTATATCCATATCACTCCTATTTGTTAGGCTATATATTTCTTAAAAGAAAAGTCATAGAAGGAGAATTTTAATGAGCATACCCCTTAACAGATGGAGTTTGGGTTAATGATTGATTTCACATTACTAAATCATATAAAAAAAATAGTTGGTCATATATAAACCCGCCTTAACACTCCATAAATATTACCTTTCATCATAAAGGTTTGATTCTCACATCTAACTTGATGTTCTCCTAATGCCCTATAAATGTGGCTTAACATAAAAGGTCTTCAAACAACTAATCTGCCCTTAACTAATGCTATTTTCATCTTTAAGTATACTTTGATTGAATGTTTTTTGACCTACAACAAATTAGATACCGGCATATTCACTATAACATGAAATCCATAATGAACTAAGTTTAGATGCACCCATTATTACGTCTGCAAAGAGACTTGTTAAAATTTATGGATTTTAAAAAAATACATTATTGAATTTCAACCAAAAAGAGGGATGATGGCTTGTAGTTCTTTGTTAGACTTGGTAGTGATTCTGGATAGCTAAATGATGTCGAAAATCCATTGATATTTTCATTATTCACTAAAACTTTGTTTCATCCTATCTAATCATTTGATATAATCTACACAAGCAATGTTATCCCATATTGAGATTGATTTCTTTCATGTATTAAGGTTTATATGGTCGTTTTGCAAAGAAAGACTTTTTCTCCTGATATCCAAAGCAAAGTGGTGATATTTTTCTTCTTATGGTGTCTTTTAGTAAAATGGATCTACACACTCTCTATTTGTGTTTCTTCATGCAGCACTAGTAATGGATCATTTGACATGAAGTAAGCAATTTGCATAATTTTGAAAGCGGGTAATAAGTGTAGATTTTGATGGAGCAAGGCTTAGGGTTGCCATTTTAGTGTTTTTTTGGAAGTTGGATGAGGTTTAGGGATTTTGATTCTTTTCTTGTTCTAAAATTTTTCTAAGTTTTTGAAAGAAAAATTAAGGGTTTTTGAGTGGAAGATGAAGAATTAAGAGTTAATACTGAAATTATGAAGCAATAAGTGAAAACCTAAATGTCATGTTCAAAATAGCTAGATCATGCTTGTATAAAATAATTTGATTGGACGTCATTTGATATAGACACTAAAAAGTATAGTCAATAATTTTTGGTAAATCATGCTTATTATCAAGGTCATGAATGGTTGATTTGTTTGATCGATTCCAATAGATGCATGGTAGGGATTATTCCTTTATTCAATCCAAAAGTAATGTAATATGAGGGCATTGTTTATATAAAAAATAAACATGTATGTGTCAACTATGTAAGAATACTAATTGTTCATTACTAAAAAAATATAAGAAAAGTTGAAATCAATTATGAAATGGAATTAGTCTAGCTTAAAAAATCCTAGTCGATTAGAAGAGATATAAAGTAATCGACTAATCAATCAAGAGTCATAATTGATTAGAAGAAAGTGATTAACCACAAGAGTTTAAGTCGTGCGAATAATAAAAAAGTTTAATCATACTCAAAATGAGAGTCTTCAATAGATTAAGTTTATCAAAATTGTAGATTAATTAGGATTTATGTTGTTATTAACAAAAATAAATTTAGAATGTATTGGGATTCAATATGTACACTCTTTATGTGATAAAAACAATTTGTATAGAATTCAAATTAGATGTTTAAATAAAATTTAAATGTTGTAAGATATAAATAGACCATCAAGTTGTTGAGAAAGATGATAAGTCTCATATTCATAATTTATTTATGCAATTTACAACTTTTCTCCAAATTTATCTTTCTTCCTTTAATGCTTTTCTCTATAGCTTTTTTCTTATTCAAGTTTGTTTGTTTCTTTTACCTTTTTATTTATTTTTTACTTGACATCTTTTGAAATGATATATCCTTTATTAGGGATTGAAATATTGAAAATCCATATTTTATTTGATTTACAAGACTATTACATGTCTAAACTCGAGATTAAGTATCTAGTTATAATTTCTCCACACAGAAAGAAAAAAAATGAAAAACATATAATATAATTGATCTAGAAAATTATCTGATTGATCATTAAAGTCATGGGTAGAAATCATTATTTTTTAATTTTTCATATTACCAATTATTTGTTTATCACTCATTTAATTTTAATTTGGTAGACTAAAATTTGAACCATTTCATTAAAAAGAATATTTACATGTAGGGATTAATTGCATTTTTTTCTTATGTAGGGACTAAATTGCACATATATGAAATTAGAGGAGCAAAATCTTTTCAATAAGAACTAAAATGCACAAAAATAAAATATATAAACTGAAATAAATTTTTAAATAATTTTGAAGGATCAAAATAATTTTTTAAAAAACTTTATTTAATATTGGCTTGTCAAGTGTCCACCAAACACAAGACAATAATATATAATATCGAGTCCATTTCTATTCGTATTATGTCTAGTCTAGCATATCATACCCAAAATAATTTATGGTGCACATAGAATAATTATTAATATCATCATATTAGTACTTCACTAACTCATTTGTTTTTTTAAAAACTAATACATATATGATAAAGAAAATCAAATACAGGATTAGCATATTTTCACGACTTTACCTATGTTTTCTCTCTCTTATTTATATTTATTTATTTTTTTAAAATAAATAAAGTGAAGTAACTGATAAAATGCTATTAACTACTTTTTAAGCACCGTAAAATTATTCAACAAATCTATTCTAAATTTAAAAGGGAATTAAATTTATAAGAATAAATTGAAAACTTAGTCTAAAATGTAATATAAATTCAACTAATAACTAATTTTCTTTGAAAATAAAATTAAAATGTTAAAATTTTAAAAAATAAAGAATATTAGAGATGATTATCAATACAATTATGCTATTATTATTAATGTTTTCAAAATTTGAAAAAAGAGTATGGTTGGATCATATTTTTTAAAACTTTTGAATTTATTGAAAAATACTTTTAATTAATAATTTTTAGTATTTTTAATTATTTTAATATGTTAATATTAGAAATATAAAAAATATTTTTTTAATATATTTTTAAATAAAAAACATTAAAAGAAAAACTCTCGAAACTTCCATCGAGGCTCAGGGAAACCCCCACGCATGATTCCGAACATTTAAAGTTAAGATTCCACGCATCAGTAGAAAATCTGCTTTTGAGGTGAGGTTCTCCCACAGAAATTCTTGTTATTTCAAATTAGAGATAGAGAGGAGAGAGGGGCGTTATGGCATTGATCAAGCAGACAGTGGTTGTCTTGGTGACACTGTCGGTGGTATCAACATGGATACCAGTCTCAGAGAGTGCCAAAACAGACAAACCTCTTATTGTTGCGAGAAAAGATGATATACCGTACATCAAATGCCAAGTTTGTGAAAAGGTTGCCTCACAGTTGTACCGGCAAGCTCAAAAGAAGCAGGATCAGATCTCTCCCCAGAAGGTGTCAAGTCTAACTAATTCTGCGATCTAGGTTTGCTTTGATTTTTTTTATGGGTTTTGTTGGATTTGATTGTAAAATAATTGTCTTGCTTTTTTCTTTCATTTTTCTTTTGGGTACTATGATAGATCAGCGAGTATCAAGTGATTGAGATTGCGGAGAACGTATGCAATTTGAAGAAGGAAGAAGCTGATTGGATAATGAAATTGGATATAATGGAGCAAGGTGATAAGCTAGAGGTATGAGATATATATATATATATATATATATATATATATATTCCCAATTTTCATCTTCATATGCTCTCAATCGGATGTGTGTGTGTGTTTGGCTTCACAGGTCATAAACTAGAACCATAGTGATAATTAATCAATGGAGTAGGACTTGTGAGTACTACAAGTACGGATAATTGGTCGAAATTGGCAATCTAATTCCTAAGAAGTTTATTTTTCTTCTCTTTTTTTTTTCTTAAATCTGTAGCTGATAGAACAAGATACTGAAGGTCAATGCAATTCAGAATGCAAGACAATCGAGCAAACTTGCCAACAGGTGAGTTTGGCACTGACATTATATTGATAGTTTTTATGGAAATCAGTTTAGTTGGTGACTTTGTCTGTTCTCTGGATTGTGGAGTTTAGAAATGTCTGCTGATGGTTTTCCTTAAATTACTACTGGTTTTATGTTTGGACCATCCTCAATTGCTAGATGTCAAATAATTGCTTATTTGTTTGAGGGCTTTCCAGGTCATGGACTACGTCGACACTGATGTTGCTGAATATATATATACTACCAAGCCTCAGATTGATTTATTGGTGAAACATCTCTGCAAAGATCTGACTAATTCTTGTACTAAGAAACCACCTCCAGTCCCCAAGGTAGCTGCACTCATTTTTGACAGTCATAGGTGATTGATATAGCTTTTCTTAGGGACCATTTTGACTTGTCAATCTCAGTGCTTTCATTTTGTGATCTTCAAAATCATGATTGTGCATGTCCTTGATATATGATGATAGAAAACTTATTAGTTATGAAATTTTCGTGCTGCCTTCACTGATTCTTAGAAAGAATTTGAAAAGGCTTGGAAGCTTTGACATAGTGTGTACTGCTCTATGGTAATTGTTCCACATCGATTGGAAATGGCATGCTTTTGCTAATAATCTGAATCTGACAGCAATAATTCTCTGCTTGTTGCATGTTCAACTTTATGCGAATGAAACCTCTCTCTCCTTTTCTCATTATATTGAACAGTCTCTGCTGTATATTGGCTTCCGGATTGACACTCATCAACTCAATTTTAGAAATTGATTTTAATAATTCTCTACATCTATGAATTTCAATAACATGAAGGCACATCAAAGGAAAATGCTTCACTGTGCTAGTTTTTCTTGTGTTCTCAAAACACAAAAACCAATTTATATCTGAAAATCAGTGAAGCATAAATGGATTTGAAATTCAAAAGTTCCAGAACTTTTAATTTTTCTCTAGTTAATAGAGTTCTTGGGAAGAAAAGGAGTAATAAAGAGAATCTCTGATGTAGGAAGAAAAAGGCAAAAGATAGCTAATTTAGCCAAAGTCTGATTGTCTGGGTTGAACAGCCTGAAAAAGAGAACAAATTGTTTATAAAATCATCAATATATCAAAGTTGTTTTTAAGTCTTGTTTGGGTTGAAAAGCCAGAAAAAGAGAACAAACTATTTATAAAATTATCAAAATATCAAATTTGTTTTTAACTATACTCTAGTAGCAGGCCCTTTGATTTCTCGTAAACCTCAAGGAAAAAAAAAAAAAAATCTCCCCTTAAAAATAACTAAATCTTAGTCGTCCAAACTACTACCATAAATTATTAAAAGAAAAATCCTAATCATATGAAAGCTACTGCAGTTCTAGCTCTTGCATCAATCTCCCTATCCTAACCATGCTTCTCATCAAAGCACTTCTTCTGGCTAGAATGTTGTCTCTGAATTAGCTGCTTTTTTTTCCTATTCCATCATACTTGTGTCCAAGGCTTTAGCCAATAACTTTGCAGAATATATTAGTTCTATGAAGTGGGAACAATATACTCATTCTCAAGTCATTTTTGTTTTAGGTTACTGTTGGGTGTTTGTTTTCCATTAAATTCAGTGAGAAACACGAGTCATGGCAATTTTTCTCTAATTAGAAAAACATAATTACAGATTTACTTTTTTAAGCACTGTTCCTTTTCTTTCCCTATACCTTCAACTGTTCGGCTCCTAATATTCTGCACTTGCATCTCATGTTGACCAATATTATTTCACTCGAGTTCTATAATATTGTAAAATCCATGTCTATCTTTCCAGAGAGCAGAACAACTCATGACTTCACACCTCTTACTTTGTCTTGCACATTCCATTTCAGAACAAACAACTCAAGTTTAATACTTGTTTTTTCATGTTTTTCAGAACAGGATGCCTGGGGAACCTTTTGTGCCTAAACCATCGAAAGAGGTTGAAATGGAAAAGATTATGAGATCTATGGAGGTAATTTGCTTAAAATTTCTGCATGTATGTTGTTATATGTTGATTTGGGTCTATAATTTGTTCCCCTTTGCTTTAGGGTATGCCTGGAGCTCCTGGCATGAAAATGTATTCAAGGGAAGATTTAATGGGAATGAACAATTTTGGTAATGAAGATGCTGAGGATGAAGACGATGAAGATGAACAGTTCCCCTCAAATATGGTAATTGACAAATTTCAGAGCTCATTAATACTTTTCTTCAATACTTCATTGTTTTACTTGAACTGTTGCAACTAATCTTTTGCAGGGAAAAGTTTTAAGAGAGAAGCAGGACATGAAGGATGACTGGAAACAGAAGATCTTTGAAGGGATAAAAAGCACAGCTGAGGCATTGAAGAGGCATACAAATATAGTGTCCAAGCAGATACAGAAATGGTGGAAAGGAATACGTGCAGCGCCTGCAAAGAAGAATTCAAAGACTGGCAAATCAGAACTTTAGGACCGCTAAATGGCTTTACAATGCAGTGAGAGAACTCTGAGCAAAAATGGACTTGTAAAGGAATTACTGCAGTTACACAGCAAGGGCGTGCACATCCTTTGTTTATTATAGTGAACTGGTCTTTTGGTTTTTCGGTATAGATACCAGAAAACTTGAGGCAGTAGGAACTGATTAGAATATGAACTGAACCAACTCTTCTTGAAACTTCTGTTTTCATCTTTTAGAGGCACGCATTTTTGTCTACACTATCTGATAATGATTTTATATCTGAATGAGTTGATTCGAAATTGATTGTCTAGAATTCATTCAACAGGATCATATGAAGCTAATGAGTCCTCACCAAGCTCTGCATCTGTTATTGTGAATCTGGCAGCATTAAAATGATATTCTTTATATAGAGAGGAAAATGTAATTTCTTTGATACTGCAACTAGTAATAATTACGTTATCATACTTTGTGAATTTAGAGTACAAACTAAAATAGTAATTATTGTTATTGAAACTTCTAAATGGCATCTTCTTTTTTTTGTTTTTTTGTGCTGGATTATACAAATAATTATTTCGTCTTTATGTTTAAAAAATTATATTCATCAATTTGTTTTATTTTGCTTTTACTAGACTTTACACAGACTTGGCCAATCTAAGTTCCAGGTTATTGTAAGTTTAAAAAAATAAAGGAATGATTGATCTAACTTTGATCCGATTAAAAACTCTAGTTAATTTGTGACCCGGTCAATCCAAGATAAAATATAAGTAAAAATCTATTGATTTTTTTTTATTATTATTTTTTATCAAAATGGGGTTGTTTTGATCTTTTTTATACCATTTATTTTTTTATATAATTTTTTGGTTAAAATGAGGTTGTTTTAATTATTCTTTTGGTTAACTCGGGTTGATCCTTTCAAGCCGTGACTCGAGTTGATCTCAAAATCGGGTTTTAAAACTATGATAATAACTATTTTTATTCCTTCTTTGCTTTGGGTCAACCCAGGTTGACCATCCCAACTCATGGCTTGAGTCTTGCCCCAGGTCGATCTTTTAGTTGGATTTTAAAATTATGATAATAATTATTTTTATCCTTGTATTGATTCGGGTCAATAGTCAACCTGGTTCATGACTTGAGTCTGGCCTTGAGTAGATTCTTAAAATTATGATAATAACTATTTTTATCCTTATGTTGACCAGGTTATGGTCAACCCAGCTCGTGACTCGAGTCTGGCCTTGGGCCGACTCATAAGTTGGTTTTTAAAATTATTAATCTTTTTTATCCTTACGTTAACTTGAGTTAATGGTCAACTCGACCTATGACCTGAACCTAACCCTAAGTTGGCCATTGAGTTGAGTTTTAAAATTATAATAATATTAATAATCATTTTTATCTTCACGTTGACCCGGGTCAATGGTCAACTCGACCTATGACATGGGCCTGGTCCTGGATCAACTCTCGAGTCAAGTTTTAAAAATATGATAATAACCATTTTTATCCTTACGTAGACTTGGGTCAATGGTCAAATTGACCCGTAACCCGAGCCTAGCCCTAGATCAACCTTTAAGTTGGGTTTTAAAACTATGATAATAACCACTTTTATCTTTACATTGACCTGGGTTAATGGTCAACCTGACCCATAAAAGTCCCGAGGCGACCTCCAAGTCGGGTTTTAAAATTATGATAATAACGATTTTTATCCTTACGTTAACTTGAGTCAATGATCTCGACCCACAACCCTACCTTGGCTCCAAGTTGAGTTTTAAAACTATAACAATAATAATTTTTATTTTTACATTGGCTTGAGTCAATGGTCAACATGACTAGTGGCCTAGGTTTGGCCTCGTTCAATCCTCAAATCATGTTTTAAAATTATGATAATAACTTTTTTTATCCTTACGTTGTTCCAGGTCGATGGTCAACCCAGCCTGTGACTTAAGTTTTATCCTAGGTCGACTCCTAGTTAAGTTTTAAAACTATGATAACAATTATTTTTATCCTTACATTGACCCAAATCAACTAGATTAACCCTTATATACAGAATTGGACAGGTTGTCCTATCTCTTTTAGGGAGACAAAAATTTCTCCACTATAACAACTTTAGACAAGGACAAAAATTAATTTTTGTACTGTCTAAAAATACACCAAACAACTTCATAAAACAATTATCTT
>Ga0307507_10011589_pt1 | contig 11082 bp, 6 predicted proteins | sample 7_EM_MG_FD_207223 | JGI IMG/M metagenome (GOLD analysis project Ga0307507, IMG submission 207223) | Populus trichocarpa ectomycorrhiza microbial communities from riparian zone in the Pacific Northwest, United States - 7_EM | ecosystem: Host-associated > Plants > Roots > Unclassified | place... | reverse complement strand
TTTATAAAAATTATACTTTTATATATGCTTACTAATACTAATAAAATATATATAAAATATTAAAATTATAAAAATTATACTTTTATGTATGCTTAGTAATCTTATAGTTAGCACTTAGTAGCTAAATACTAAGACTTAATTATAAATGCCGCATTTAGCAGCTAAATGCTAGTACTTAATTATAAATGCCGCATTTGGCAGCTAAATGCTAATACTTAATCATAAATGCCGCTAAATGCTGGGAAATGCTGGGAAATGCTGGAAAATGCTAGAAAATGCTAAAATAGCAGAAATGAAAAATTAAATGCTAGTAAATTTTTTCCTGACGTAGTAGTACGCCTATCTTAGATCTATCTTTGTAAAGATCTTTGCGTTGCCTATCCTATCTTAGATTTCGCTAATTAAGGGTAAAGGATACCTATCCTTTCTAGTAATGCTATTTAACTGTCTATAGTCTATATACATCCTAAGCTTTCCGTTTTTCTTTAGGATAAACAACACTAGATATCCTGCTAATAACTATAATAGTCTAATATATCCCTTTTATAAGTTCTCCTAGATAAACTCCTTAAGCGCTATTAACTCTGTTTTAGTAAGCTTGTAGATTAGAAAGAACTTTAGACTTATTCCTTCTTTTAATTCTATCTTATAGTCCTAAGCTATATGCTCTAATAGCTTCTCACTTTCTAGTGACTATAACTTTTTACCATACTTGTGGTATCTCTTTAGTATATAACTTAAGCCTTACTTAGTCTCTTTATATATCGCTCTAACTTAGTACTATACTAACTTAGTTTGCTATTGCATTTTATACTATTATATATTTTTAATATTAACTTAACCTATAACCCAATTAATCTTTAGATTATACTCTTGTAATTAAGGTATTCCTAGTATCGCCTTATCCTGTCCTAATGGTAGGATATTAAAAGACATTCTAACTGGTCTCCCTTTAATAGTTATCTAAATAGGTCCTGTTTTGAGATTAATAATACCTCCTCTATAGGCTATCTGATCTCCTAAAATTGTTATAAGTGGATATAGGTGTTTCTTTTATTTATATAGTAACCCTATCCTTTCTACTACTTTTGGTGATATATAGTTCCTTATTACTCTACTATCTACTAATGCTTTAAACTGCTAATCTTGCCACTTAGCTCTTAAATTTAGGTATTATTTTTAAATTCCTTTAAGGGTCTAAGGCTCTAATACTAGTTTCCTCTAGTCCTATACGCCTCCCCTTTTCCTAACTATTAGCTGCTTGATCCTGCCTATACTTAGTCTAACTTTGGCTAATACTTAGTTTGTTTCTTTTCCTCTATATACTATAGATAAGTATTCTCTAGGTACTCCTACTACTATTATCTATCTAGGTATTCTTCCGTAAGGAATCTTCCTGGTTAAAGTATTAAGTCTCCTTAACCTTGTACTTCTACTAGGTGCTAACTATATATATACTTAGCGTTCCTAAACCGCTTTTCCTCTAGTGCCTAATATATCCTTACTGGGTACTTCTAGTTCTTATCTTTAAGTGCTCTATATATATTGCACGTGTTATCCACACAAGCTATCCATAATAGTATATAATGCGCTACATGTTTTAGGTTAACTCTTAGTTTATCTTTATTTTTAAGTTTAAACCTATACCTGGTTAACCTAACCACTGGTATCTCTACTGTGGGTACTAAGATTTATTGCTTACTTCTCTAGTCCCTAGACCTCTCTTTTAGGTTCCTTAACATTATAATTAATACTCCTTTAATATAACTTATGCGTTTTTCCGTAATAGGTTGGTCTTAGACAACTTTTTTATTTAGCTATATATAAAAATCTTCCTATTTGTCGTTATATCGTTGCCTATACCACTTTTCGTACAACTGGTTTAGTGTATATGGTCTATCTATTAGAAAGTACCTTGTTATCGCTGCATTGTGATATTCTTTAGTATGTCTTTCTTTAAACCTAGTTAGAATATCTAGATCCTCTTCTTATTCTAGTTTATTTAACCACTTTGCCCTAGGTGTCCCTACACTTAGCCTATTAGTAACTCTTTATATAGGTGCTCTGTCCCTTATATAACCTAGTATAGCTAACCTCTTGTCTAGCTTTTGCTCTTACTATATAATAATTCTTGCTCTAAACTTATCTATAGTTTCTTATTTTCTACGTCTTATAGCTAGATCTTTGTAGTCGTCTTACTTTTTAATCCTAGTATTAACTGTTTAATCTTTAGGCTAAACACTACGTTTACCTAGAATTACTAACGTTCTTATTTGTTCTCTAAACTTGTAGTTCTTAAACTTGCGTCCTATACTTATTTATTTGTTATTAAACTAAGTTACTACCCTTTCCCATCGGTTTTTGTCTATTATAGGTCCTTAGGTATATCTTATCTTGTCTTAAGAATCTTAAGCTTTTCTTATCTCTTCTTAAGAATCTTAAGCCTGTGGCCTTTTACCTTTATTAAGTAATAAGCTAGCACTAGTAGTTGTTTACTTACTTAGTTTCTTCTAAACGTTGCTCCTATTGTCTTGTAAAGCGATAGAAATTGTATCTAATAGTATTACTATACCCATTATTGAACCTTGTTTGGTAATGGTCTTAGTCTCTGCTTCTATTACGTTATTAAGGTTTAAGTGCTCCTAGTTAGCCTTCTTTTTGTCCTTATTACTGTTAATTAATAAGTACTCTAACTCTATTATTATTGCTACTAATCTTTGTCTATATATTGCTATAACATCTTAATCTAGCTTATAGAGTCGATCTTATTCTTTATCTAACTCTCTAGTTTTTTAGAGTCCTTTTAACTCTAGCTCTTATAGCTAATAGCTTACGCCATACTTAGCATCCTTATAAATTTGGCATGCGTTGTTATAATAATACACAAAATTGTTAATTAAATACTCTTTTATTCCTTACAGTGCACTATTGTCCCTTTATATGTACGTGCCGTCTGCTGGTCTGGTTCCCTTTACTATATAGTTACTTTAACCACCTCTATAGTCTCTAGCAAAATAACCCTGTTTTCTATAATTTATATAAGCTCTATCTTTAAACTATCTTTCTTGTTGTGGAGTCTGCCTAAACGTCTTCTACTGCTAAGATCCCTAGTTTAGCCTCTGCTCCTTAGTTCTTTAATTACTTAATCCTTAACCTTTAGGTTTTTATAGTTTCTTTTCCTATCTTTAGGTTTCTTTGGTACCGCTTAGGTCTATTAGCTCTGCGCTATTCTATAGTTTTTAACTCTATGTCTGTTATTACGTATTCTGCGCCTTATATAACTATAGAACTCTATCTTGCCCTCTCTTAGCTTATTCCCTTTAATAGATTCTATTATTAATCTTTATTAACTAATTTATTAACTCTCTTAGAGTATCCGCATCTTCTATTAGGATGATTACGTCCTGGACTTTAGCCTTAAGTCCCTATTTATACTATACTATAAGCGCCCTATCGTTCCACTTAACCTGTGTGGCTAGTGTTTAAAACTATATTGTATACTTAATTACTGAAGTGCGTTATACTAAGTTCTAAAGCTTTTATTCTGCTATAGTTATGGCTTCCAGGTCTCTAAATATCTGCGTTAGTCGCTCTATAAACCCATTCCAACTGGTAAATATATACCATATGTCCTGGTTAGTAGTTGTTATACTATTAGCCTATATTTCCGTAAGATACGGCTTAAACCACTTAAGTGCCCTCCCTATTAGGAACAATCCTGTATAGGCTACTTAATCTAATAATGTTACTAACTTCGCTCCTTCCTATACTACCTTAAAGTGCATTTATATAAGAAATCCTTTAAGCTTTAACTTCTCTCCTAAAAATTATTTAATTAAAGGTAACTTAATCTTTACTACTCTAATTCTATTAATGTGTTCTTTAAGTATCCTATTATTATCTTATAAGTAATTAACCATTTCTTATAACTAACCTTGTGTAACCACTTAAGAATCCCCCTTGTCTATACTGGTATTACCTGGCCCTAAGGTTGTGGCTGCCGTTAACGCCTTTGTAACTGGTGCTGCTCTTAGTGGTATATTATTCGATTTTGTTCTAATACCGTAACCTTAGTAGTAAATGTGTAACGGAACCTTGTAGTAGGAACTACAGTGGGTTCTATTATTAGGCTAGGTATATAGGTACAACAAATTAACAACGTAATAATAACTAGTGGAGTAGTTGCCTAACAGATTAACTCTAATTATATTCTAAGATTCACTACAAAGAGAGAACTATCTGGGTAGGGACTGTAGTCCTTTAAATACATAACTATACTTCTAAGAAATCCCTTCGCTTTATTTACTCTGTCTGCTCTATTTGCTTTGCACAGATCACACAGATTACACAGATTATATAGATTATATTATATGACCTCGGCTACCATTCCTCGTTATATGGTTCTACCGGATCTATCCTGGACCGTGCCTGTATTAACTAACTAGCTTCTGTCGACTCCTCTCCAAGTAGTCGTAATATTGTACTTAAGCTGTCCGTAACAGCAGGCGCTGTCTCTAGACGTTAGGGAGGGCGTAACTCCTTATTAGATACTTATTCTACCTTAGAGGAGCTTTAGCAACCCTTATTAAGCAATCCTACAGCCCTATATACAGTGTATATAGCGGTATCGTTGACTGAGCTTGAGGGAGGGTGGTGGAAAACAAGCCCGCAACGATATTACGTGATGAGACTTGGGGAGAACCTCTTGGCAGGAATCTGACTAATTAGAGAACTTTGACCGCCGGTTGAAGTTCCTTGAAATCTCTTCAACTACCTATATAGAAAATAAGCAATATAATGAGATTTAGCCCTATAACCTCAATTCAACAGAAAGCTCCACTGCGGGATAGTTATATAGCTGTTAGCATCACCAAGCAACACCCTTAACAAATGAATCTCCCTGGTTACTTATAAGGGAGATGGAAATTGTGGGATTGTGAGCTAGCAGTGTCGAAGCTATTATAGATCCGTAGGCCCTCTTCTAACCTGTTTAGGTCAGACTGACATTGCACTCTGTTGAGTTGAACGTATGCAGGCTCCGCAGCCAATTGGCTGGCTTCTTTCCAATGTAGGTTGTTGACAGTTTGGTTAGTAAAAATGCTTTCGAGAGGCTGTATAAGACAATTCTCGATTGCTAGAATCACGACATTATCTATGAAAGTTGTGCTCGCAATCTGTTACTAAACGTCAGCTTATCAGGACTAAGAAATTCCGGCTTTAGAAAGTCTACTTTAAGGTCCACATAGGAATCAAAAAGAACAAAGCTGAGATATAGCAGGGAGAAGGAAAAGACTAGCTTACATTATAATACGCTTCCATGAGGTAAATAATATCGGCAGCGGCGAATCGATCACTTCTCGGCCTCGCTGCCGAAAATGCCGCTCGGAGCTCCTCGATAGTGAGTCTCTTTTTTGAATTGGATTCAAATGCGTCAGGATGCTTTTCTAAGAGCGTCTTTTCTAGCAACGCCATCTGGCTCTCTTGTAACAGTGCAAGTGTGGGAGAATTGAATGAGCGACTTTTTTGTAAATCTATGGAAATCAAGTGAACTAAATACATGAAAGTAGACCCGGAACTCCGTAGTCTATGACTCAATATTTGACCGTATCCGAGACATACGAGGGTAGCGTCGATCATGTCTCGGGGCCTTTTAGGCGACGTTCTTGTGTCTCAGCGTAGTGCTGGTGAACTGTTACATCTCTTCTTGAACCTTTTGGATTGATGTGAGAAAGCTCTCATCCAACGGCAATGGGTGTCTCTTTTTATTGTACGAAACTAATTCTTCAAGCTTCCTCAGAAGACTCTGTTTCATGTCCTCTAATGCTGGATCCAGGATATTTCGCAGGAGTCGACTGGTGTGTTCATTTGTAAGATGTTGAAGAAGTGACTTAACGAAGGTTTTGACAGCATTCCAAACCGTCATTAAATGGTCCTGTGCGAGCTTCTCCCATGGTTTGGATTGGTCCCGAAATAATTGGCCTACAAGAAGTGGGTTGGAACTGCCTGGCAGCTCGATCCCACGGAAGTCGTGAGCTAGCTTGGTAATCTCCTTTTCTAGCTCACTTCTGGTGATGCATTCCCGCTCTGAGCTAGCCTGTCTTTGCATTGCGATACCTGTTGAATTAGTAGGTCTCTCAGTGGTCGTTTGTTCCTTGCTACTATCGTCGATGATGAGACGCCGGCGACCATGGAGACTCATGTTGACTACGAATTCTTCATTCAAACCTCGAACAACAGCCCGAAGTCTCCTGTTACCTAGAGAAGGCAAAGTTGAATAGAGACCGCCGAAGAAACTGTCTGAGTACATGCCATTGATGGCGTCCCCAGTGATTCTCTCGAACCGAGTGCTTATGTTGAGAAGGTAGCCTCTCTGTTGTTGTGGATTAGATCGCTCAGTCCCAAGCTTTTTGAGTCTTTGTTTATAGTCATTAATTTTCTTTTCAATTTCCTCGATGAGCTTAGGTAGACTTCCACGGATATGGCTTAACAAGACGCTGCTCAACCGCGGTCTAAGAGTTTCAACGCCAACAAACTCCCGTGGTACGGTAGCCCATCTCCCTCTGGAAAAGAATTCACGTTCCATATCATCCCGGGCATCATTGGAGCTGTCTTTGTTTTCGGATCCCCTGTTTCTGAGTATATGCCATCCGAGTTCTAACTTGATCTCCTCATTATTTGCGAGCTTGCTGTAAAAATCTTCTTCTTCAGAGTTTGGACTAAGACTATCTGGCTTCGTGATGATTCCAAGAGTTCTCTCATATTTGCTATCATTTTCTCGCGCAAGGTTTAGGATTGATTGAAGAACGTAGTTGCTTCTGGCTGAGATGACGGCGAGAATAATGCTTTTGGTGTTTTTCATGTACGCTTCTATAAGGCTGCGGACCACGAGGATCCCTTCAGCGCTCTGACCTTCTTTCGTGGCGTGGTACAAGCCCGGGAGATCCACTAACGTCAATTCTGGTTTGTCAGGCCCGGATATTTCGACCTTAAGCACGTCATCGCTAAAACCTGCGTTGGAGCTACCCGTAGGAGATATCCCCATCCACTGTGTTGCCGCATTTATCAACTCGGGGAGGTCAGCCGTTGTGGAGAACGGGGCTGAAAAGTTGCGGAGACGTTTTATTTCCTCCGCATTGGTCCGAGATTGACCCGGCTCGATTGTAACCTTCACGCTCTCGAGAGGGTTCCTTCGGAGAATAAGTTCGGTTGCGAATCGTGTACAGAGGCCGTCTTTGGCTGGAAAGCGCACCCGGGATATGGCTTCCAGGACTGAGCTTTTGCCGCTAGACTGATCGCCGCATACAATCAGTTGTGGTAACTCGATAAGTCGGCTAAGACCCTGGGTTCTCAGCTGGTCAATAACATCTAGGAGTTCAGATTGTTCAGATTGTAGCTCCCGAAAAGCATGTTCCTCCGAAGACTGGGCCGCCATATTAACCTTTACAACCAAACTAGCGATGTGACGGCAAGGAGAATGTTCTGAAGCCGGGAAGTGTTGAAAAACGGGGGGAATGCCGCAGGTATAATTCCAAAATCGGCGGAAAGAGCCCGATTGCAATATTAGGTTGAGGTGCTTCACATAGTAAAATCAGTACCAGAGAAGCGGAGATGCCCGTTATTTAATGGGTGAGCTTAGCTCTGCTGCCATGGGAAGACGTAGCTCTTCGCTGGGGGAAGGTCTGGTCTGAAACGCTGTGCCGCACAACCGCAGGTCCCGCCAACGGAAAGGGAAGGTGGTTGTATCGAGGAGCTGATGGTTTATTAGATAAGTCCGTCTGTCAGAAAAGGGGTTCTTAATAAGCTTGTCATGTTTATCTCGTGTTTTGCGTTGAAACTTAGGCGTTTGATCTGCCTCATATTGGCACACAACTTGTTCTGGATTATCTCTGCCTCATTCCGGAACAAAACGTCCTAATTAACAAATCGTGTATCGCTTTAATCGGGTTAATTCCGGATTATTTGCCTTATTCTAGAATATTAGGGTTTTTTATTTATTTAGATATCTCTTAAGGTTCTTTTAGGTTATCTCATAAATTAGACGCTGTATAGTACATTAGCTCGTGCTTAGTTACAGGGCAGACACGCTAGAAAATCGCTCATATTGTAAGGGGACTTTGCAGGCATGGGGCTATAGAGCGTAATTGTAGGAACAAGATAGATTATAAAGGAGACGAATCCTCAAGGAGGTAAGGCCTCTGGGATCGAGACTATATTCTATGAGCACGTGACCAACGACCATCTGAGGTGTGGTACCAAGCGTTGGTTGATTGATCTATCTAGGGGCTCGGCTCTGTTAAATTTTGTAGTGCTAAGAATATACTATATACATTTGGGAAATCACGTGAAAAGAGCTATATCCTCCTCTACTAAGCCTGACTTTCCCCTGAAAGCCGATTGCAAGGAGTTGGTAATGCTTAGTATAATGTTATAGAATATCTCCAAACTTCCTTCCATTACTCGGCTTATAGTAACTCCTTGGCGGCATAAAACTCATTTCGTTTTACTGTCGATCATAAGTTCTAAGCTCTGCACCCACTACGCCAACAATGCAATCCACAAGTCATAAGACTACAGCCCTTCGCAGGTTTACCAGAAAACCCGCTTAATACAACCGTTATTCTTGATCTCGTTCTACGACGATCAATTATTGCACATCCGGCAACCGCACTGCGATATCTCCCGACTGCGTAATGTACCGTACCCAAGGCAATGATGGGTATTGAAGCTGTTGGAGGGAAAAATTAGCATGAACTGTAAGGATAAGTGGAAAAAATCAAACTAGACAATGAAGACAGAAATTATGGATATGCTAAAAAGGACGAAGGGGAATAGGATAGCGGCCAACGTTAACAACGACTTTGGGACCGACGATGATGAAGAATTTAAAACCGGCTGTATGCCTCCTGCACTTGAGACAGAATATCCTGGAGCAACGGGCATACAAAATTCCTCGTCGACCTCCTTACATGGTAGAATTGTACATGTGCTTTCTCCCAAACTGGAATCACATTGTCGCAAACGAGATTTTCAAAGAGATTAGCGCTGCCTATTTTAGCATTACTCACCTTCGGTTCGATGATTTTCAAGTATCGCACTTGAATGCCACTAGTCGTGAAGTATGGAATCTCAAATTTGACGTTGATGGGTCTCTTTCCTTTACCACCTCCTACTCCTCCCATACTACCGCCGAAACCTCCCATCATGCCTCCGCCTTTCTCATCGTCGCCTCGTACGGAGGGTAAGCCGAGCTCGGCACGCATGAGAAACTCTTTGCCACCACCGAACTGCTTGATCTTCCATACGATTGATGAGGTCTCAGGAGCATAATGCACTGTGCCGATGTTCGTCCGAAATTTTGGTGTATCGGCATCGTCTGGGACGGGGATTGATATCTGGACATTATTTGCGGTACTCCGGCGTTTAAATTGCGCTTTTGCCTGTAATGTATTATGAGATTATCCTCCACCGATTGTGTAGAACATAAGGGACAAACTTTGAGCATATACTCGATCCGACTGCCAGAATGGCTCTCCACAATACATTCAACCCAAATCAACGGCTTCACTTGTGTGTTTAGCCGATAGCTCATAAGCTCAAATTCGCCGTCTGGAGGGATAAAGCTGATTGTTCTGTCATTCTCGAACCTTGATAGTCGTACACACTGGTGAAATTTGACGTCTTCCATCTCTACTGCCTTGCCTCTCGTTGCTCGTCCAGTTGTTTCGAACATTACTTTGTCGTTCAAGCCTAGTCGTAACTCGGGCATACCGGATAGGTAACATTTCATTTTGATGGCGCCAAGAATTTCAGAGCGTAGCACGTTGCCGTTTGCGGAAACAAGAAGGTTGAGAGATTCGATGACATCCAGGAATACCTCGTTTTTGCGATACCGGATGCCTTCGCTTCGCCAACTTACGGCGTTTGTAACGGCGATGGGAGGGCGTGCTTGAATTTCGAGTTTGTGGGACTCTTGGGTGATGTACCTGTTGAGAAGAGGAATCAGCATCGTATACCTTACCGAGGTGGATCGAAATAGGGATGATAAAAAAGCCATACTCCTGTAATATCTTGCTCTCGGTTGTCTGCGGATATCCAAAGTCCATCATCTCATCCAGTAATTCATAGATAATGACGAAGTTATCTCGTATACTCTCTTCTTCCAGCTCTTTGAAGTACTCAGTGAAGACTTCGACAATCTTATGGAGGAAAAGGAGAATTTCGGCGGCATTTGTATTACGCTTCGTAAGAGCGAGGAGATAGAGGTTGTTGTGTCGGATATAGAGGTACTACGACAGCAATCTGGTCAGAACGAAACATCCTACTACTACTCAACCCTGCCAAGGATTTATATCATAGGATATAGGAAGGAAGGGATTTCGTACGTTGATGCCTTCGTTCGAGAAGCAAGGTGGGACAGCAGAGCTCTCTTCTTCGGCCTCGCTGAGAAGTATAGGGAACTTCTCCACTGCGGACATAGGGATATCCCCCCTGTAGTTCCGCGCCAGAAGGGTCTACCGGGCTTCATTAGTTTGAACATTGGGAGTTTGAGTGCACTCGCAGCTCACCTTGCCCTTTAGGTCGAGAAAGAACACCGCAGAAGCCATAACGAAATGAACTATGACGCCGAAGAAGTGATTGTAGTTATATAGAGGTGGCGAGATTATCGGAAAGGCATTATGCCCAAGACTGCATTCGTGGTTGTAGTATGTCAGGTTGCTGCAACAGGCATCACAATATTGGCGACCTCTTGTTCGTCCTTGCGGGCGTTGGTGTTGATCTGGCCCGCGCATTTTGATGCAACTTCGCTAACCGTTTTAGGTTTAGTATGAAAATCAACTTAAAATTAAAGCACTAAACAAGCTTATCCCTTCGTCTGGCAAGTTTTTCATGGACTTTTCGTATATGTACGCCTCATAAGCCAATCTAGAGGCTCTATACTATATAGAGCTTGGTGTTACAGTGGGGTGTCATAAGTGTCCGTGCCCAGACCACACCAAATGTGATATTTTTCGCTGAATTACTATACAGCAACTGCAAAATCAATTCTATAGCTTTAAAATAGTTATAAGGCTTATCGCTATA
>Ga0307507_10011588_pt1 | contig 11083 bp, 2 predicted proteins | sample 7_EM_MG_FD_207223 | JGI IMG/M metagenome (GOLD analysis project Ga0307507, IMG submission 207223) | Populus trichocarpa ectomycorrhiza microbial communities from riparian zone in the Pacific Northwest, United States - 7_EM | ecosystem: Host-associated > Plants > Roots > Unclassified | place... | reverse complement strand
TAATATGGCTAAAAGCTAGCCCCGGGCCAGGGGGGGTTGGCTAATATGGCGGAAAGCTAGCCCCGGGCCCTAAAAATACTTTTAGCGAAACCAAATTTTCTGCGCCACTTCCCGTTTTCCTGACGTAGTTCTAAAGAGATAATCTTATATACGTGGCGTAATGGCGCGTAATATCGCTCTACTTTTCCAATACTATTATATGCCTTAATAGGGACTTTCTTAACCTTAATTGCCATTGCCTTTGTCTATTATTAAAACTCTATAGATAAGAAGTTCTTTCTTGCGTTATAGACAATTTAATTAGGGGGTCCTAGGTAAATATTAATCTAGTATAATTAAAGGGTATCCTATACATTCCTAGCTAATATATCCTTTAAGAAACGTGCGGCTTAGAAGGAGGTTAAGAAGTTAATAACTTAGAGTACTGGCTTGCCGCTAAAATACATAACGTTAACAATAATACAGAAGTTAAAGTTGTAGTTATCTTTAAGGGTGAACTTAAATCGGCTAGGGGACTTCTGGTTTATTTAGTAGTAATAGCAGTACTTTATAAGATGCTTAATTGCCTTAACCTTAACTTTATGGCCTACTTACTAAAGAACCCTAAGGGGGTTTGGACTCTAATTATGCCAAGAGAGATTATAGTACCCTTGCTAAAATGAATTGTATACTAACCTACTATTAATTGGTTAATCTAAATAGAGGTATTAAGTTATTAAAGGGCTTAAACTTAAGGTTCTCCTACTATAGATACTCCTGCGGCTCTAGTATCTGGTATAATACTATAGAAGACATTTGCCAAGTATCTATTATTAAAGAAGAACGCGGAGCTCTCCTTTAGCTTATTAAAGATATCTAACTTTGTAATAGAATAGAGCATAGATTAGTCATTAAGAATAATAACGGTTTGTATGCCATCTACCTTACCATACTTAGTAAAGTATTAGTTAGGTAAGTAGTCCTTAATTTCTATATCTATAAGGAGCCATTTAGCCTTATTAACCTTACCTTTAAGATCTTCTACGCCTTTATATTAAACCAGGAAGCTTTAGAAGTAGGCCATAGTAACCTTATAATTTCCAACGTTTCTTACACTCTGGCGAAACTTATTATATGCCTCCTTTTGCTTATTAAGAGAATGCCTAGTTAACTAGTAATTCGGTTTCTTACAAACGTAGCACTTCTTCTAGTAATTACCTTAAAATGAACCTCCATAAGGACCTCTACCTTTACCTTATAGTTATTAATTATACCCTCTACTGTATTACCTACCACGGCCACTATATATTTAATTAGTCCAGTTATAATTATGTTAGTTAGGCGGGTTAATTAAAGTAGGTTAAAGTTAGGTATTAAATTGCTATACTTCTTAAGATTACAGAGTAGTGCTAATGGAAGATCTTAATTGGGTATATACCCCTTTATAAGTACTTACAGGATTAAAAAGGCAAGGTTGCATTCTTTAACACCTTAGCATGCGCTAATAACTTAATCACGTAGGCTAAAATCCTCTTAATATAATTTAGACAGACTATACTAAATCATCTAAAGTTAATTAAAGAGCTTTTAAAGATAATTAAGCCAAGAAACACCTAGGTTTGTAGCAATAATCCTTAGGAAGGTAGTCTCTCTCCATTCTAATATATACTGCTACTTATTCTCTTCTGTTTCGAAGTGACATCTTAACTTATATATTATGCGGTTAAAGTCGTATCCTTTTCCTACCAAATAATCATAATAGAAGGTACTAGCTTGGCCCCTAAGCATAACAGAATAGGCGTTGTGGTATTAATTAGACTCTATTCCCACCTTCTAGCAACAGTTATAGGAGATACGCAATTTTAAATTAAGAATATTATATAATTCCCCACCAAACTTCTTCTCCTAATCTAAATAGAGCTTTATAAGCTCTATAAGCAATTTTTAAAATGCCTCCAATTTAAGATTAAGATGGAGGAGATAGGAGTTACATTATAGGCTGCAGTAGGGATATAGGTCTAGTTGGTGGAGTCTAAAGGTTATTAAATTGTGAAGTAATAGGATTCTGTGCTTACTCTTATTAGGGTATAGTATTTAATATTAAAGTTGCGGGTTAAATTAGAGACAAAGGAGTTAAAGGCAGAGGTAGATTCGTCTCTAGAGGTGCATTACTTGGATTCTATTATAAGTTAAGCTTTTTTATAGTGCGTAGTTAATGCTTAATCTCCTATAGAGTCCATTCGTGCTCTTCTTTTGCGTTAATAATATACTCCTAAATATTATCTCTAATAACTTCCCTATCTATAGGGATAAATACTCTATACTCCTAAAGGAAGTTACGGAAGTCCTATATAATATTCTTATTTATAAAAACCTATGTTTCCTTTATCTATTTAACAAAGTCCTCCTTTATATAATACCATAGTATAGTATCGTCATATTCACTGTCTTTATAGTATGCTATACGGTGTAATAGGAATCTGTTTAGGTCCTATTACTCAGCGTTTATAGAGTTAATTATGGCTTTATTTTATATCTTTGGGTTAATATCTTTCTATCACGGAGTGAGTATAAGCGACGATAATATATAGCAAGGTAGATATTATTAAGCTACGTATATAAACTGTGTGATGAAGTCAAGACGTTGCGTAAGAAGAGAAGGTAAGGAAACGGGAAGAAAGGGTATATATCATTAGTTTGGTTGCTTGGTTAACACATACACGGAGCAGAATAGGATTCAAGTAGCGGTCCTGGAAGAACTTGGCAGGATTCAGTGGACTTGGCAGAATATGGCAGAATACGGCAGATTGCCGTCAGATTGTCGTCTCGCGGTCGGTCTCTTCTTACTGCGTCGGTGGAAACAGGTAGGAACAGGTGGACGTATATAAGGTGTTACGGAGGTGTCCCGTGACAGTACCCCCCCTTTAAACTTGAGTTTCTGCGAGATGGGGCTGTGGTAGTTCTGGGTAGAGTTTATAAAAGTCTTCTGCGGCTTGTATAAGTCCTATAGAGTTAACGGGTTCCTATAAGGGCTCAGTAAAGCCTCTCTATTTTGTAAGGTATATATATTTGCGTTTCCGTTTGTTATACTTAATATCGTCAACTCTTTTAATAAGGTACTTATCCTTACCATCCACTTTAACTAGTAGGGGAGGGTCTTAGATCTGTCTAGGTAGGGCGTCTAATGTAGGGGCGGTAGGGTGGAGGACTAACGTATAGAATACAGGGTGGATTTTAACCATATTAGGGAGCTTCAGTTGGTAGGCATAAGAAGAGACAACTTTTTCAACCTTATAAGGGCCGGCGTTCTTCCAATTAAGTTTCTTAGTAGGTTGTTTTGTGTTTAGATTTCTTGCGTCTAGCCAGACAAAGTTACTAATTTAGTAAGCTAGTGCTAAGGTTCGGTTCTTATTTACTGCGGCTTTATAGATAGACTAGGCCTATATTATTTTATTAGTAAGGAACTCTTGTAGTTCTTCTATCTTCTTTATAAATTCGTTTACTTTTGCAACTTATAAGGCCTAATAAGCTAGGCGAGGAACATTACTAAAGGGTTTAAAACCCATTCGCGGGTACTGACCATAATTAGCTAGAAATGGGGAGACCTTTGTGGTTTCTAAGACAGAGTTATTTGTAGTAAACTTGGTAAATATAAGCTAGTCTATCTAGTTATCCTATAAATACGATGTGTATATCCGAATATACTATTCTATTATAGTATTTGCTTATTCCGTTTAACCATCCGTTTCTGGGTAATATACCGTAAATAATAGTGCTTTAATGCGGAGTTAGGTAGTTAGTTCTTTCTAAAACACTAAGATAAACTAGCGGCCTCTATTAGAGACAATTGTTTTAGGGAGTCCATAAAGTTTCTATACGTAATATAGGAACAGTTGGGCAATAGCAGGTGTTAATATATTAGGGTAGGCGATTAAGTGTCTTATCTTAGATAGTTAGTCTATAACTACTATAATATTTATGCAGCCTTTACTTACAGAGAGGTTAATAATGAAGTTAATTAAGATATCCTTCCATCTTTAGTCTAGAATAGGCAGTGGTTTTAGGAAGCTGTTATACGTCTTATATAAAGCTTTGGCTTATCGGCAGGTATAGTAGCTAAAGATGTACTTCTGTATTATATTATGCATATTTAGCTAGTAGTACTCCCGTTAGAGTAGTTCTAGGGTTTTTCCTTGGCCTAGGTAGCTGGCTACTAGTAGATTATATACATATTTAAAAAGCTTAAGCTTAAGTTTATTATAATTAGGGACAACTAGGCGGTTCTAGTAGTACAAGCGGTTTCTATAGGCTTTATATTTACTTAGAGAAATCTTTTTAGAGTGTCTAATACCATCTTAAATTAGCTTAAGCATCTCTTGGATAAACTTATTGTTTGGATATTTATTAACTATAATCTGTTTAATAGTTTAATTAGTTATTTTAAGGACGTATACTATAAAATCTTTAGTAGGAGGTTTAAATAGCTTAGGGTGGAGTAGGGTCTAATTATAGTAGGAGCGCGCTTCTTCTTAAGCTAGTGCGTCCTATAAACGTTAGGTTAGGGCATTAGGCTTCTAGCCTTAAACGCCTAGGCGGTATATAATTAAGAATTAGAATTAGGACAGATATTCTAACCAGTGGGCTTAATAGTGGCTTAGCTATTTTATAGTTATAAAGTACTGTAGGTTTTTATAGTTACTATAAACTTTAATTGGGAATCTAGCTCCTTCTAGTTCTAGTTACTATTGCTTAAAGCATCTAATAATAGCCAGCAATTTCTTATTATAGATCTTGTAATTATATTTGGCTAGGCTTAGTTATTTTAAAAAGTATGCTATAGGGTATAATACTCCTTCCTTATTATATTAAGACAGAATGCCTCTAGTAACGTAATCAGATAAGTTAGCTTCTATAACACTTATTTAGTCTAGGTCAAAGTATTAGAGCATAGGTGCAGTGGTAAATATAACCTTTAGATAAGTAAAGGCCTTTTTATATTCCTTATTAAAGACAAAGGCTTTGTCCTTTTAGGTTAAGGCCATAAGGGGTAAAACTAAGGCGGAGAAGTTATTAATAAACCATTAATAGAAGTTGGCGAAGCCTATAAAGGCCCTTACGTCCTTAACGTTCTTAAGTTCTTACCAGTTTACAATTACTTTAACTTTCTTAGGGTCCATTTGTACGCCGTCTATAGAAATAAGAAGTCTAAGGTATAGGACTTCCGTTTTATAGAACTTACGTTTATCTATATCTAATTGTAGGCCAGCTCCGCGCAAGGCTTGTAGGACCAGTTTAACATGTTTTTAATATTTAGCTAGATTATTACTATATATTAAGATGTCGTTAATATAAGCAGTATAAAAGACGTCTAGGTATAGGCGCAGGGTGTTATTTATAAAGTATTGAAATAAACTTAGGGCGTTTATGAGGCCGAATAGCATTACTAAGTATTTAAATAATTTGTATTAAGTACAGAATGTAGTAAGCCATTCGTCTCCTTTCGTGATATAGAGGCGGTTAAATGCGTGGATAATATCAAGCTTTATATAGAAGCGAGCCTTACTTAATTAGTTTAGTGTCTCTTGGATTAATGGGATTAGGTATCGGTTCTTAACAATAATAGCGTTAAAAGCTTGGTAGTCTATATAGAAGCGCAGACCGCTGCTAGGTTTCTTAACAAAGATTACTAGTATAGCTATAGGTAAAGAACTTGCTCTAATAAATCCTTTATCTAGATATTTATCTAAGTACTTCTATAGTACCTAAAGTTCGTTTCGGGACATTCCGTATAAGGGTCCAAATCCGGGATATTTTCCTTCTTTAACTACAATCTTGTAATTATATGGACGGCGTTCTAGTAGCTTGTTGGCTTCCTTTTGTAAAAATATATCTAAATAATCATGGTATTCTACTAGTACTTTTATGGCCAGGTTAGTATGCTTCTTTAGTGCTAAGGCCTTCTTAATATTGGCTATTATAACGGCAAAGATCGTATGTTTAGGTTTCCTAGTAAGTTATACTAACAGGGTAGCTCCAATTATATAGATATCTAAGGTATTAAGCGGGCTTGGATTATCCTTAGTTTCTTATATAGTTTTGGGTTTAGTGTTAGGTACAGAGTTAGTATTAGATTTAGGTTCAAATTTTTTAAGTATCCTTTTTATAGTAGAATACCAGTTCTTCTAGTACCTTTATATATTAAGCTTAAGCTTCTGCTTGATTTAGGGTACAGCGGTTAGAGTTAGTTTATATAGTTTAGTGTAATTTCTAGGTTCTTAGTAGACATCAGTAGAATTCTCATATTGGTAGAATTTAGTGGAATTCTTAGGTTAGTGGAATTGGGTGGACTTTTTGGGTGTAAGGTAGACATTAGTGGAAATTTTAGACTGGTGGATCCTGGTAGATTTTTTAGATTTTGGTTTAGGGTCTAAGCAGTAAGTTATAAGGCACTTCTGCTTATAATAGGAGGCAGTAAATAGAAGCTTAAGGTTGTCCTAATTAATGGTTACCTTATATAGCTTTATTTAGGGTTGTTTAAGGATTACTAGGTAACCTAGGGTAGTTACAAAGAGCTTAATTAATTCTTTGTGGTTTAGGTATTAGAGTCTTAGGGCCACTACGTAAGTAATACGGCCCAAGATAGTGCGTTTGCCATTAAATCCAAATACATTAATATATCGGTTAAGGGGTGTTAGGGTAAACCTATTGTCTTATATAAAGATCTTGTTAATAAATCCTATACCGCTAGCTCCTATGTCAATTAGGACTTAAGCGTTAGCCTATTAACTTTTCTACTAAAGACGGTAGTTAACGGTTATACTACAATCCTAAGAGTTAGGGTTTGCAACATCTAATGCGTTTAATAAGATCCTGTAATATAGCTGTCCTAGAGAGCGACTTAACTCTAAAATATGCCTTTTAGTGGCAAGTGGGAAGGGGTTTCTATAGAACGTTAGTTATAACTTCGTCCTTATAAGTGGTGCTTGCTAGATGCGGGGCTAGAACTAGGTAAAGATTAAGGATAGTGACTAGAGGATTGGTGTGGTAAACAGCTGCTAGTATTAACCGTTTATAAATTCTTTCGGAAAGGGACGGAGCAGTAGCTAGAGATATAAGCGTCACTTCCGCACTTAAAATAGAGGCCGTGTTTAATGCGTCGCTCTTATTTAGCAGATCCTTTTAGGGTATAGGAAAGGGTTCTAGTGTTAATATCTATAGCATCTAAGTCCTTGCGGGTCTTAGGCGGCTAGGGGGTAGAGTATTAAGGTATATATTTTTGGGTAAGGCGTAGTAAGTCGTTATACAGGCTATTAATAACGTTGGTATAGGCGGTAATAGTACCTGGCAGTTTAACTCCTATAAGAGATGCTTTTAATTTGGGGTTTAGAGACTCTACTAGGTAATTAATTAAGGCAGGTTCGTTCTATTTAGTCTCTTTAATGTAGCGGTAGAATTTAGTAAAGTATAATAGGAAGTTCTTAGAGCCCTATATTATCTTATTTAGTTTCCTTTATAATATAATGACTTGGTTAGGGTCGCTATAAAATACTTTTAATATAGTAACTAGTTTCTCTACCATACTTAGTTGGAACGGGTATATAGTGTCCACGGCATCTCCTTTTAGGCGGCTTATAGCGTAACAAAGCTAACTGTTAGGGGTAGGGTAGCGGTCGATATTGCCACTTAACTTGTTCTAAAGTTGGTTAAGGAAAGAGCGTAGATTACTCCTCTTACTAGAATAGGCGGGAGGATTAGGGAGACGTTTGGATAACTTTTTTTTAGGGGCATTAACCGGCGAATTTGGGGTTAAGGAGTTAGTTTTAGATGCGTTTTTCTTATCCGGTGTTTATAGGTCGATAGTAGTAGGGACAGGTAGGGGCGACGGTATAGTAGGTGGTAGGTTATAATGAATCTCTTTAACTTCCTTTTTTAGGGATTGGATTGTCTCGTAATATTAAGTTTTTTATTAGGCAAGAGCGTCCGTAAAAGCCTCTTAGAGACTTCTTATTTATTCAGTAAATAGGGTGCGTAGGTCGTTTATAGATAAGGGGGTTTTCGGGTTATTCTATATGTTAATTAAGGCAGGACGGAGTATATGGTTTAATATAACGTAGTATTACGGAGTGAGTATAAGCGACAATAATATATAGCAAAGTAGATATTATTAAGCTACGTATATAAACTGTATAATAAAGTTAAGACGTTACATAAGGAGAGAAGGTAAGGAAATAGGAAGAAAGGGTATATATTATTAGTTTAGTTACTTAGTCAACATATGCACGGAGCAGAATAGGATTTAAGTAGCGGTCCTAGTAGAACTTGGCAGGATTTAGTGGACTTGGCAGAATATGGCAGAATGCGGCAGATTGCCGTTAGATTGTTGTCTCGTGATTAGTCTCTTCTTGCTGCGTTGGTGGAAACAGGTGGGAATAGGTAGGAACAGGTGGACGTGTATAAGGTGTCACGGAGGTGTCCCATAACACTTTCTTATACTTCTTTAGGTAGGTTAACGCTATAATAGGTGTAGTTAGGTAGTGATCGTAATCCTATAGTCTATAAAGGTACACTAAAGGGATTAAGGTGGTTATTTAACGCGTTTCGGACGTTAACTTGGGACCTTAGGTTTAGTAACACTTTATAAGGGCGCGAAGAGGCTTTAGGGAAGATTTAAAGGAATAATATAAATTCTATCTAAATCTAAGGGTATATAGCTCTTAAAGAGAACAAGACGTTATATAAAGAAGAGAAAGGAACATAGGAAACTTATAACTAAATATTCGGGGTCTTGGCAGCAGACGCGTGGGTATAAGCCTATATGGATTTTAACAAGTTTCGACCAAATTCCATTACGTTAGTGGAATTTGGTGGAATTTAATCAAGTCAGCAGAACTTAGTGGAAAACAGTGGATTATAGCGGATAATTGCGGATAGTTGTAGATAGTTATAAACAGTTTATAAACAGTTTTATATAGTTATCTGTTAAGTGTTTCACCAAGACATTCCTACTGTAACTGGGTTAGTCCCGTTACACACTTTTAACCTAAAGTACTTAACCAAATCTTTGTAAACGCGGTTGTTCTGCGTAATGGACGTAACTTAGTATCTCCTAGTACTTAGTAACACTTCTATTACTAGTTTTCCGCAAGTTTAAGGTAGCACAGTATCGCCGGGATCCATTCCATATAAGCGCATATAGTACCCCTATACGAGACTATCTCTTCTGTTCAAAAACCTAGCTGCTCTGTGGTTAACTGTATATTCAACCACTAATTAGTGTTGGTTACATAGGGTGACTCACCAATAACGACTACTCGAGTAGGTTACAGTAATGTTAGTTAAAAGCTTATGGTTATTGGAATAAGGGAGGGCGAGGAGCTTAAGCCTCCTCGCCACGCTAGTGCCGCGGCGACACATAACGACCGCTTGCCTTATTCCCGACAGTTAACTTGTCTACTATTATTAAGATTATATTATACTCCTATTTAGTAATAGGATCTTTTAACTTTAGCAACTTTATAATAAAGTCCTATAATATAACCTCCTATAGTCTCTCTGGTATCTTAATAGGTTATAGCCCTTTATACGGCTTATGCCTTATTAGTTTATTTCTCTAATAATCTAAATATTCTTTTATAACTTGCCTTACTAATCCCTAGATTCCTTAGATAATATACTCCTTTTAAAGTCTTAATACTAAGCCTATAGCTTTATTATATCCATAAGTTATTCCTTTATAAAAAATTTCTATAAACTCCTTTATAACTGCCTTTGGTATATATATAGCTTCTTAGTATTTATACTACTCTAAGTCTAAATCCTTATTCTATGCTTCTTAGATCTTTTATAACTATATACTTTCTAGTATCTTATAGGTCCTTTTTTTCTTATTACTATAATTTTAGGATAATTATACCTAATTACTCTATCTTTATCTTTATATAATATTACGCCTAATAGCTTTTCTTTATTTTGTAATTATGCCTTTCTACCAAATATATCTACTTTTACATTTTTAGTACCCTTAGTGTGCTGAATTTTAAAATAATATTCTATAAGTATCTCTGCCTATCTAACTTATCTTTAGTTTAGTTCCTTTGTTATTAAGAACTCTGTTAGGTTCTTATAGTCTATTTTAACTATAAATAGTTTCTCTATACCTTATAAGAATACTCTCTATTTCTTAAGTACTATAACTATACCTAACAACTCCTTATTATAGATGTCGTAGTTTAGTTCTACTAGTATTATTTTTTAACTATAGTATACTACTAGGTGCCACCCGTCTAGGTGCTTTTATAGTAAGCATGCTCCTAATATAAAGTCTAATATATCTATTTCTATAACCGTTTCTAACTATAGTTAATAGATCTTAAGGATTAGATCTTAGATAAATAACTTCTTAAGTTCCTAAAATAGCCTTCTCTATTTACTGCCCTATATCTATAGTTCCTCTTTTTTTATAAGTCTTATAAATGGTTTAATATTCTTTAATTACTATATAATAAACCTTCTATAGTAGTTATAAAACCCTAAAAATAATCTTAACTGCGTAATATTCTTTAGTTCTTATTAACTTACTATAGCTTCTACTTTCTTTAAGTTTATACTAATTTTTCCTAGCTTTATAATAAATCCCATAAAATTAGTTTTCCTTATAAAGAACTTGCATTTTTTAATTACTACTAGCACCCTTTCTTCTTATAGTCTCTTTAAGACCTATTTAATATATTCCTTATGTTCTTGCTTACTTATTAAGTAAATAATAATAATATTAAGGTGTTCTCCTAATATACTATTAATTTATTTCTGAAATATTACTAGTATATTTATAAGTCTAAACTGTATAACTAATGGCTTATATAGTCCTTTCTTTAACCTAAAGGCTGCCTTCTATTTATTACCTTCCTTAATTTTAATCTAATGGTATACCTACCTTAAATCTATCTTTATAAAGATTTATATATTGCCTATTCTATTTTAGATTTTGCTAATTAAGGGTAAATAATACCTATCCTTCCTAGTAATGCTATTTAACTATCTATAGTTAATGCATATCCTAAGTTTTCTATTCTTATTTAGGATAAACAACACTAGATAACCTACT
>Ga0307507_10011587_pt1 | contig 11083 bp, 11 predicted proteins | sample 7_EM_MG_FD_207223 | JGI IMG/M metagenome (GOLD analysis project Ga0307507, IMG submission 207223) | Populus trichocarpa ectomycorrhiza microbial communities from riparian zone in the Pacific Northwest, United States - 7_EM | ecosystem: Host-associated > Plants > Roots > Unclassified | place... | reverse complement strand
AGGCGTCATCGATGCAGACTATACTGGCGAAATAAGGGTTATCATGGTTAACCACGGCAAGGCAGATTGCAGAATCCAGGAAGGAGACCGAATTGCCCAACTCATCATTGAAAAAATCAACACATCCGACATGATGGAAGTGGACGAGTTGGAGTTAACGGAACGTGCGCACAGCGGTTTTGGGAGCACAGACATGTCTCCAAAACGCACAATATCAGGCACTGACGCCCAGCCTATGATATGCTTTCTGCAAGTAGACTCTAATAACAACGAATACTTCAATGTTGAAGATATCGGTAACCATCCTAGACTAAGACAGGAGCATGTCTTAATGTCAAGCGCCATTATTTCACAGGTGGAAATGAAAGTTTTCGAGGCCGACTTCATAGTAACGGTGGTAGTGGCAGGCGAAAGGGACCAGGAATGGACGGCTCGAAAGGGGGAACTCGAGAGGCTAGAAAACGAAGGAAAGGAGTTCGCAAAAAACTGGACGAAGAAAGACGAACTGCTCTATTATAAGAATCGACTATACATCCCAAATGACGAGGGGTTACAGACTACCATCGCAAAAGGATATCATGATTCAAAAATAGCTGGACATTTCGGACAGGAGAAAATGGTGGAAATCGTCACCAGGGATTTTTATTGGAAAGGACTCACAGCATGGATAAACGATCATGTACGATCCTGCGATGAATGTCAACACAATAAGTCCCCAAGGCATGTGCGATATGGATTACTACAACCGCTACAAATCCCCTTTGCGGCATGGACTTCCATCTCGACGGACTTCATAACCCATCTACCAGAATCACAAGGACATACGCAGATCATGGTGGTTGTAGATCGATTCACAAAAATGGCACACTTGATCAGTTTAAATGAAAATGCGACGGCAAAGGATGTGGCCGATACATTCGTACGAGAAATCTGGAAACTTCACGGTCTACCCACAGAAATTATTTCGGATATGGACGCCAAGTTTTCAGGGGAATTCTGGGAGTCGTTATGCAAGTCGCTAAGCATAAAACGAAAGATGTCCACTGGATACCACTCCCAAACAGATGGACAGACGGAAAGAACGAACCAAATGCTGGAAGGATACCTACGCAATTTCGTCAATCATGATCAAAACGACTGGTATCAACTACTACCACTAGCTGAACACGCGTACAATAACTCCACCACCAACGCACATGGAATGTCACCGTTTTACGCCAACTACGGGTTTCATCCAGAGAGAGAGTGGATGAAGGAACAAGAAGCTCAGAACCCAGGAGCAGGGCTATACGCGCACTGGATGCAGGTAACTCACCAACATGCCAGGAAAGCGTTAGAACAAACTCGAAAAGAGATGAGCAAATACTACGATCGGAAAGCCCGTCAGCAACCGGACATTAAGGTCGGAGACTTGGTGATGTTAAATGCAAAAAACATTCACACCAAACAACCGATGAAAAAATTAATTCCAAGAATGCATGGGCCGTTCAAAGTATTAGAAGTCAAAAAAGGAGAGCGGGCTTTCAAACTAGAAATATCGCCGCGGTGGAAAATCCACCCAATATTTCATGTTTCGCTACTAGAACCTTATTGAGCGTCAGCACGGGAAGGAAGAGCACAGCCTCCACGAGTTCCGGAAGATATCGAAGGAGACCTCGAATGGGAGGTAGAAAGGATCGTGAAAAGTGAAGTTATCACATACACGAGGAAGGTTGGAAGACGTAACCAAGAGTTCAAGGATCTTCGTTATTTCATTAAATGGAAAGGTTGCGCGGAGGACAAGAACACCTGGGAGCCACCAGAAGGGCTGGGGAACGCTCAAGAGCTAGTGGAAGAATTTCACGAACAAAATCCGGAAATGCCCGGACTAGCAGCAGTCGAATGAAGAGGAAAGGTTTTCCTCATGTGGCCAAGCAAACGCATGAGGTTTTTTACTCTACTACTTCGAGTTCGAAAAGGGAATAGCAAAATAAGGTATTCAGAGACGAAACCTAGAAGGAGGGAGCTCGTGTTAGGCACATCAAGAATGCCGACCCATAAGGCTCACGCACAGACCCCTGCGTACCAATCAGTTAAAAAGTACAAAGTACAAAGATACATCTCGGTCTAGCTTAAGATGATAGTCACGTGCCTCCGACTATAAGGTCACGTGTTCGATTCACAGCTGCGTCATAGTTATTATTAGTTAAAATATAATTATGTGACAAGTCATATAATGATGGCGATAATAGCGCAAAGGCGTCTGAGAAGATTTAAGTGTGTGTTCCCGTTTTAGGATGCCTATAGGGTAGGAACGAGAGTTCTCTAAGATGACGGACGGAATCAGAATAAAAACACTTAAGTAATATATCCTATGACGAAACCAGAAGACACATAGTGGAAACCTCCGGGCCCGGTCAGAATCAGTCAGTACGAACATAAGATAGTGAGCGCAAATTGCTATTCGAGTAATTGCTGCCACAGGTCAGTTCGGAAACCTGATGCGCAGACAGTAAACAACTTTCGCGCATTGAATGGTCTGACACCTTTGAAGTTGGCCGCTTGATATATGGTTCGGTGAAGAAGTATTATTACGTTGGCATTAGTCGGCTACGTGTATTCTAGACTGACCTATTATTCACGGGACTGACACACCCTCACGATAATATGGTAGTCTAAGTCTTCATAATGTGAGCATGGAGTTGAACAGTTGTCAGGGTCAAGAGGTGTTCGCACTTAAGAGTTTAGAGAACTTTGTTCGGTCGATACTTAGTTAGTATGGTTAGAACATGTAGTCTGCGAACACTCAGACGCGGAATATAAATATCGAAGTGCCTCCCTCGCTTAAAACAAAATTATCAAGCACCGGAGAAGATATCTTATCAATGTAATAAGTTTACGATTATTATTTCCTCAGTATCCCTATACCACGCGAGTAACTTAGTTACACTTTATTACGAGCCTTCCTAGACAAGATTCTCCATTTAGGACCAGTCAAGCATAAGGCCTAGTCCGGTATCATAAGTCACCTTAGCGGCTACCCCTAACACTCGAATCATATTTCCGAATAGGTGCATACACCATATCTGAGCTATACACAACCTGGTGGATCAAGTAGTGGACACAGTCGATAATATTCCGATAATAGCAAGTTGCTGCATGTCGACCATTATCGATAACGGCTTCCGTCCACACCAGGTGCTCACCAAATGGGTCCAGAACGTCGAGCTGTTGTCGCATGGTATAGGCTGATCAGAATGATCTGCTATCTGTGCCACCCAAACCTTCTGCAAAGTACGCGTCGATCTGCGACTTGGCTACCTTGCTCCGGACTAGTCAGCTTGCCAAATCAAAGTCCTCTTCGGACCAGAAAGGGTTCCAGGGGTCATCTGTCATGGCCCTATTCAGCTTCATATAGTTAGCAACATCGCTGAGTGCTCTGCCAGCACCAGAAATAGTTTCTTGACTCGATGGGCGCCCGCAGACTGGCGGGTGGGAAATGTGCTCCGCATCTGAATTGTTCTGCATAACATCATCTATCTCACTACTTGCTACGCAGCAATCTGCGATCTCCAGCCTATAATCAGATTCGTAGTCTGAGTCGCTCTGATTGATGGTTTCATCGTGTACAAAAGCAGGTGGCCCTGGCGTGGTCAGGTCCGCATTCGCACGGAGGGATAGAATGATATCAAGATGTATTGTCTGAAGGTGCTTTTCGTATGCAGCGGCTTGTTGATAGCGTCGCCTGCAATAAGGACACTTTGTTGTATTTGAGGTCATCGTGCTCATGTGGTGTTTCTCTTCCAAGTGGTCTGGCTGAGCTAATCGGTGGAGGCGGACTGCAGCTGATTTAGTCTTTCAAAACCAAAGGCAGATTTCTTTCCAGGGTTCAATTAGGGGAAACTTCAAGTTTGTTTAGTAGGATGATGGACGGGTCCCGACGTTCAAGCTGTCATTAACTAAGTTTTCACGGTGTGGGTCTAGAATGGTTTAGCAAGGTCTTGACTCTAAGACTACAACTCCTCCGGGGCTCTGTTGCGGCTTAAAACCTTATCTGAAGCTTCTCGCCCCTGTGCGTGGATCACGTGATCTTTCAAGATTCAAGATATCATTATTCAAGTTTGTACAGAGTACGATTGTGCGAACCCCAGCGGCCTATATAAGCTCTCCCTCACCCCCATCCATCCTCTCTTCATACTCCTTTCCCAAATCACAATCACATCCTTAATCGATCAACCCATCCATTCCAATAGAACCCACAAAGCTCTACAAAATCTCTCACTCGTCTGTGGTATTACTAGCATATCCCCAGACCAATTTAGTACTATCCATCTGCATATTCCCAGCTAATAACCTTCTCACAGCCATTTATCATCCGCAGAACTCCCTTTATCTCCCTTTATCGTCCGCCAGGCCCGCTCTATTTCTATTTTCATAGTATAAGCCCTTCTCCTATGCTCCTCCAGGCTACTAGCATCTGCTAGCGGACTTCTCTCATTTGCTGGAAGACCATTGTGGAAAAAGAAAAACAATTCCGGATCCATCAACTACCCCCCTGCCCCAACCGCTATTACAATGGTAGCCTCAAAAGTTGGACTTCAATACTAAAGATCTGACTCCTTCAAAAATGATGGTGAGATTACTTGGTGTAAGTATGTCTGCGGCTTCCCCGAACCGAGAATTTATGGTGAGGAGTATAAAGACTGGCGGAATGCTATGAAACGTAAGATGGAGCAAGACAGGATCCCGGGCTGGAAGGGGAGTACGGCTGCCCAATGTGCTACCATTCAGGCATATGCCCTTGCCACCCCGCCCGTTACACTTAGGACGGCACTCTGGCAGACAGATACAGCCCGGGGCGAACATTTTACTGAATCCCTGGATTTTTTGCTAAAGGACATAGCAAAAAAAGATAAGCCTAGCTTAACACGATTGTTGGCAGCACAACCAGTTCCCGCTATTGCCCCCGTTGCAGCCCCCGTTGCGGCCCCAGTTGCAGTCGGAAATAATCGTAAGTTACCTCAAACCATCTGCATTGAATGTGCACAGTATATGCTAATATGGCCCCTGTAGGTCTCGTCGGCCCGCGCTCCGTCCGTCTCTGGATAGATCAACTGTCTGTGGTCCGCCCAGACAGCCCCCTCCCTGTCGGGATGCACAAGATCCAATGGCAAACCTATGGACATGTTTACTGGATGGAGATGACTGAACCCACCATGCGGAACCTGTTTGTGTGCATAGACAGAGTCCTTGCACTGGGATACGGATATCGTCTACTCGTTGGTGTGATTAGATAGAGTACACGCATGCTGCTTGATGATCCTGAGGAGCCGCTGCCGGTTGCTGAAATGATCTCAATCGGAAACAGTAGGCATCTCCGCGCGTGGTGGTCAGTGAATTCGCCCAGTGAACCAATGGATCTGCTCTTCTGTGGCCATCGCACCCCTGGAGAAGATGGGACTTCCCCCCCCGGCGCCGTGAATTTTGGCCCTCGTGATAATAGGGGCCAATCTCCCAATCTGTCCGTTCATAGTGATGAGTTGGACTCAGAGGGCCACCAGGCCGAGTCGTCCGCTGCACCTGCAAAGAGAATCACCAGGTTGAATACCAAAAAAAACGGGAGCTGCATGCGAAAGACTAGACAAAGGGTGCACCGCAGACCGGCGGACGTCGATGAACCAGAGCCAGACTCAAACCGCAGTTTGGCCACCAAGGTCGTGCGAGCCTTGGATTCTGGTTTCACACCATCTCTGAGTAAGCAACCTTCTGCCCCTCCTACTGACTAGGGCATTCGTGCCTTGAGGTCTGGCTGACAAATAGGAAGGGAGACTGACCTAAAGAAAGTATTTCGGCTATCTACCTGGACGGCAGTTAATAGCAGTGGCCAATGTGATCTAGCAGCCATGGCTGAGGCTGACGAACCGAACGGTCCGCCTGACGCTGCAGAACCTCCAAGGAAGGTCGCCCGCGGCGTGCCAATAATCGACGGTAGTATTGAGGGTGTACCGGATAGACTCCATGGGGAGGTTAATCAGAGTTGGCAACCTACTGCCACACCTAGTCCGCCAAACAGTCCTCCTCCAATGGCTCCCAATACGAGTCACGATCTAGCCTCTACTGCCTCTGAGCAGCTACTGCTGAGGACATCAGCTGAGCATCTTTTGATGCTAGCCTCCTGCGCCCAGCAGCCTGCCGACACATCGGCGACCCAAGTTTGTACGCCCAGCAGAGGCCATTCCCCCTCTAATCTCTGCGCCAAGGATGCGCTTGTGGATATGGCAGTAGCAGATGCCAGACCAAACTTAGACCAGGCCACCAGCTCTGAGCCAGCTCAAGTGGATACTTTTCACCTGGTAAGTTGCAGTTACAACTACCAGGTCTTTTATCTGCTATGTGGGAAGCAGGTCCTGCTGATTTGTCAGCAGAAACGGATCTTAGGAGTCCACTACGGTTTGTTTCTGCACACTAGCTTCTGTCAACAAAGCTAGCCTGCCTCGACCCAATGTGACCAATGTGAAGCCGCAAAGAGGGTTGTTCCATTCATGATTATATATACTAGGCCGCTGCTGATCCTGAACTTTTCCTTTCCGTGTTTTTCATTTTCCCTCCTAGAGTTCTGCGGGTTGTTCTCGCTCGATCCTGACCATTTCTGTTTTACATTAGCCCGCCATGGCTGGGCTGGTTTGCCTTGACCCAGTGTGGCAAATTTAGACTTGCTATCGTCCACGGGTCCTACCGAGGCAAGAGAGGAGCTTGGACTTTTTCTTTGGGTCTTTTGGAGACCATTCTTGTCGTGTTCGGCACCGGCTGTTTTTCGTCTGGGGGTGTCTTTTCTGGCTTTGGCGGTTGGCTCTTGGAATATTTGCAGTTCATTCTTGTCTTTTTCCGCCTTTTTTCGTTTGGGATATGTTTCTTCTAGTTGTAGACCTTCCTCTTTGGGTTTAGGCAGATTATTCTTCCAGCTGTTTTTCGTTTGAGATTGCCCTCTTCATTGCTTTTCCCATCCTAGCTTTCACCTTATACCTCATGTGTTGAGCCTTAGCGGCAGCTTGTACTTTCTGAGATGAGCGTTCCGTGCTCCGAACCCTGGCCTTACCCGCATTCATTATGGTCCGCTTGGCAGACCTACTTGAACTAGATTAGTCGGGGCATTCAATAAACCTCTTCATCTGCTTCATTAACTCTAAATCCTTGACGCTCGTATTATGATTTTGCAAAACAGTTGGGCGGCTGATTTGAAGCTGGACCCCTTGGGTGCAAATTCCTAGCTCAGATGTCCTACCACAATTCGGCCACGCGGGTGTGGGCCAATGCTGTCGAGTATGAAAGCGAGTGACAAGCTGTGAACCTCCCGAGCAGTTAAAGGTGCCCGGACAATACCTATCTCCTGGATTCCAACCCCATACCTCAGGAAAATGTCGGAGCTTGGTCCACGGTGGTCCTGAATGCTCCTGGTGCACCAAGGGGGGTTGTGGTCCCCGTGGTCCACTTGGTCCACTCCGAACCATTCTGATCAACACTTTTTGAAATTTTACCGAAAATCTGGACCAGGGTGGATCAGGGTGGACCAGGAGAACCAGGGGGACCATAACCCCCCTTGGTGGACCAGGACTGGTTTTTACATTTTCCTGATATATTGCCCCCTTGGCTACCTACCAATACAAGTTTCCTAACACGATATATCTGGCAACTCTATTCACTATGATCCAATTTTATCACAATTCGCCTGCACTCTATGTCAGAACAACAGCAGCGGCTTACGGCAGACAGAAAGCGTCTGTCGAGGCAGGAGAGGCAAAGACGAAGTGCGGTCCGCCGCGAGCGAGCCCAGAGATCTCAATCCAGGAACAGGTCGACTAGAATACCACACACTCTTAAGTCGGTTACAGCTGGGTCTACTGTAAGTAGGAGGGTGAATGTCGTGCAGGGGCCATCTTCATACCGACTTGAGATACCAGAGCTTATTCAGGACAACGGGAAGCCTGTTGTGGACAACTGGGAGCAGGGCCTGGAACCACCAGATGACAGTATAGACTCCGATGATGGAGAATACCAGGGCTAGAGCCAGGAGAGCCAGGAGAGACAAGAGAGCCAGGAGTACAACAAGTTAGAACAGCATGGTGATGATGAAGATCTATTCGCAGATTGGGGGGGGGGCACAGAGGCCAATCGGGCACGTGGTCCGTAACTCGCAAGCTTCGATACTGACAATCACCCCTGGGAATACCCAGAGTTCTAGCCCGATTGGTTACCCTGGACGGAGAACACCTGCCCTAGTACATATTAGCCAAAATCGTTTTCCATCTGTGGTTCTCTCCCGTTCGCCAGCAGTCTTGAATTCGCTTGCAACACCGGCCATAACTCCAAGCCACTCAGAGCCAACAACGTCGGAATCAGGCTTTCCCAACTTTGCTGATGCTACCCCAGACTCAAATGACCAGGCAAGTTACCCTTAATCGATAACCGACATCTTATCCCCAAACTAAATAGAGTGGCCGGCGGCCACTGGTTTGCAGATCCGGTCAAAGCACAGTTCGTGCAGATCTGTTAGGCACAGAGCTCCCAGAAGGATAATGGGGTCAAGTTACCCTACCTTCGCGCATGAACCTCTAAAAAAGACTTAGCAACACACCCCTCCAGCACCGAGGTTGGGACAGTAGGTCACCATAAGCCGCCGGGGAAGTTGCGTCCCCTCACCAAATACATGAGTAGAGAAGAGCCTACTTACAACACCGTATACGTCGCGGCCGTCCGTCTGACCGGTTCCTGTTCGCAGGATATATAACAGGAGACCTCAGAGTACCTGATACAGGTGAAAGTATCCCGATCGGACGACACCGTACAGAGTTACAACCACTACAAGCTTGGGTATCGAAAAGTGGATACAAACTCATGGGATGTATCTACTTTAGTTAGGCTTCCTCGGTCTGGAAAGACGCCCAGTAACCAGTAGGAATGCACTATGCTCGGAAAGGGAGTCGGGGAACTCCCACAGGGATTGTTGGCATGAGACCGATAACTATAGTCGTAACCATTGGTTCGATCGATAGGAAGGAGTCGTGTAATGCCGGTTAGGACTAGTGAATGCTTCCTGCAGACCATGTCAAAATGGAGCCAACAATATAAAGATTGGCCATCTTCTATCCCAGCGAATAATTGTCTGACATGTGAACCCATGGAGATTATTCGTAAAATCTATTTAGCAACGGATACATGTTCGTATAGCCATCTAGGTGGACGGGCACTACACCCTCCCCATGAGAGAGGCATACGTGGCAACAAGTTGCGCAAACGAGAATAGAAAGATAACGGATGTTCAGGGTCAAGTCGGGCTCCCACTTCAAAGAAGTCGAGCTAGGTGAAAGAAAGATACTTAGTTATAGGAAGAGATTATGTAGCCCACGAACACCCAGACGCGGAATATAAATATTGAGGTGTCTTCGTAGCTGTTATCATTTATCAAGCAACGGAGAAGAGACCTTAACAATATATACACGTTAAACAATTTTATTTATCTACCAACCCTACAATTCTATCTTGACATATTCGTCTCCCTAGACGTAATCTCCGATTTACCCACGATTGGGCCTAGTATATTCCCTTGTTCTTAGAATATTACTACCCCCATAACAAGATCTCACTATCTGCATACGGAAAAGAAGGCTATAAAAGAACTCTATAAGCTTGATATTGATGATCCTGCGGCCTGCAGAGGAATGGCAGAATACCTGCTGGAGGAGGATAGGTTCACTTGCCCACCAAGGAACTATGGTGTAGCATTTCAACATTTCCCCTGATTATTTCGAACCATAGAAAGACTAAATCCATCTAATTCGGCGGACCGTCAATTTCCCTTAGATTAGTAGCGCCACAGATCCCGGACGCAATGTACGCACAATATTACTCTAGCCCTAGAACGAAAGGCAAGATGGATGAGGGGTTCCTAGGCAAGATCAATGGCCCATTGCTCTGTCTGACAGCAGCCATATTGTGCCATTCACTGCGATGCTGGTGGACTGGAAACTTTATTGATAATGTAGCTTTCACATGTGCCAGTTCCAAAGGTAAGACAAATAAGGCTGACATGGAGTTTTCAGAAGTGTCCGGATCCCTTGGCGCCCAGGCCCCGAGGCATCGGAATACTCTTCAAAGCCGCAAGTACTTAAAGGTGTGATAAGCCCCCTAACCAGATGATTGGCCTGCTAAAACGCCAAATATAGACATGGGAGGGTACGGGAGAGGTCTGGCGCAGACGAATAATCGAGCGGATCAGGACAACATCAAGGGCTAGAATCGAGGAGGAGTGGGGAAAGCGTATTGAGAGAACGGAGAGATATTCCAATGATTAGGACGCATTGAGGCGGGAGTTTGGAATCGATCTGGAGGTGGATGGATCAGAAGCCGCTGGCGGCCTCAGAGATGCAAGAAGAGGACATGGTTGGCACGGACCGCAATGAGATCAAGGGGCGAATCTGGCAGTATTGGATGATGTAGCTCTGTTGTAAGAACCGGCGGACGCGCCATCACAGGTTGAGAAACTGACCTAGCGGAGGGGAATGCACCTATCAGTATTCTATGATCGTATATGTATATTATGAGAGTGTAATAAGGGAAATAAATGATATATGCCAATAGAGTCCGGAAGTGACAAAACGTCAAAGTGTGTAGGCCAGTAGGAGGGTGTCACGGTCAGGGTGGGCAATTGTAGGCACGAAAGGCATTGGAGGGTGTCAGGCGGATGTGGATAAGCTGGGCCGCTGGCAAGAGTAGGTTCAGCAGGCAGGGGAATGTGACGGGCGGACGGTGAGAAGCCGCAGCGGACAGTAGGACTAGTCTTCGTTACGGGGTGGGGTGGGGCGGGCTTTCTCAGAATGGCCCCGCCCTCACTCCGGCTCGGGGTTAAAATTCTGCCTCTTCTCCCCGCTCCGTCCTCTATGGGGCCCCGCACGGGTCCTGGGGCGGGGCGGGTAGTTTTCTTCCCCCGTCAAGTCACCAGGCGGGCCCCCGTTCTATAATCCCCCGTTCTGTACCCTTTGCGGGACCCCATCTCTCACCCCGAGTGATATTCGGTGAATACCAATATATTTCCTCGAAATCTATACTT
>Ga0307507_10011586_pt1 | contig 11085 bp, 7 predicted proteins | sample 7_EM_MG_FD_207223 | JGI IMG/M metagenome (GOLD analysis project Ga0307507, IMG submission 207223) | Populus trichocarpa ectomycorrhiza microbial communities from riparian zone in the Pacific Northwest, United States - 7_EM | ecosystem: Host-associated > Plants > Roots > Unclassified | place... | reverse complement strand
GCGTCGCCGACCTGTTCAACTTCTCCCAGGACCACCAGGACTGGTTCCCGGCCGGCTACTGGTTCTGGAACCTGCGCATGCAGGTACAGGCGAACCTGTCGGCCGGCCAGTTCGCGCTCAACGACCCGGTCTATCGCCTCTACACCGGCAACCTGTCCGCCATCCAGGCCTGGACCGGCCAGAAGTGGCCCGGCAAGCAGGGCATCTGCGTGCCCGAGACGATGCGGTTCAACGGCAACGGCACGTACAACGGGGGAACCGACAACGCCTCCTGCGACTCGACCATCACGCCCACCTGGAACTCGCACAACATCACCACCGGCGCCGAGGTCGGGCTGTGGATCTGGCAGCAGTACCTGATGACCGACAGCTCCTCGTTCCTGTCCACCAACTATCCGATCATCCGGGACGCGTCCAGGTTCCTGCTGTCGGTCGCCACCACGGGCCCGGACGGCCTGCTGCACACCACCGCGAACGCGCACGAGACGCAGTGGTACGTCACCGACCCGGTGACCGACATCCTGGCCATGCAGGCGCTGTTCCCGGTCGCGGTCAAGGCGGCGCAGACCCTCGGCGTCGACGGCGACCTGGTCAACCAGCTCAACGCCGCGATCCCGAAGATCCCGCCGCTGCCGCGGACCGACACGGCGACCCGCACCCAGAACCTCCCGCCGTCGGCGGACGCGGCGGGCGCCGACATGATCGGCTGGTCCACCCAGCCCACCGCGACCTTCCGCAACAGCGAGAACCTCGGGCTCGAGGCGGTCTTCCCGTACAACGTCATCGGCGACAACAGCCCGATGCTCGCGCTGGCCCGGCGCACCTTCACCAGCCGGCCGTACGTCAACAGCAACTCCTGGACCTACGACCCGCTGCACGCGGCCCGGCTCGGGCTGCCGAACGACGTCAAGTCGACGCTCGTGAACGCCACGGTCGCCTTCCAGGCCTATCCGTCCGGCCTGGCGAGCTTCACCCGTACGCAGGCGCAGGAGCCCTACATCGAGCAGGCCGGCGTGCTGGCCGCGACGCTCAGCGAGGCCCTGGTCCAGGACTACGACGGGCTGTTGCGGATCGCGCCGGCCTGGCCCAGCGACTGGACCGGCGAGGGCACCGTCGCGATCCAGCACAACTCGCGGGTCTCCGTCCAGGTCTCGGGCGGCTCCGTCGGCACGGTCGCGATCGCGGCCGGTTACGCCGGCACCCTCACGATGCGCAGCCCCTGGCCGGGCCAGAGCGTGACCGTGATCAACGGCAGCGGCGCCACCGTGGTGGGCGCGCAGAGCAACGCGACCTTCGCCATCCCGGTGCAATCCGGCCAGTCGTACCTCGTCCAGCTCACCAACTCGCCGACCACCTCGCTCCCGTTCGCCGCCGTCACCGGCACGCCGGCCACCACCGCCCGGCACCTGAGCTCGGTCAGCATCGGGCTGGACGGCAACTCCACCGGCACCGGAACGGCGATCAGCCTGCGGGCGCACGCCAACAACATGTACGTGTGCGCCGACAACGCCGGCGCCGCGGCGCTGATCGCGAACCGGACCGCGATCGGCCCCTGGGAGACCTTCGACCTGCTCGACGCCGGCAACGGGAACGTCGCCCTGCGGTCGCACGCGAACAACCTGATCGTGACGGCGGAGAACTCCGGCGCCGCGCCGCTGATCGCCAACCGCACCGCGATCGGCGGCTGGGAGACCTTCCAGCTGATCCACAACGCGGACGGTTCGGTCAGCCTTCGGGCGCTGGCCAACAACAACTACGTCACCGCGGAGAACGCCGGAGCCGCCGCGTTGATCGCGAACCGGACCGCGATCGGCCCGTGGGAAGAGTTCGACCTCATCAACGATTAAGGAGTGTCGCCATGAGACTGTCGCGCCGTGCGGTCCTCAAGTCCGCCGCCGTGGCCGGCGCCGCCGCGGTCACCACGCCCGTCCTGAGCAGCGCGGCCGTCGCGGCCAGCGCGCCCGGGGACGTGGTCGGCAAGGTCACCGTGGGCTACCAGGGGTGGTTCGCCTGCATCGGCGACGGCGCCCCGATCAACGCGTGGTGGCACTGGTCGAACAACTGGTCCCAGGCTCCGTCCCCGACCAACAACGGCACCCTGCGGGCGTGGCCGGACATGCGGGAGTACCCGAAGGGTTACCAGACCGCGTACGCCAACCTCGGCAACGGGCAACCCGCCACGTTGTTCTCGTCCTACGACCAGACGACAGTGAACCTGCACTTCCTGTGGATGCAGCAGAACAACATCGACACCGCCGCCCTGCAACGCTTCAACCCCAACGGCGGCGAGGGCGCCACCCGCGACGCCGTAGCCGCCCGCGTCCGTACCGCCGCCGAAACGTACGGCCGCAAGTTCTACATCATGTACGACGTGGGTAACTGGACGGCCATGCAGTCGGAGATCAAGGCCGACTGGACCAGCAAGATGTCCGCCCACGCCGCCTCGAGCGCGTACGCCCGGCAGCAGGGCCGGCCGGTGGTCGGCATCTGGGGCTTCGGGTTCGACGACGCCAACCATCCCTGGGACGCCGCCACCTGCCTCGACGTGGTCAACTGGTTCAAGAGCCAGGGCTGCTACGTGATGGGCGGGGTGCCGCGCGGATGGCGCACGGCCACGGCCGGTTCCCGGGCCGGGTACCTGGGCGTCTACCACGCGTTCAACATGCTCTCGCCGTGGATGGTCGGCGCCATCGGCACCATCGGCGAGGCCGACAACGCGTACACCAGCCTGACCGTGCCCGACCTGGCCGACTGCACCGCGGACGGGGTCGACTACCAGCCCTGTGTGCTGCCCGGCGACGTGTCGGGGCGGCAGCGGGTGCACGGCGACTTCATGTGGCGGCAGTTCTACAACATGGTCCGCGGCGGCGTGCAGAGCGTCTACATCTCGATGTTCGACGAGTTCAACGAGGGCAACCAGATCGTCAAGACCGCCGAGTCGGCGGCCTACCTCCCGACCAACTCCGGGCTGCTCGGCCTGGACGAGGACGGCACCGCCTGCTCGTCCGACTACTATCTGCGGCTGACCGGCGACGGCGGCCGCATGCTCAAGGGTCAGATCGCGTTGACCGCCACCCGGCCCACCGCGCCGATCGTGGGCAGCCCGGCGACGTCGGTCATCGCGCTGCGCGCCCGGGCCAACAACCTGTACGTGTGCGCCGACAACGCCGGCGCCTCGCCGCTGATCGCCAACCGCACCGCGATCGGCGCCTGGGAGCAGTTCGACGTGCTCGACGCGGGCGGCGGCAACATCGCCCTGCGAGCCCACGCCAACAGCCAGATCGTGTGCGCCGACAACGCGGGCGCGTCGGCGCTGATCGCCAACCGGACCGCGGTCGGCGGCTGGGAGACCTTCCAACTCGTCCACAACGCCGACGGCACGGTGAGCCTGCGGTCGCTGGCCAACAACAACTACGTCACCGCCGAGAACGCCGGCGCGAGCCCGCTGATCGCGAACCGTACGGCGATCGGGCTCTGGGAGAGCTTCGACCTGGTCAACCAGTGACCGAGCCGATCACACTGCGGGCGGCCACCGGCGCGGCGGCCGCCCCGCTGGACCATTACTGGAGCCGGGTGGTCGGCGCCGGCCGCGCCAACGAGGGCTTGCGCGCCGACTGGCAGCGGCACCTGGCCGAGGTACGGGCGGCGTGCGGGTTCGATTACATGCGCTTCCACGGCCTGTTCCACGACGACATGTTCGTCTACACCGAGCGGGACGACGGCACGCCGGTCTTCAACTTCCAGTACCTCGACGCGCTCTTCGACGCGCTGCTGGAGCTGGGTGTGCGGCCGTTCGTCGAGTTCGGGTTCAGCCCGCGGGCGCTGGCCCGGGAGACGGAGACCGTGTTCTGGTGGGGCGCGCACGGCGCACCACCGGCCGACCTGGACCGCTGGCGCGAGCTCGTCGACCGGGTGGTCCGCCACTGGGTGGCCCGGTACGGGCTCGACGAGGTGCGCCGGTGGTACTTCGAGGTGTGGAACGAGGCCAACCTGTGGGGCTTCTGGCACGGCACGCGCGGCGAGTACTTCGCGCTGTACCGGGTGACCGCGCGGGCGGTGAAGGCCGTCGACGCCCGGCTGCGCGTCGGCGGACCGGCCACCTCCAACTTCGTGCCGGACGCGCGGTTCGACGGGGAGTCCGAGGACGTCGCCGCCCGCCTGGTCGTAGGTGACCACGACATCGACGCGCTGCCGTGGCATCCGGTCTGGGTGGAGGAATTCCTGGCCTTCTGCCGGCGCGAGCGCCTCCCGGTCGACTTCGTCTCGACCCACCCGTACCCCACGGACTGGGCGCTGGACGAGCACGGTCAGGGGCAGAAGCTGACCCGCGGGGTCGACGCCACTCCCCGGGACCTGGCCGCGCTGCGCGAGATCGTCGGCGCGAGCCCCTACCCGGACGCCGAGATCCACCTGACCGAGTGGAGTTCGTCCTCGTCGCCGCGCGACCACGCCCACGACACCCTGCCGGCCGCGACCTATGTGGTCCGGTCGGTCCTGCACTCGCTGGGCACCGTCGATTCGCTGGCGTACTGGACGTTCACCGACGTGTTCGAGGAGGGCGGGGCCGGCGACGAGCTCTTCCACGGCGGGTTCGGCATGCTGACGCTCCCCGGCGTGCCGAAGCCGGTCTTCCACGCGTACCGGATGCTGAACGCGCTGGGGGACCGCATCCTGGCCCGCACCGACGGCGGGGTCGTGACCCGGGACGACGCGAGCGGGCGGATCGCGGCGCTGGCCTACCACTACCCGGCCGAGGAGCCGCGTTCGGTGCCGGCGTCGTTCGACGGTCGGGCGGCCGCCCGCGCCACCCAGGCCAAGGGGCGGCCCCGGCGCCTGGACCTCGCCGTCGCCGGGCTGCGTCCGGGCACCCGGTTCGCGGTCGAGGTGCTGGACGGGGAGCACGGCGACGCGGTTGGCGCCTGGCGCGGCCTGGGGGAGCCGGCCACGCCGACCCGCGAGGTGACGGCCGTCCTGGACCGCCTGGCCCGGGCCACCGACGTCGGGGCGGTGGCCGCCGGACCCGACGGCGTGCTCCACCTGGACCGGGCCATGTCACCGTGGTCCCTGCTCCTGCTGCGCCAGCTCGATTGATATGCTCAATCAAATCGATGGAGTTACTGGCTCGATGAATTGTCGGCCGCGCCGAGGGAGGACGCGGGTGGAGAAGCGGCTACCGAGCAGGCGCGGCACCAACCTGCCCCGGATGGGCGACTTCAACGAGGCCGTGGTGCTCGACGCCATCCGCCGCGTGCCGGGGGGCTTGAGCCGGGTCGAGCTCGTCGAGCTGACCGGGCTGTCCGCGCAGACCGTGTCCAACATCTGCCGCCGCCTGCTGGACGGCGGCCTGGCGCGCGAGGCGGGCACGAGCAGCTCGGGCGCCGGCAAGCCGCGCCGGCTGTTGCGGGTCAACGCCGACGCGCGGTACGCGGTCGGCGTGCACCTGGATCCCGCGGTGGTGACCCTGGTCGTGCTCGACCTCCTGGGCAAGGTGGTGGCCCGGGCGCAGCGGCCCACCCCGGAGGCGGCCGACCCGGATCACACGCTGGTGGAGATGAGCGAGTCGATCAACCAGTTGGTCGCCGACGCGGGCGTGCGGCCGGGGCACGTCCTCGGCCTCGGCATCGCCGCGCCGGGCCCGGTCGACCTCGAGTCCGGTCTGGTCGTCGCGCCCCCGGAACTGGCCGGTTGGGGCCGGGTGCCGCTGCGCGACTACCTGGCGCGGACCACGGGGCTGCCGGTCCTGCTGGACAAGGACGTGACCGCCGCGGCGGTCGCCGAGCGGTGGGCCGGCGTGGCGGCCGACACCGGCGACTTCCTGTTCTTCTACCTCGGCACCGGCTCCGGGATGGCCCTGGTGGTGGACGGGGTGGTGTTGCGCGGCTTCTCGGGCAACGCGGGCGAGGTGGGCGGCCTGTACGCCGCGTGCACGACCAACGCCCTGGTGAGTGAGGCGATCGAGGAGGGCGTGCTGGGCGTGGAGTTCAAACCGGCCGGGCCGCGCGACGCCGAGCAGAGCCTGCGCGAGCTGTGCCGGCGGGCGGCGGCGGGCAACGTGACCGCCGGCGAGATCATCGACCGGTGGGCGGTCCGGGTCGGGCGCGGGGTGGCCGCGGCGGCGACCCTGGTGGACTCCGAGATGATCGTGTTCGGCGGGCCGATCTGGCCGCAGCTGGCCGACCGGTTTCTGCCGGTGGTCCAGGGCATCGTGGAGAGCTCCCCGTTCGTCGAGAAGATCCACCCGACCACCGTCGCCACTACCGCGCTGGGCGTCGACGTGGGCGCGATCGGCGCCGCCTGCCTGGTGCTGGACCAGATGCTGTCGGTCCAGCCGCATTCGCTGCTGCTCGGTTGAGCCTGGGGCCTGTGTCGAGTGGGAGACGGGCTGCGGCGTGGCCCAGCCGCCGCCTGGCCGCACACCCAGACGACACCTGGACCTCGCCTCGCTCCGGCTCCCACTTCGACACAGGCCCCAGTCGTCAGGGCCGCTGGGCGGCGCCGTCGGTACCGCGCAGCAGCGCCCAGCGGTCGTGGACCAGCGGCGGCGGCGCCGGGAAGCGGCGGGCGGCGCGCTCGTCGAAATCCACCCCGAGGCCGGGCGCGTCCGCCGGGTACAGGTTGCCCTTCTCGGGCACCGGCGCGCCGGGGAAGACCTCCAGCGTGGCGTCGGTGAACCGGGCGGCCTCCTGCACGCCGAAGGCGGGTGAGCTCACGTCCAGCGCGAGGTTCGCGGCCTGCGCCACCGAGCTCACGTCGCCGGGGCCGTGCGGCGCGAGGCGTACGCCGAAAAGCTCGCACGCGGCGGCCAGCTTGCGCGCCGGGGTCAGCCCGCCCAGGGTGGGGATCCGGATCCGGGCGAAGTCGATGGCCCGCTGCTCCAGCAGCGGCAGGTAGCGGGTCACGTCGTCGAACAGCTCGCCGACCGCCAGCGGCACCGGGCCGGCGGCGCGCAGCTGGCCGAAGTAGGCGCTGTCCTCCGGCGCCAGCGCGTCCTCGAGGAAGAACAGGCGTGCGTCGGACACCGCGGCGACGAGGTGCCGGGTCTGCGCCGGAGTGAGCCGCTCGTGCACGTCGTGCAGGAGCTCGACCCCGTCGCCGACCCGGCGCCGCACCTCGACCAGCGCGGCCGGCACCCGGTGCAGGTAGACGAGCGGATCCCAGACGCCGGCCGCACCCGTCGCCGCGGTGCCGTACGCGTCCACCCCCGGCAGCCCCACCTGCACGCGGACGTGCCGGTAGCCGGCCTCGGCCGCGGCCGTCACCCGGTCCGCGATCGCGCCCGGGTCGACGCCGTCGACATGGGTGTACGCCTCGGCGTGGCCCCGCGCCCGGCCGCCCAGCAGCGCGTACAACGGCATGCCCGCGAGTTTCCCGGCGATGTCCCACAGCGCCACGTCCAGCGCGCCCAGGGCGTTGTTCGCGATCGAGCCGCCGCGCCAGTAGCCGCTGTTGAGCAGCAGCCGGTGGATGTCCTCGATGTCGCCGGCGTACCGGCCGCGCACCAGCGGGCCGAGATACTCGTCCAGCACCTCGCGCACGGCGAGGGTGCGCTGCGGGTCGCTGGCGCAGCCCAGCCCGTACAGGCCGGGCTGGTCGGTCTCGACCCGGGCGATCAGGTACGGGCAGCCCTGCGGCCCGCAAAGGAAGGTCCGCACCGCGGTGATCCGGGCGCCGCGCTCGGGCACCGGCCACGGCGCCACGGCGAAGTCGCTATCTGGCGGCGCCATGCCCGATCCTTTCGTAGAAGTTCCCGGATTTTTGCGTGGTTCATGCCGTTGACACAGTACATCGATTCGATTTAACTTCTGCGGAACGACGCTTATCGATGGCGCTCTCGAAGCGAGGTGCGGCTCCCGTGATAAGACTTCTGACCCGCGCGTGGCGGCCGGCGCTGGCCGTCCTGGCGGCACTGACCCTCACCGCCACGGCCGCGTGCGGCGGCTCCGGCGACGACAACTCCTCCGCCAACGGCAAGTCCCTGGTGATGTGGACCTTCAAGCAGTCGCACGTGAAGGCTCTGCAGGCGGTCGCGGCCGACTTCACCAAGCAGACCGGCATCGCGGTCACCGTGCAGGCGTACGGGCCCGACGACGTGTTCATCACCAAGGTGCAGGCGGCCGCCAAGACCGGCAACATGCCGGACCTCATGGAGGTGCACACCAACGGCGACGACCTCACCTTCGGCGCCGCCGGGCTGCTCACCGACCTCGCCAAGGACGTCGACGACGCGTGGCTCGCCAACTACCGCTCCGAGGTGCGAGCCGACGGCACCGTCACCGACCACTACTACCAGCAGTCGCTGGCGCAGGACTCCAAGACCAAGGGCATCAAGCTGGGCCAGCGGTTCAGTGTGCCGCTGACGATCGGCACGTTCGGCATCGTGTACGCCAACAAGGAGCGGCTCGCCGCCGCCGGCATCACCACGGCGCCGGCCACCTGGGAGGAGCTCATCGCCGACTTCGCCAAGGTCAAGGCGAAGGACGCCGGCTCCGGGGGCGTCAGCCTCGGGCTGAAGGCGCCGTCGACCGGTCTGGAGTGGTTCATGCAGCCGATGGCGTACGGGCTGCTCGGCAGCGACAAGTTCCGCGCTCTGTGGGGCAAGGACGCCGGCACCAACTTCTCTTCGGCGACCGGCACCCAGGTGCTCGAGACCTACGGCCAGGTGACGCCGTACTGGATGCCCGGCACCCAGACCCTCGACATCGACGCGGCGGACCTCGCGTTCGCCCAGGGCAAATCCACCTTCGACATCGGCGGCACGTTCACCCTCGCGTTCCTGGCGCAGAACGGGTTCAGCGCGGACAACGTGCTGGCCTTCCCGATCCCCGCACCGGCGAACGGGGCCATCAAGAACCTCAGTCTCGCGCCGTTCACGCTGACCGGCTTGTCGGTGTCGGCGACCACCAAGAACCGTGACGGCGCGCTCCAGTGGCTGAAGTACCTGGCCACCAAGGACGCCTCGGCGACCTTCGCCAAGACCGCGCTGGACGTCCCGCCGACCGACCTGGGCGCCGACCCGTCGGCCGCGGTCGGCCCGGTGCTCGGCTCGATGATCGGCGCGTTCGGCTCGGGGCCGTCGGCCTACAACCCGGGCGACACCACCTACCGGCCGAACGCCTACGACTCCGGCGAGGTCGGCGCGGTGCTCATCGACCTCACGCCGCTGAAGACGAAGAACGCGCCGGACACCGGCGCCGCGCTCACCAAACTCATCAACTCCTACTGGACCAAGCAGTAATGGCGGCGGTGTCCACCGTGGTCCCGGGCTCGCCCGCGCGGGCGCGGGCCCGGAACCGCCGCCGGCCGGTCCGGTATCACCGGTCGGAGGTCCTGTGGGCCGCCGTCTTCGTACTACCGGCCATCGCGCTGTTCGCGGTGGTCGGCGTCTACGTCATCCTGTACGGGTTCACGCTCAGCTTCGCGAACTGGAACGGGTTCACCCCGAAGTGGACCTGGGTGGGCCTGCGCAACTACGCCGACCTGCTGTGGCGGGACCCCACCTATGCGCCCGCCGTGCACACGGCGGCGCTGAACACGCTGTGGGTGATGATCGCCGTACCGGTGCTGACGGTGATGATCAGCCTGCCGCTGGCGATGCTGCTCAACTCGGTGCGGCGGCTGCGGTCACTGCTGCGGTCGGTGTATTTCCTGCCGTACGTGACCAGCGGCATCGCGGTGTATTTCGCGTGGCAGTACGTGTTGCAGCCGGACGGCGCGATCAACCTGCTGCTGGGGTCGGCCGGCCTGGGCAGCCTCCAGCAGCCGCAGGGCTTCCTGGGCAACCCGGACACCGCGCTGCCCACCCTCATCGTCATCACCGTGTGGTCGGGGGTGCCGGTGGCGATGATGCTCTATCTGGCCGGGCTCCAGTCGATCGACCCGACGTTGATCGAGGCGGCGCAGATCGACGGCGCCGGTCCCGTGCGGATCCTGCGCAGCGTGCTCTGGCCGCTGCTCCGCCCGATCACGGCGATCGTCGGGCTGCTCGCCCTGCGCGACTCGCTGCAGGGCTTCCAGACCTTCCTCATCATGACCAACGGCGGCCCGGGGGACCACAGCAACGTGCTGGGCCTGGAGGTCTACCGGCTGGCGTTCCTCAAGCTGCTCGCACCCACCCTGGGGCTGTCCAGCGCGCTCGGCTGGATGCTGTTCCTCGCCGCGCTGGCGCTGGCCGCGGTCAACGTGCGAGTGCTGCGGAGGGCCACATGAGCGTCCGGAGCGTCGCGGCCCGGGCCGTCGTCGGGCTGCTGCTGGCGCTGTACGCGGCGATCAGCCTGTACCCGTTCCTGTGGATGGTGTCGGCCGCGTTCAAGGACCAGTACGAGGTGGTCCGCGGCGGGCACCTGATCCCGCACCACCCGACCGTGCGAACCCTCGCCGAGACCTGGAACGAGCTGCATTTCTTCGACTACTTCCTGAACAGCCTCAAGGTGACCGGGCTGACCGTGCTGCTGGTGCTGGTCATCTACTCGATGGCCGGGTACGCCTTCGCGGTGCTGCGCTTCCCCGGCCGCCGGGCGCTCTACCGGCTGTTCATCGCGCTGCTGTTCGTGCCCTCGGTGACGGTGCTGCTGCCTCTGGTGCTGCTGGAGAACAAGCTGGGCCTGCTGGGCGGCCACTGGGGCCTGATCCTGCCGTTCGTCAACGGCTCGGCGCCGCTGTCGGTCCTGCTGCTCACCAACGCCTTCGAGACGGTCCCGGCCGAACTGCGCGAGGCGGCCCTGATGGACGGCGCCGGCGAGGCGCGCATCTTCACCCGGATCTACCTGCCGCTGTCCCGGCCGGTCCTGGTCACCATCACGCTGCTGACCGCGATCCCGACCTGGAACGAGTACCAGCTGACCCGGGTGTCGCTGAACGACCCGCACGGGTTCACGCTGCCGATCGCGCTACAGAACCTGCAGTCCGGCGCGGTGCTGCACTACAACGTGCTGATGGCCGGCGCGCTGACCGTGGTCGTACCGGTCATCGTGCTGTTCCTGGCCGCCCAGCGGTATTTCGTCAACGGATTGATGGGTGCGGTGAAGGCGTGACGAAGACGGTGCTGGTGACCGGCGCGGCGGGCGGAATCGGCCGGTTCGTGGTCGG
>Ga0307507_10011585_pt1 | contig 11085 bp, 12 predicted proteins | sample 7_EM_MG_FD_207223 | JGI IMG/M metagenome (GOLD analysis project Ga0307507, IMG submission 207223) | Populus trichocarpa ectomycorrhiza microbial communities from riparian zone in the Pacific Northwest, United States - 7_EM | ecosystem: Host-associated > Plants > Roots > Unclassified | place... | reverse complement strand
CTCTTGCTTACTCGAGTCACATCTTGTGATCTTGACCTCTAGGAAAGACTTGATATCATCATAGTTCTTTGTCCTCTACCCTTTAACTCAAGGGTTTTCAATTTTGCCCAATAGTTTCTTAGAAAGGGAATCATGGAGCCAGCTCTACTAGATGTTTTTGATTGCCCCCTAGCTTGATCATGCCCCCAAGTATTCAAATCAGGTTTGGGGATGAGGCTATGTGAAGGAAGGTTTGGCCAGGAGTTGTTTTCATGCAGAAATTTTGGAATTTCAAAGCTATTCCAGACACAGAAATCATTTTGACATTGATTTAAAGCAAACTCATTCTGAAGAAATTCAAGTGATTCCTATGGAGAGGTTTTCAGAAGTGATGATAACTTTATTGTTTTGATTTTGGCGAAAATGTGAAGAACACGAAGTGACATCTGGTTGGTCACAAAAGGTTTAAATTTCAATTTAAGGGTTATTGAGAACCATTTTTCAAAGCATTTATTTTATTTGCATGAATAATGATTTGGTTCGCATGAGAAAGCACTGCCTACTGATCCAGATTGCTTGTCCTTGATCAGAAAGGGCTTGATTAGGCACATAATGTTGGCTTGGGCTATTGGTTATGAAGAGAAAAGGATATTTACAAGCTCAAAAAGTGTTTAAGGGATTTCAAGACTAAGGATCACTTGTGCTTGTTTCTTGACCTTTTGTCTTTTGAATTGTTTTTCCAAAATGATCTATCGTGCCCGCCAGCGTTGGGCTTGGGCTCTTTCTCTTTGTTTTTGTTTTCTTCATTTGATTTTAAGCATCATTGTATTGGGTTTTTTTTTTTTTTGCTCAAAATTTTTGGATCTTTTATATTTTTCTTCATGCCCCCAAGCTTTGTTTGGGCACCTTTGATGATTGAGAATTTTCATTTACACCCCCTAGTGTTGCTTGGGCACTTTCAATCGTCGAGGTTTTTTCTATGTCTCTCGCACTTGCCCCTAATTTGGGGTGTGATCCTAGCCAAGGTTATTTATCTCAAGAAAAGCATTAGGCTCAAAAGGGGACTGCAAATGATATATTTTAGCCTTGTGAAAGGATTATCAAAGAAAGCCTTTCTTCATTTCAAACTCATGCACTTAGGATCGGTAAGCTTTGCTTTCATGCGAGTATGCAACGTGATTTCTCATTATTCATTCAAATAAATCTCAGCTTTTTGAGTCACTTCATGGTGTTTTTGTTTTGTTTTTTGTTTTGTTTTTTTTTTCTTTTTTTTTTCAGGTTTTCTAGGTGTATGGTTACCTTTATAAGGAATCACCTGAATTTCTAGAACTCGTTTGTTTTGGGCAAACATCAACATGATTTTTGTTTTTGTACTAAACTTTGAATTCCCAAAAATCCTTATGAACATGTATGATCATGCATAGCTTTGGAAGAAAAGGGAAACACGCCCAAAGATTCTTGGCGCAATGGTTTCATGCTTAAAGGTTATGTTCAATGTGTTATTTGCATGAAACAGTAAAAAAATAAAGGCATGATCAAACAGAGATGGTTATTTTTTGGCAGAACAAGAACAGGCTCCATTCTGCAAATGTGGTGCAATTCCCCTTCGGTCAGCCTTCCCACAAAAACTTTTGCAGAAATGTTGAGTTGTGTTCGGGCTCTTGACCATGTTTGCCCCGAATTTCTTCAGGCTAAGTCATTGTTGGGGTTTGAACAAAGATGATAGATCAGTTGGAAGGAACTTCCCTAGAGTTATTTCTCAGTATTTGTGTGAACAGTTCGCATCGCCTCTGGAAAACACCAACGGACCAAAAACTGTCGGTGTTTCCTGATGTGCATAGTGAATGACGGGTTTTTTTTGTTTTCATATTTATCCTCCTTGCAAATACTTAAATTGAAATTGCACACCCAACATAATAACAACAGTTCACAAATGAATTATGAAAGAAATATCCTGCATCCATAAATATTACGTTATAAAAAAATCCTGCATCCATAAATATTACGTTATAAAAAATTGCATTACACTTTCGTGTTCTGATAGTTAGTCAGAATCATCTTCTTCTTCTTTTTCAATTGAATTGTCATAAGTTCCACTACAATTTACAATTTGTGCTTGTCCGCTGGAGCTCAGAATAACATTCAACTCTTCAACGTCAACATCAACAAGACTATTATTGAAGATGTAAAAATTTGAATTTTCTTTTAAGTCAATTGATGGAGTAACTCGATAGGATTCAACCAACTCACTAACTTGAAAGACATCATCTCACGTACTTGTGTCTTCTTTCTCATCTTAAACCACCTCTACATGACCCATGAGTTTCGTGTTTAAAACAGATAATCAATCAACTCTTGAACAATCATTTTAAAAGGAAGGGGTGTATGTGTAATAAATTTGCTGGCATTGTTTGGCGAAAACAAATACATTGTTTACGTTGCGGAGTCTAGCTTTTGAATTAATTTCGACCAAACCATAGTGGGGATCTACTTTGATTTCTCTATCAGTGGTGTCATACCAATAGCATTTGAATAAAAACACTCAATTATGCTTGTTATGATATTGCAGTTCAACGATCTCTTCTAATTTACCATAATAGTTAACTTCAAACTCACTGCTAGTCAATCCCTTAACACAAACACCACTGTTATATTAGAAGTGTTTTTTTAAAAAAAAGACATTAAATAACTTGGGTTATAGTCCTGACCAACTAAATAAACTGGTTTTATTTGAATCATATGGAAAAAAAAGGCAACAATAGAAAACGAGAATATATATATATAACAACACTACATCACGTTGAATTGAAGTGTGAAATTACGAACAACTTTTTTTTATGAAAGGGTTAAGGGGAAAAAAAAGAGAAATCATAAGAATAAAAATCAAATTGAAATCATAAGAATAAGAATTTATCAACGTGTTTTTTTACATTAAAAAAATTCTAAATGTAAATCGAAAAACTTATGCACGCATCGAATTAAACAAAGCACGAACCATTGTGTAAGTAAATGAAAAAAACAAAGTCATTACCAATAATTAAAAACGCAAGTGGAAAAATTAAGAGACAAATATAGATCAAGATATTTAATATTGTAACATGGTTCATTTACCTTGTTATATTTAGTGAATTGTTTTACTAAAATCAATCTATAATAGAAATCAATAAACACATAAAATTTATTGAATAACATAAAAGGAAAAAAAACATATAACGCAAGGCTACACATATTCAAAATATTATAAAAGAATAAATACTAATTTATTTGAAATATATAAAAAAAATTATAGATAAATCATATTAACCTCTTAAAAAACTAAACAGACCTAACAGAATTAAAAATAATTGAAGAAAGGCTAAATAAGGCAAAAGAAAATAATAGAAAATGGGGTATTAATGAAAACATCATTTTTAAAATTATTTTCAAATATAAATATAAAAAACAAGTATTAATAATAATAAAAAAAAATAATGAGGCCAAACGTTGCTAGGCCTGTAGAGCCAGGCCTAGTGCGTGGCCCACCCTTAAAAGGCTTGTTCGCGGACCTGCAAGGTCAGACCCATGCACACAAACCTTTAATTTTTTTTGTTAAGTTAATGGGGTGGATGACACGTGTTCTCCCACAATGCTTTAAAAAAAATTGACATGTGTCTGCCTCTACAGACAACGCGTCGTCTATATATGCGTCCCTAGATTTCGGTAACTAATGTGACTAGAAAAACGAAGCTTGACTTTTTAACCAAAAAATTGTTTTCAACCCATTTGTTTTACCCAAAATACCTATGAAACACTCTAAAAACATCATTAAACCAATACATGGCCTTTAAAAAAATAAAAAAACCACCCCAAAACGCAAAATCAACCTGAAAACAAAAAATCTTCCAGAGTTCAGATCTTTTCTTTAGGTGTTTAGAAGGTAAAAAAAAATGCACAATCTTAACTCTTTTCATTATATGGAACTAGTTCACACAAAATTCAACGATTTCGGTAGCCAAAATCTTTCTTAACAACAACTTCCTCTCTTTAAAATAAAATCCGACAACCCTCTCTCTCTTCTCCACCCAAAAAAGAACTTAAAAAAGAGAAAAATGAAGTTTGGTATCTAAATGCAATGTTGAAAATTATAGGGACTGATTACTTAATAGCTTAAAAAAAGTGTGTTATTGGTTGTTTTTTAAAATATTTTTTTGTTCAGAAATATATCAAAATAATATAAAAATAAAAAAATAAAAAAATCTATTTTTTTCAAAAATACTAAAAAAAAAGAAAAGAAGCAAAAACAAACTCTCTATTCACTTCTTATTCTGTCGTGATTTCAAGTCCTCCATCCCTGCCTTATTTGCAAGAGCATGAAAAGATTTTTTTTAAAAAAAAATCAAACGAGCATGGCCTGTAATCCCATAGAGCAATTTTAAGAATAAAATCAAACTACTATCTCTTTCTATATTCTCCTTTTGGTACTAGATCCAGAATGAGCACCGGTACTAGATTCAACAATCTTTGAATGTTGGAACAGCATAAGTGTCTCGTTAACAACTGTTTGCATTCCTTCAACGATGAGAGTCGTTTTTGGTATAAGCACGGTCTAGTCTCTAATGCTCTTAACTTTCACTGAAATTAGGCCTTCTAAGTTCAAAATAACGTTGTTATTTTTTTTAAGAATATAATACATGTATATGATGGGAGTAGGTTTTAGAAGACAAACTGCAGAGAACGACATTAATGAATTGAAAAAGGCTGTATGGTCTGACATTCCTTCCCAGGAGTAGGTAAGGGGAGCGGAAATTTGGAGAAAAAAGGATGTTTCAATGGAAGAAAGGTTTTCTCTGTTTCTTTAATATTAATGTGCATGAATATACAACTTGCTATTCTATACGAGCTGCTGGTTTTTTATAACATTACAAGTTGCTTAATTTAGATACATTGACTTGCCTAATTCTTAGCTGGTCTGTTTCCATAACAATCTAACGTCTCTTTCTGTTTCTGGTTTCTATCATAAACTTCATTGCTGCTGCTGTTGATTTATTTCCATAATAAGCCAACGTCTCTTTCTGTTTGTGTTTTGTTACCATGAGAGTTGGTTTGTTTCCATGTTGCTGGTGATTCTAATCAGCCAACGTCTCTTTCTTATTTGTCTGCTTTGTTTCCATGTTGTTGGCTTACTGCTGCAGTTGATTTGTTTCCATGAGGGCTGATTCGCTTCCATGTTGGTTTCCACGTTGTTGGCTTACAGCTGCAGTTGAATTGTTTCCATGAGCATCTGTTTTATTACCATTAACATCCTCCCTCAAACTAGGTCGGAGTCGGAGGCATAGTTTGTCTTTGAAGTAAGCCAATGCACCTTTTGACATGGGTTTGGTGAAGATGTCAACTATTTGTTCATGGGTGGAGATGTGCTGAGTGATGAGAAGACCAAGGCACAAAGTGGTAATCCAATTCAATGTGTTTGCTACGAGCGTGAAACACAAGATTGACAGTCATGTGTAAGGCACTGAGATTGTCACAGTAGAGGATACGTGGTGAAGAAGTTGATATGTGAAGATCTTGTAGAATGAAGGTTAGCCATGTAAGCTCTGTCGTTGTGTTAGCCATGGCTCTATATTCTGCCTCAGTGCTGGAACGAGAGATAGTGGGTTGTTTCTTTGCACACCAGGAAATGAGATTGCTACCAAGGAATGTGCAGTATCCAGTTGTGGAGCATCTTGTTATAAAGCAACCTCCCCAATCTGCATCTGAGAAAGCATAAAGATCAAGTGTAGAATGGGAAGTAAAATTTAATCCAGTGTCCATTGTGCCTTTGACATATCTTAAGATGCGATGAACCATTTTGAAATGTATAACAGTTGGAGCATGCATGAATTGAGAGATAAAATTGACACTATAAGAGATATCAGGTCTTGTGAGTGTTAGATATTGTAAAGCACCAACAAGCCCACGAAAAAACTGTGGATCTTGCAATAGCATATCAGTTGCTGCCGTTTTAGTCTTGGCTTCAAGTGGTGTGCTCATTGGTTTACAGTCCACCATACTAACTCGTTCCAAGATTGTCAGCGCATAGTGTGATTGAGAGAGATGGAGTCCTCAGATGTGTGAGTAATTTCAATGCCAAGAAAATAATGAATTGATCCTAAATCTTTCATTGCAAACTCTGAGCTCAACAGTTGAATCAGGTGCGTAACCAAAGGAACAGAGGATCCTGTGAGGAGTATATCATCAACATAAAGAAGAAGGATTAAAGTATCAGAATTAGAGTGAAAGATAAAAAGTGATGGATCTACAAGACTACAAAAGAACCCATATTTAAGAAGGAATATACTGAACCGATCAAACCAGGCACGGGGTGCTTGTTTGAGACCATAAAGAGCCTTTTTGAGCTTGCACACATGTGATGGGATTGTGGATCAATTGTTCCTAGGGGTTGTTCCATATATATGTCTTCTGAAACAAAACCATGCAGGAAGGCATTTTTAACGTCAAGTTGACGTATGGACCATTTGTGAACTAGTGCTATGGAGAGAACCATACGAATAGTTCCTGGTTTGATAACTAGAGAGTAAGTCTCAGTATAGTCCAATCCATCAACTTGGTGATACCCCTTTGCTACTAACTAAGCTTTCAAGCGATCTAGTGAACCATCAGGTTTGAGTTTTGTTTTTAGAACCCATTTAGAGCCAATAACATGCATGGCAGGTGTGCGAGAGCCAAGTTCTCAAGTCCAATTTCTATGGAGAGCTTCAAGTTCCTCGTCCATTGCAGCTTTCCAGCCAGGGTGAGCTAACGCAAACCGAAAGTTAGAAGGCTCACGTGGAATGGTTGCTGAAGTCTTAGAGGATATTAAAGCATATTTTGGATTAGGCTTAAGGATGCCTTTTTGTGATCTGGTAACCATGGTATGTGAAGGAGGGGGTGCACATGGAGAATGAACAAGCTGCGAGTCTGATTCCAGAGAAGCAGGATTGGAATGTGAGTGAGAGAGGTGCTGCCGGTGCATTTCATCTTCATGGTCAGATTCTACCAGTTGTATTTCAGTTATGTTATCAGTTCTAAGGTGCTGCTCTGTCATGCCAACAACATTGTTGTGTTCTTCCTGTTGTGTATCGGCTACTGCTTCAGCAACTGTATTAGTGATAACATAATCAGCATGTAAATTAAGAGAAGATGGTACAGTGTTCTGGCATTCCAACAACATTGTTGTGTTCTCCCATTCCAACAGCATGATTGTGTTCTTCCTGTTGTGTTTTGGTTACTGCATCAGTACTAACCTGCTGCTCTACAATTGTATTAGTAATAAAATCATCATGTAAATTGAGACAAGATGGTATAGTGACTTGTTCTGCCAATCCATTGGCATTGTGGTGTTCTGCAACTCCAACGACATTGTTGGTGTTGTGTTCTGCCATTCCAACGGCACTAGCATGTTGTTCTGAATAAACATCAGGTAAATTAAGAGAAAATGGTAGAGTGTTTAGTGATGAGCTTGAGCATGGTGGAGTGGACATTGGGGGTTGTATGTCTGCAGCAGAGTTAGAGACAGTAGGTGGCAGCCATGAATCAAAAATGCTCATAACATGTGTAGGAGACGAAGTGATGTAGTTCTGAATTTTTTGTTTATAAGGAAAAAATGACTCATCGAAGACTACATGACGAGAAATGATCATTTTTTTACTAGAAGGGTGAAAACATTTGTATCCTTTATGTTTATCACTATATCCTACAAAGATGCATAGAACTGTTTTTGGGTCATATATATTTTGTTTTGTATCCCATGTGTAAGGAAAGCATTTAGACCCAAAGACTCTAAGAGATGAGTATGTAGGATGATTACCATGTAACATGAAATATGGAGATTTAAATTTAAGTGCTAAAGAAGGCAATCTATTCATAAGATAAACAGCAGTAGTGAAAGCTTCAACCTATAAAGATAAAGAAACACCACTATGAAATAGCATGGTCATACCTAGTTCCTGTATTACTCGATGTCTTCTTTCTACTATACCTGTTTGTTCAGGTGTATAAGGATATGATATCTGATGAACCACTCCTGTTGAGAGGAAGTGTGATGATAGTTTGGAATTTATGAATTCTCCTCCTCCATCAGAGTGAAAGACCTTGATATTTTATTAAATTGTCGAGTAACATAATGCTCAAAGGCAAAATAAGCATCAGCAAAGTCAGACTTGTGTAGTAATGGGATTATCCAAGTGTATTTAGAAAAATCATCTACTAAACATGCATAATATCTGAACTTTCCTATTGATAAAACAGGAGTAGGTCCCCATAAATCACAATGGATTTTTTCAAAAATACCAGAACTAGAGTGTTCAAAACGAAAAAAAGGTAATCGACTAAATTTTCCAAATTGACAACTGTCACAAACATGTTCACATTTTGTGGTTCCTTTAACATCTATCAAACTTTTATTGTGCAATAATTGTAAAGCATAAAAATGTGGATGTCCTAGGCGTTGATGCCAGATATCTGTTGGTCCTGATCTGAAACGATTAGAAAAGTAGAGCTCAGGCATGGTGGATAGAGCATAGAGGTCACCCTTGCGCCATCCTGTGATCACGAGTTGTCCTGTCTGTCATTCCTTAATACAGAAATCAACGTTAGAGAATTCACAATTAACAGGAAATTGGAATGTTAACTGACTTACATAGAGTAAAATTTTTTTCAATTCTGGTACTAACAATACATCATTAAGTGGCAGGATTTTATTTTTTTGTGTGATGGAGGAATCTCCAATACCATGTATTGATATAGAAGAACCGTCACCAATAAGAACAGAGTCTGAACCATGGTGATTGCGAATATTTTTTAACATACCTGGATTACCTGTCATGTGGTTGGAAGCTCCTGTATCAGAGATCCATTCTGTTTCTGTGATAGTATTATCCAAGGTGAGAGCAGCCAAAGCCTGTGGTAGGTCTCCGTGTTGATTTGATCGTTTAGGCACCCACCAGCATATCTTTGCAATATGACCTGCTACACCACAGTACTGACAGGTTTCTTCTTGGTATAGCTCACGTTCTGCAGGAGTCATGCAATGCTCTCCAGATGGAGGAGGTCGTTTTTGTTTTGGATTTTGAGGTGGGTCTGATAGTGTAAGTATGAGTTTTATCTTTAGGTTGTTGTGCATGGAATCCTCTCCTAGTAGATATAAAGCTTTGTCTGCTGACATGGCTTCCTGAAAAATGATGTTGAGGGCGCTGGTGTTTTTGCCCATAGAATGTCAGCTGAGGAGTGAATGAATTATGTGTCTGATAGGTGAACCAATTTCTTCTTTGGTCTAGGCTCTGCAATTGAGAGACCAACTCCGGGTAAGAAGGTCTTGGTGGTTTCAGCATTGTGGTAGTGAAGGTTTCATATTGAGGGCTGAGACTTGTGAGGAGGCAAAAGATTTTTTCTTTGTCTGTCTGAAATTGGTTTTCTAATAGCTGCAAGGTCATCGCATAGTCCTTTGAAGATTCGAATGTGTTCTCCAATGGTTCTGTCATCTTCTTTGCGAAAATAGGTGACTTGTTGTCCGAGGGTGAATTCTCGTTCTTGGGAGTCTTCTGCATATTCATTTTTTAGTGCACTCCAGACAGCAAAGGTTGTATCTAGACCTACTGCAAGGCCTAATGTATGTTCTGAAAGAGTACCAATCAACCAGCCACGAAGAAGTCGATCTGCCTTCCTCCAGACAATGTATTCTTCTGCTAGTCTTGGTGAAGAATCTGTGGTGGTTGTAGAATCTGGTACAATATATTTGTTTGGGATTGAGTCTTCATTGATGAGATGATCAACCAAGTCTTGACTTTCTGCAAGAGCTAAGGCTTGTTCTCTCCATAGTGGATAATTTGTGGGGCTGAGCTTGAGGGTAATGAAATTACCAACATTGAGTGACAGAGTTGACATGTTGTGTGGTTTTGCTAAGATGTATATTCATACAAGCTCTGATACCAAGCGGAAATTTAGAGAAAAAAGGATGTTTCAATGGAAGAAAGGTTTTCTCTGTTTCTTTAATATTAACGTGAATATACAACTTGCTAATCTATACGAGCTGCTGGTTTTTTATAACATTACAAGTTGCTTAATTTAGATACATTGACTTGCCTAATTCTTAGCTGGTCTGTTTCCATAACAATCTAACGTCTCTTTCTGTTTCTAGTTTCTGTCATAAACTTCAATGCTGCTGCTGTTGATTTATTTCCATAATAAGCCTACGTCTCTTTCTGTTTGTGTTCTGTTACCATGAGAGTTGGTTTGTTTCCATGTTGCTGGTGATTCTAATCAGCCAACGTCTCTCTTTCTTATCTGTCTGATTTGTTTCCATGTTGCTGGCTTACTGCTGCAGTTGATTTGTTTCCATGAGGGCTGATTCGTTTCCATGTTGGTTTCCACGTTGCTGGCTTACAGCTGCAGTTGAATTGTTTCCATGAGCATCTGTCTTATTACCATTAACAAGGGGTAGCTTCGTTTGTGTCACGCCTCTTTAATAATACTTTTACCCTTCGGCACTTAGCATTCTGTCACATTCCCAACCTGTTACTGCCATGTTCATTGATTATAGTTTTGCTGATATTATTTAAGTTTTTCCAGGTTTCTTGTGGGTAGAAGTATCTTGGAAAATAGCGTGAAGGAGTTTGAAACTGCATGTCATAGGTAAGCGGTAGCTTCGTTTGTGTCACTTGGCACTTGGCATTCTGTCACATTCCCAACCTGTTACTGCCATGTTCATTGATACTTTTACCCTTTGGCACTCGGCACTTGCCATGTAATAATCTCTTCTTTCTACAAGGCTGGCCCCTACGTGACCTTACTTTCTTCCTTCTTTGTCCCATTCCTTTCTTTCTCCTTCTTTTCTCTCCTTACATAGGGTGTGACACAGGGATGGTCATCATAGACAATTACTTTTAATTGCTTGAGTTTCATCCTTTGTTGTGTTCATTCCAGTAATTCTACTTCTTTGCAAGTCTTTTCCCTTGATGATCTGTTTTTTTTTAAAAAAAAAAAAGAAGAAAACTAAAAAACACTTTGACCGATCATAGCTTAGGTTAATTATATTTGTTGTTGGAAGCGAGCTGGTATCATCCATGGAGGCGTCTAAGTGATTATCGGAAC
>Ga0307507_10011584_pt1 | contig 11086 bp, 17 predicted proteins | sample 7_EM_MG_FD_207223 | JGI IMG/M metagenome (GOLD analysis project Ga0307507, IMG submission 207223) | Populus trichocarpa ectomycorrhiza microbial communities from riparian zone in the Pacific Northwest, United States - 7_EM | ecosystem: Host-associated > Plants > Roots > Unclassified | place... | reverse complement strand
AAATACATAAACCACATGACCACAATCGTGCGTCATGCCAAAACCACCTGACCACAATCGTGCGTCATGTCAAACATCAACCAATAACAATAAACCAATAACACGCTATTGCGTCGTCATGTGAAAGCCTATGAGTCAACTGATCTCATAGTGTGAAAGATAACAAACCGATGACTAATAACTATTAGTCATGTGAGAGTCTGCCTTGCTTAGTCACCGTTTGTGACAAGTTCTGGCGCCAGGACAAGTCGCACCAGGTGTCGCGCCGGGTCAACCTCAACCGCAAACGCAAGGACAAGTCCTTCCTGTCGTTCCGGCTCCAGGTCAAGTCACTCTAGCTGTCGTTCCGGGTCAACCTCAACCGCAAGCGCAAGCACAAGTCGTTCCTATCGTTCCGGCGCCAGGACAAGTCGGGCCAGGTGTCGTTCTGGGTGAAACTAAACCGCAAGCGCAAGGACAAGTCGTTCCTAGCGTGCCGGCGCCTGGACAAGTCGCTCCAGGTGTCGTTCCGGGTCAACCTCAACTGCAAGCGCAAGGACTGGTGGTTCCTGTCGGACCGGCGCCAGGACAAGTCGGTCCAGGTGTCGTTCCGGGTAAAACCCGACCGCAAGCGCAAGGACAAGTCGTTCCAAACGTTCCGGCCCATGGACAAGTAACTCCCACTGTCGTTCCGGGTCAACCTCAACCGCAAGCGCAAGGACAAGTGGCTCCCATCGTTCCGGCGCCAGGACAAGTTGCTCCAGCTGTCATTCTGGGTCAACCTCAACAGCAAGCGCAAGGACAAGTCGTTCCTGTCGTTCCAGCGCAAGCACAAGTCCCTCCAGGTGTTGCGCCGGGTCAACCACAACCACCAATTAACCAACCGCAAGCGCAAAGACAAGTCGCTCAAGCTGCTCACCCAATGCAAGGACAAGGAATACCTGCTCCACTAAATGCTCCCCCAGTGGCTAGGTCGCCGCAAGCACCAATCCTACTCGATACCCCACTCAGCAGCGCAGGCAGCAGCTCAGGCAGTAGCCAAGCAAACAGTACCGCAAACAGCCCAGCAAACAGCCCAGCAAACAGCCCAGCAAACAGCCCAGCAAACAGCCCAGCAAACAGCCCAGCAAACAGCCCAGCAAACAGCCCAGCAAACAGCCCAGCAAACAGCCCAGCAAACAGCCCACCTAACAGCCCACCTAACAGCCCACCTAACAGCCCACCTAACAGCCCACCTGAGAGCCCTGCGCCGGCACCAAACATACCTTATCTCCAGCTAAATCGCCGGGCGCCAACAGGTGAGTCCTTTTCAACATAATTCGCGTGTTTGGGTTTTACACCTACTGACTAAGGAGTTGTAGATTGGAGCGCTCTACTCGGACGTCCACGCGCAGTGCATATTGTTTGGATCTGCCACACGGCTGATAGCCCCGCAGTCTACCCTAATTATCATCGCCTCAATTGGCGCCCTGTCAACGGGGTACACTTGGCTGAGTTGGATTCCAATGAGATCCGTGTACTGTCAGCGATGATTACGACATCCATACGACATGAGACAATTCGGTACATACCTGGCGCTACAGGCGAAGGACGCCGACTCCTACGAGACTATCCCACACGCCGGTCTCGTGGATCAATCGTGTCTTTATCGATGACGATGAAGCGGTAAGGGCCTGCCTCCTGTCAAATCCAGTTCTTGAAGACCCGCTTGATCTCTTAATCTATTGTCATCGTCCGAATAACATAAGTAGGGAACCCACACCCCCGTTGAGGGGGCACAACTATCTTGTACCAGTCGCTGTGCCCAATTGGACGAATGAAGCGATAGCACGGGACCAATTTCGTGGAGGTTCATTTGATCCGGAGCCCAGACGACCGGAGCCCAATGCTAATCCCGGGCCGGCTAATGAAGCAAGTCCACCGCTAGAGGGAGCTGACTCTGACGCTTTACTTGTAGCATTATCCGGCGCGTCATGGGATGTCTCCTGCGCCGGGAATGGACGCGAGGGCAGCGTTGGGATATCGTCATTCGCCGGTGGAGAGAGAAGTGAATCCCCCGCGAAACGTATACCACTCGCCCTCAAATCGTCGAGCGGGTTGAATATACAACACTCGGCGGAACTGGGACGGCATCCTGCTCAAGGCGACATGACACGGAAGCACAGGGGTCCGTTCCACGACCCAAATTGTGATGAGCGTAAGTCCAAGATATTTCGATTGGCTTCCATGGCTAGGGAATCTTTGGAAAGCGAGGAGGTACGGACGCGCAGTGCTTCCTTCGATGACGAGGATGGTCACGAGCGTAAGCCCAAGAGATACCATTCGAGCCTCTGAGAGTTTGATTTGAAGCCTCGTCTATCGTTCGCTGAGTCTACCTAGATGTATAGTGTATTAGTGATATTGTTTAGCATTAGAGTCCTTAGGGGTTTCGAATATATTTCTTATAGCCTGCCTGCCTGCCTGCCTGCCTGCCTGCCTCCCTGATGATCTCCATCTGATCAGTTCACATTCGTCTGGCTTCGCTCATCTGTGGTCTTGCGCTTGATGGATGCAAAATTCAAGTGATGTCGATGGTGCCTTGGCAGACGCCAAGAGACGTCGCGTCCCTTACCTCTCTTGGCATCTCTATCCTTGTGAGACTTAAAACCTTATTTCATCACACGCGGTGGAAATCTCTGAGACTCAGAAGTGTTCACGATCATTAGATTGTCTATGTTCTATATCTTTACCCATCACAATTGGTAGATCCGTTATGTGGCTAGTTCATCTGGCCCACGATACCGGTATCCACTTCGGTGTGCGCCGTGCTTGTACTAGCCCACCCTACCTCGCGTTCTTTGCTTGTACGGTACACCCCCCCAGGGCTAACTGTCAGGAAATGTACACCCGGCATCGACGAGGTGTATATAAGGACCCCTCCTACCCCTCCTTCCACTTTGGCGTTCCCACTCTCCATACGTTCCTCTTCGCTCTTCGCCCCACGTCGGGCGCCAGATTCCGACCTACCTATGCCAACCTCCCTCCAAGATCCTTGTATCTTAGTTGATGTATCAATAATTTTTCTCATCTTTTTCATTGAGTTCTATTCAATCTAAATATCGCACACGGTCCCATGGCACTTCCGAGCTCACGGAAATAGGAATTAGAGAAGGGAAAGCAAGTCAACTACATCTATATATTCGGGAGCAATTTTAAAGTTTCCATTCACCTTAGACGCCCCACTGCGCAGCCCCAGATGATTGACGCTGACAGCGGAAAACGAGGAAAGACTCTGCCGCGTATAGTCGCCGGTCGCCCCGCTGAGGAGAGAGCGTAAGTAATTACCCAGACCACCAGATTCGCATTGCAGGATATAGCGCTCACAACGAACTTTCTTCTGAACAAAGAGCTCGCGAAGCGCGCGCACTTCAAGCCAGCCGTCAAGGGCTCGGGCACTGGGTAGGTCAAAGAAAACCCGCACCCAGGTATCACAATCTGTCACTCTAACAATTGAGCACAAATTAGGAAGGCGTATGGCAACATGGGGTACGGTAAATCGTGGTGCAAGTTCTCGATCCCCGCGTCACATCTGGTGCGTACTTCGATTGGCGTGAGCAGCTCAAGGCCTATATCACAGCCCCCAACCTTGACCCCGGGCACTTGACAGACGCCCAAGTGGAAGCAATCACTGACTTCGCTCGCGCCCTTCCACCAGTGAAAGATCGCGTCACCCACATTAAAAAAAATCACTACCCAGATGACGTTGTGGAACTCACCCGTCACCGGAGGATGCTAGTTAAAGATTCGGCTAGGAAACTCCACACCTCTAACCTGGGTCGAATCGCGGAGCGCGCCGGTGGTAGCGACGTCGCGGAATCTCCGAGTAAGTGATTATTCCCATCTATCTCCTGTCAGCCTCGCAATAACATATTTTGACAGAGTCTCAATCGTCAACTTATTGCCCACAGGCAGTAAGAATCCATACTGTTTGCGGAACGGGAGGCCCAGAAGCGGGACATCCGTTCCTCGACCATTCCTGGGGTGCGAGTGACTCGGACAGGGGAATCGCATGGGGTGTGTTGACAACACCGAGCATCAAACATCTGGTCCGGGTGGTTAGAGGGCAGCATGTGGAGGAGGAAATCGGATGCCCACCATATCTGATGGGGGCGACTGGTGAGGGTGCCGTCAGGCTACGTCAAGAGTCCGAAAAACCTCTTCCCCTGCGACAGCTCATCTTTCTCAATAGCAATACTGACATTCTAGCGTGGCTCCTTGCAAACCATGGCCAAGATCCCCGCGATCTTTTGGTCGTCAAGTCACGTCACAAGAATAGAGAGGATAGAGCCCAGATGCCGAAGTCTGCCAAAGGGAGATACCCGTTTCTCAATCGCAATGTTTCGGAAGATGCCGTGGGGATTATGCAAGCGGATGAGGATGAGAATGGGAATGAGGGTGAGGATGAGGATGAGGAGGAGGAGGAATGGCTAGAGGCCGAGAGCGAGGGGGAACCGGAGGCGCCTCCGGACGGGGGGGCGATTGTTTTGGACAATGTAAGTATCGACACCTAACCTTAACATGAAGATCAAAACACAAGGGCTAATTGACGACGTAGGACGAGGAATTGGGAGCCCCGGGCCCCTCGACATGACGGAGGGCTACCCCACGAGAAATAGTGGATGCCCCGAGCGTTAATCCGTTCGCTCCACTCTTGCGGGAGTCGGCCTCTAGGCCTTCTGCCCCATCTACCCAAACGAACCTCCAAGATGTCCGGAAGGTTCTACGGGAGATGCCCTGGATGCCTGACTACATTACAGATACCGGGCTGGCAGCTGTGCTGCGTCCAGGACTCGATGGTACCCATGGCACCCCTCCTTCTAGCCTACCCGGATTCCGTGACGAACGTTTAGTCTTCCCCGCTGTTGCTCCAATTGATGCGCAGGTTCACACAACTCCAGTGAGAGCGACCGAACAAGCAGCTCACACAATGGAACCGGCAGCAGCACTGCATTCAGAACATGATGGTGCCCAGGACAACCCTCCAGCCAGCCTGCCCGTAATCCGCGACGAACGTCCAGCCTCCCCTGCCGTTGCTCCGATTGATGCGCAGGTTCACACAAATTCAGTGAGAGCGACAGAACCAGCAGCTCGCACAACTGAACAGCCGCCTACCACGCTCCTAGCCCCAACAGAACCAGCAGCCCCCGTGATACCCCCGGCGCCCAGGGCTTCTTCAACGTCCAGTTTGAGTAATACCCCAAACAACACCAAAGTGCCATCGCCCCAACCGCGCCGTTCAAAAAGACGCGGGGCTGGATGAAAATAATTTGGGATTTCCTAGTTTCTCACGTATTTTATTTTCTTTTGCTTTTTTTCCCTTGATCTTATTTCGCTTTAGTCAGAATTCCCAGTTTGTGGTTCATTAGCTGGTATGTGATAGTAAACATATCATTGGGCGCCCTTGCTTCAGCTTCTCGTATCCTGTATTGCTAGTCCTTACGCCTCCTTGCGTTAAGATACGAATATTTTTTTCCTGGATCAAGCACAGAACCCATTCTGTCCTTAACTAGGCTGGCGTCGGCGGACTAAACTAGTCAAACACCTGAGCGCATGGTGTGAGTTGAGAATTCTAGACGTTGAGTGGTGTTGATTCGACGTTCGGAGATGAGGTTCGATAATCCTAATCTGCCCTGGGCGTGGCGAGTGTCTTGCTAGAATTAGGGTCACTAACCGATACTCATTGTGGCTAGATTTTGCTTCGCCTCCTACATTAGAGACGACCATCTCGCCGAACCTTTTCAACTAGAGTCGGGACGAGCATGATACCTGAGGACTTCGAGATCATGATCATAATGTTGAACAAGCAGTAAACCCCTTTTTACAGGCGACATTTTTCTGTCAATACCGACTGATAGTGTGTGATTCTCCCAACCCCCCCCCTCCAAGTTCTAGCGTATAAGACCTGACGCGTCCATTGAACATAGCCAGAGATTCCTCATCTTCGCGACAGGAAAGATACATTCCATTGTTCCAGGTCCTAATTCCTATTTTGCTTAACGTTGATCAACCGTTCAGCATTCCACCATGTCTAGACAACCGCAAGGGAATTGACGCAGCCAGCCAACCCTCCGAGTAGGAAATCTGGACGGACGTAGACGCCAAGTGGTACCCGATGGCATACGATCAGCGAGATCGAGGTCGGGAACGCAAAAAAGCCCATCCGGCAGCTCGCCGAGCACACTCCCGAACGAGCAGCCATTGCATGTGCGCCCAACACCACCAAAGGCCCCCGGAGCACACGAAAGACCACCAAAGCGCCCCGGGAGAAGGACAATACCGAGCACGACGTATCCCGATATTGAGACGGAACCTGACGCACATGTACCAACGGAAACAATTCGTCTAAGCGATGATAGCAGTGATGAGTACGAAGACTCTCGCGGATCAGATCAGCCTCAATCGGACACTGAGCCAGACGCGGAAGACGATGATATTCCAGATGCTACTGGAGCAAGGCTGCGTCACCGGTCAGGAACAGCGGGCAAACAAACAAACAATCGGGTATCGACTGTGCGAGTTTCCACCAGCTCCGGATCCCAGGAGGCAGCACTCTTTATGCGAACGCCAGCCGCTTGAGGACGTATAACGCCCGGTAGAGCGTATACTCCGCCAGGGCTCCCGTCATCCAGTGTAGCCCTGCTATTCATCCCCACTGGCCACTCACAGTGCCACTACGTCCGGAGTCAGAAGTTCGAGTCCAGCCGGCGAATCGAGTATGCCACACTCTGAGGACATCTGGTCAGGTACCCAGTCACGGCGAAATACAGCGAGAGGAGTAGAGGCGCCTGCAGTAACGCGGGGCAAAGCTCTCATTCTCTGGTACACCCAGTTTGTTGACCCACCCCCAGGCCCAATTACTTTGATGTCTGAGGTACACTGTGCTTGGCTTAAGGCGCTTGATTCTATAGCTGATGCAGGAAACATGGAAGCGGCGGAGGAAAACATAAAGATAGGAAGTGGACACAGATACACAGGGATGACGCCCTCCTGAAGCCGGGTATAGTACTAGTTCTGAAAGATACGCAATAGACACTCTGGGGTAACATCCCAGTTTGTTTCCCATGTTAAAGATGAGATCGGAAAATTATACGATCTCACGGAATATCCTATGGCGATTGCGTGCAGGGTGGACTACCTGCTGGAAAAGGAGAGATTTATGTGCTCCCCAAACGGATATGAGGTTGGTGCGCCTTAGTTGGACAACTTTCTTCTAATAACTAACTGGTATTACACTCGGCTTGGAAATTGACATTTCGATTTGGGGCGCCCCAGATTCCCAAGGCCATATGGGGTAAGTACTTCCCAGGTAGGAAAATGTGTTGGATTGTCGAACCGAATGTTCTTGGGCGTATCAACAGCCCGATGATTTGCTCAACGTGTGCAATCCTCTGTCATACTCTGCGAGCATGGCAAACGGGAGTATATAAGGAATCAGGCGAGTGCAGGCCTGACGCGGTAGGAGGTCCGCCAGAACCCGAACCGACTTCGTATTCTCCACGACGCTAACATGATCCAAACCACTAAGGACCTTTTTACCCGGCAAACTCAGAAATGGGCCGATTGCCCAGACTGGGTACAGGCGATAATTCTGAACAAGATTCGCGGGACCATTCGGCGAAAGATGGGGAAGGAGCACGGCGTGCGACAAGACCGCCGTGAAGGGTATACCGATGATTGGGCAGCGGTAGCCGCTGAGCTGCTGTCAGGCAGCCAGCCAGACTACGCGACGGCCAGCCCACAAAAGCCAAACTCCCAGGAATTGGGTTGTGGTAGCCGCCGAGCTGCGGAGTCCACCATCCCCCCAGGCTACGCAACGGCAATTCCACCGAGTTCAAACTCCGCGCAGGCGTCGCATTGGGACCCCAGTGGGGCAGGAGGATAGTCAAAACAATTCGCAGGACACTGATTTGTCTTTTGATTTCCTCGAGACATCAGCTGCCCGGGTCCTCGGATTTCTCGATTCTTCTCTGCCGAGCGCAGATGGTTCACGGAAGGTGACCAGGCAACTATCATTGGACAGGACTGTGAGTCCTACTCCATCGCGACGCCTCTCGCTGAGCCTTGACGGAATAGAGCCAGCAGAACAGGAGACAAGTGATAGTGAGCGGGGGGATGTGGAACAGGGGCGCAATGGGAGCGTTGGTGAGGGTAATTAAGAAATGATGTGTCGAATATGTCGGGTATGTGTCTGGTAGCTTAATTAATTAATCCTATTTGTTTGACCGCGAGGTGTTGATATGAGAACGTCAAGGGTAATCTGGGGGTTCAGAGTACGAGTAGTAGAATCAATGAAAGGGACATGCCACGGGGGCGTCTGAGCGAACTTATAGTAAACGTCAGGGGGTGACAGCGGAAAGAAGCGGATAGAGCGTGCGCAAGATCGGGATTGTGTCAGGCAGAGTTGAGATAGTTCCCCACGCTTCTGGGAGGTATCATGAGGGCATCTAGATATTACGTGGGAGCGTAGAGATAGAATAGAAAACGTCAAGCTACGATCAGGACACACAGCACGTAGAGAGGGTGAAATCAGGATAATGGTGTGCCGGCAGAGAGTGTTTGGAGGTAGAAGCCACAGGATGGAGATATCAGGACTAGAGAGCTCAGGATCATGGGATGCTGACGTGAGGCGTCGGAACGAGTGAAGCCCAGGCGCGGAAGATAAAGATCGGACGCCAGGACAGCAGACACCAGGATCAGTCGTGATCAGGATGGAGCGGCGGATCATCAGGCCTCGCCCTGGTGCAGCAACCGAGAATCAGAGGTGTTCAGGAGGCAAGAGCAGAGGACCAGGCGCAGTCATGGCGCAGAGAACTTAGGGTCTGTGTAAGGATAGCGTCAGGGCGCGGAACGTCAGGTGACGCAAAATCTGGACGCAAAGTCCGATCGACGTTGAGTCCTGATTCGCGATTGACGTTATGTGCGCTAGAAGTGCCAGACGCATGGTGCGCCCCAGGCGCAGAGTATTATTTTTGCTGATGACAACTACAGGCACAGGCTCTCGCTACCCCAAGCCAGCTTCTCCTTCGTCAAACGCCTCTCCTCCCCAGGGGCCGGTCTCAGAGCCTTCCTCTGCCACCGCATTGCCAGGGGCCTCGCCTTCCCCATACTCATTACGGATCAGACCTCCTGACCCCAAATTACGCTGCGCTCAGAGGCATGAACGGCTTCTGGCACAGGGTCCAGAGATGGACCACAAAAAACTTCTTCTCCACCTCCACCTCCATCCTATCCCCTGAGGTCTGCCTCCCCCCCATTGTCTCCTCTGCAGATAGAAGAGGCGCCTTGCCGCCCTCAGAGTTGCCTGCGCCCCCCCAAACGCCAACCCAGCCTCAGCCACACTCCCGCAATCCTTCTCCTCCCTCTTCTCCTTTAAGGCCCAGGAGGCTTCCAGGCACCTTACGGTAGGCCTCTCCTCTGTTTACCTCCCCCTCAGTTGGTGCACGAACGTCACCTCTCCTCCGATAAGGAAACACCTTCCGGTTGACGCCCTGGCACACCTCACCCTGCCCCTACAGGATGGCCTCACACGCTTTCCTCTTGTGCTACACGCCCCCCCCCCCCACCCGGAACGAACATCCCCCCACCACACCTGATGAGAAAACCTACCGGGCCCTTCGGACCCGTGCTAGGAACAGGCTCACCCAAGACTGGGACACCGACGATCCTGCTCCCTCTTACTACGGTATCCCCCCTCCCATTCCCCACACCCCTTCATCGGACTGGGAAAGTTTCTGGCGGGAAGAATCCATCAAATGCGGTCGGCGTAGAGTTATCTGGCCGCGCACCCCTCTTGGTTCAACGAGAACCCAGACCCAACCTGCCCACGATGCAAGGTCGGACCGGAGGCCTTCCACCACGGTATCCTCACCTGCCCTGCCCGTACACGGGTCCGAGACCTCCTGATGAAGCACGTCTCCTCCCGGGCGCATGACGCAACGATATTGTCCGAACCCCTCCACATACGAGCATTATGCGAGTACATCACAGACACAAAAACCGGCTTTCCCCCTGATATGCTCCCCGACGAGTACTCCCCCCCCTCCACCCCCCCTACCCAAGACTAAGGAATACCGTTTTCCCGCGGAGGTTTTGTTAGCTTTCTGCTTTGAGGTTGATTGGATGTTTTAGCTTTCCCTCATATATCTCTCCTGGCAAAAAAACGCGTAAATGAGAAGTAGTTTTAGCTTTGGAATTTCCTTATATATCGTTTCCGTAGGGAACACGGGGCAAATGGTTTTGGCCTAAGTACTTTCAGGCGTTGTGGTGGACGAGGAAAGAATGCTTTCTTTTGTTGTTTGTTTTGATTTATAGGTTTTGTTCTTTCCATAGCTAGCGCTGCATGAAGCTTCTTGTACCTAAAAACAAGGAATATATGATGAAAAAAAAAAAAGTGAAAAAAATGAAAAAAAAAAAAAAAACAAAAAAAACCAATGGGATTGGGTTCTTCACACAACCATCTAAGTTCTTTCATACGCTATACTTTCAATGCAAAGATATTTACCTATCACACTTTCGAGAAACAAGGCCAGTGTTCCCAACCGTCCAGTCCGTCCGTCTTGGGTCCGGACGAAGACGGACGACATTCTGTCGTCCCATCCCGTCCTGGAAGCAAATTGCCCGACACTTCTGAGTGGAGGACGTCGGCGCCCGCCATCCCCCGCCGTCCCCACCTATACCAGTTTCTATAATGTCTTAGTATCACGTGAAAGTAAATCACGTAGTTTAAAATAGAATTCGGAACCAAATTTCAACAAGAATTTAGGGTGCATAACCTAATTCCCTTTCATCTCAGGCTGGGCATATGAAAGTATAGCCATGTTCACGTTGCCCACAATTGTTAAAAAAGAGTGAGAAAAATTCCCGCTATAATAACCAAACAAAGGAAATACCTAAGGGGAACAAAGAGTCTCCATTCCCTTAGGTAGTAAAGGAGATCCTGCCCATAGTATTTCAGCCACTGCCAATGTCCGCCTTCCTTCCCAGCAAGCCAACAATAAAACTACTAAATAATAGATGATGAACGAAGGCCAACAGTGTATAACTCAAGCGCTTTCAGGGTATTCTGCAT
>Ga0307507_10011583_pt1 | contig 11088 bp, 11 predicted proteins | sample 7_EM_MG_FD_207223 | JGI IMG/M metagenome (GOLD analysis project Ga0307507, IMG submission 207223) | Populus trichocarpa ectomycorrhiza microbial communities from riparian zone in the Pacific Northwest, United States - 7_EM | ecosystem: Host-associated > Plants > Roots > Unclassified | place... | reverse complement strand
CGCGCCCCCCCCCGCCGCCGGCGCCCGGGCGGGGCGCGGCGGCGCGCGCGCGCCCCGCCCCGCCCCCCCCCCCCCCCCCCCCCCCCGGGGGCGCCGCCGGGCAGCGGGGCAGACCGACGGACAGACGGTGGGGAGCCTGATGGACTGAAACTTGTAATATCATGGTACTTACACGGCATGAGATAGCTTTTTTTTTTCCTCTCTCGAATATCATTTGTTCACACCCGGTAACTATATAGGCACCAAGGCCAGCACGATATAGCCGCAGGCTGCTCAGGAGCCGCAGCGTTTGGGGGTGAGATCGAAATATGGTACTATACACGATATCTTGGCCCTTAAGCACGCCGCATCCGGAAAAAAAAGTAGCCCCTCCATTGCAACAGGCTCGGCGCGCAGCCCTCTCAATGAATTATCATAAAGAGTGAATTCTAATATTATTACTAGTATATCTATGTATTATCAGAAATGTAGAGAAAATATAAATAGAAAATAAAAAATAGAAAATAAATAAATAGTGCACTTCTCAGTAGAGTGTAATGATATTGATTTATATGAATTTTAAAGCAGAAAAAACTCCTTATATATTGAATTACTAAGGGATATGGGAATATAATTATATTATAGACTAGCAAGGTAGACATTAAACTTGCTTTAATCTTTTCAAAAAATGCAAGGTTATAAGATACAGGATAATTAACTGCAATTTTAACTGTGATTACTACTATTGTTTTACAACCAGAGTCTACTTCTCTTGTACAAAGGAAATGTCTTTAGAGAATTCAAATACAATAAAAGAAAGTCACCTTTGAAATAAGTATTAAAATTCATCTACAGACTGGTCTCTTATATTATCCTGCCCGAGGACAACAGTTACACTATAATTATATTTTCCATGATAATTTCCTTTTAAAAATGGAAAATCTATGTCAAAAAATTAAGAAAAGTATACTTCCTGTAAACAATAATGGCCTATAACTTCTACTTTGTATCTATCGAAACATGTAAATCCCATTACCTCCAAGGTCCGATAAATACTAATTCCTCACCTATTTTTTCATCACACTAAATTATTATTTTCGTATACGCAGTCCTTTCTAGTCATTTTTGAATTTCAGAATCTATACCTCAGCCTAGGAGTTGTTTTCCTCAGCCATAGGAGTTTTTTTCCAAGATGCCTGTTGGTATTTAACGGACATGACTGTTCCGCGCCGTAGAGTACGAGCTTGGTGACAAAGGAAGCTGACCGCCGCTTGGGTTTCCATACAAAGTGCACAACTCATCCAACCACTATAAAGGTGCACAATAAAGTTTGTCCTTCAAACAGTAATCAGATGAAAGAGAATTACCGAGAATTTAACATATAAACCTGCCAAATTTCTCTTGCCCTGCTGAACACTGGCAGTAAGTGAGTGAAGCCAGTGGGAATGGTTACCATGGGGGAATCCGGTGCAAATTGCCTATCTTGGTGGGCTTTTTGGGCTCTTCCCCCGGAACTCTGGCACTCAGAATTTTTAGTATGGTTTCTATGTGAACTTTCATGTCAAATTGTGCTGTCTAAACAATCACTACTCGAGCAGAATTTCTGAGGTTATGGTGGTGAGTAGGCACCTGTTGAGAATGGGCGTTTTGTATGGAAAACCCGGTGTGGTCGGTTTCTTTTGTCGCCAAGCTCGTACAACTACCGTACTGATATTAAAATAAAAAGATGGGGCGCGGAGAAATATATCTGCGTGCTGATAGTGGGGCTGTTGAGCACGTCGAGTCGAGGTGGCAGAGGGAGCGTCATACTACACAATACATACTAGGGACCTGCCAGTATTGCCATACACGCTCTACCATGGCTGGTGGAGGGACATCCGGTGGAAGGGGAGCATGGGCGTGCAGCAATGAGAGGGTGTCCTTTCTTGTGCCATAGTCCACCCTTTTGCGTGCCGGATATGGTCCATCTGCCTGCATCACCCGCCAGGCTCCAAGGTGGTGCTATGGTCTGCTGCTACTCCGTTTTGCTTGTCCTGTGGCCCCCTCAGAGCAAATGACGGTTAGTCACTGCCGCTATGGGCTCTCTTTTAGCCAGTGAATAGGAAAAAGGGCAAAAATAAAAGGAAAAATGAAATATTATATGTAAATGTGAGAGAAAATAACATGTAAGCAAAAAGTGATCGAGAAGGCAAGACGCAGCTACTGCGCGCAGGAGGTAATGTACTAGCACCGCAGAAGGATATCGTATCGCATTACCGATTCAGATAAAGGTACTGGTGGTTTGCTGGCCAAGATGGTTGCCGAGATCCAAGGATGGGGTTTTAGAACCGATCATTCATGTCTCAAGGGGAGAGGAAGATCAAAGAGGAAAGTTCTTTCTTTTTTGTGTTAATCTTGGTTACGCAGGTCATCTACAGCAGAGCAAACACCCTGCAGCCAAAATATCAAGAACAGCCGGGATCCCCATCTTGGGTGAATAGAGAAAAGGCGCTGCGGTGCACACTATCGTTAAGCGGGATTAGAGAAGAAATGGGCCAGAGAAGTGGCTTTCAAGGAGCCAAAAAAACGGCAGGAACGTCGTCGCATACGGCAAAGGTTTGCTATCCTCGATCTTAGCCTATAGCACTCGAGTGCGACTTGTCATCTCAGAGGGACCACAGATGGGCGCTCAGCCAGGACTGGCTTTACACCTGTACTAGGTACCTTACCGTGTTTACACTGCATAAGGTACAGGTACTGGGCGTCGCTCGATCAGTGCTCTTTAAAATCGATTTTTTTCGTCTGCCAAGTGCAGTGCCTAGTGTGCAACACTTATCCTTTATGATACATATAAGCACAAGCGGAGCGAGGTACCTTATGGTCAATATCGGTATTTCGGGGAAAAAGTTTGCTAAGTCGAAATCTAGAAATAGAATGGCGAACAAGAGATAGCGTCTATGAAACCTCAAAATTCCCCATGGGCCACTTACCTTACCATCGCCGCTGTTGGTTCCTACCCTATCATAGAACTGGGGTAAAATATAACAAAAACAAAAGTAAGGGAAAACCCTTTGTCAGCGTACTGAACAAGTACTGTACAAGTACTGTATGATACCGGTACTCGAGCAGGCGAAGGAGGATCTACAGCATGAGGATGCCAATCCTGTGGCCGGGTAACGGCTCAACTCAGCTTTGCCTAGTCCTCAGGTCCCCACCAACGAATTCCTTGTTCAGCACCACAATCAATCCGCCGTGCTGTTCCCTATCCTAACCTCAACCCTCCTATCGGGCTCACAACTCTGTGCCCCAACATCTCCACCCGATTCATGCCCCTCTACTCCTCTCCCTCTTAGATAGCTGCATGTTTTTTTTAGCGTCGAAAATTGTACTTCTGTTTGTACTCTCTTCTTTGAGCTTTGCCTTTTTTCCCTCACGTCTAGAAAAGCTTCGGCCACCCTTCCTAGTTAGCTGCTACATGCATCAGCCATACAATAGATACTATTTGACTGCTAACGTTTCTTCTCTTTCTTTCTACAGATAGACCTTCTCCGGAACCATGGGAGACCATCAACAAAACCAGCGGATGTACAGGCCTCCTTACAATCCTCATACCCCAGCTTCGCAGCGTGATGCCGCCTTCTCAAATATCTTTGGCACCGCTCCGTCAGGCCGTTCTCAGACTATGACATCTCAATCAACCATCTCGCCATTAAGTGGGCGTTCACAAACAATGTCCTCCCAGTCGGGAATGTCTGGATACACCAGTTCATCTCGTCAGCAGCAGCAGGGATATCCACCCAATGGATACAATCAACAAACTCCTCCTAATGCTTATCATCACCCACAATCCAACACCAACTCTAGGGGGCAATACCAATCCCAGAACTCACTTCAGCCTATGCACCCTGAACGGAGACCATATGCCCAACCAATGCGTGCTCAACCCCTCGGTGCTCCCCCCCCTAATCCAAACATGTCAAAACCAGCTCCCCATAGGTATTATCCACCTCCGCCTGCCCTCAATGCAGACCCGTATCGTTCCAGATCCATGGCAGCAGCGTACTCACCCTCCGGCGGACCGTCGGGGCCACATTTCTCTCGCCCTGGAGTTGGACCACCGGGACCTCATATGTCTAGAACTACGGCGCAGGGGAGGATCGTGCCGGAGAGGCACGATGAGCGGACCATGTCACTGACCACATACCCTCATGATCGAGATTTTTCTCAAACTGCGAGTGGACGAGTTATCCCTCATCGGCGAAAGGATTCTCAGGAGAGTCAGTATAGTCAAACTAGCCAGTATCGACAACAACCGGAACAACAGCGGTTTAACTCTATGCCAGCTAGGGAAAACAACTACGTCTCTAAGCAGCGGACACCGAGCTCTGCTAGTACCTCTTCGAGTATTGCGGCGTTTGGCCCTTCTGGACCTCCGTCTATCAAATCATCTCTCGCGGATTCTACAATTGTGTCAAGACCTTCAATGAATAATTCTGGGTCTTCGCCTGGGAATAGTGCCTCCATTCCTGTGAAGCGTACACCACTCGTATATCCTGCTTTGTTGTCCCGGGTTGCAAATGCTATGCGGGAGCGCATAATTGTTGGAGACCGTGTCAAGAACGAACTTGCATATAAATCGGCTTTCACTGGTGCAGAAGCTGTTGATGTGATTTCTTATATCATTAAGACTAGTGATCGAAGTCTAGCCTTGCTTCTAGGAAGGGCTTTGGACGCCCAAAAGTTCTTTCATGATGTCACCTACGACCATCGGTTACGGGATTCACAAATGGAAGTGTACCAGTTCAAAGATGGCTTGCTTGATGATGACAATGACGTTAATGGTGTCTTTACCCTCCTCACGGAGTGTTACTCGCCCACTTGTACGCCCAAACAACTCTGTTACTCAATCGCTTGCCCTCGTCGTCTGGAGCAACAGGCTAGGTTGAACATGCAGCCACGGCCTGGTTTGAAGCGGGAGGAATCCCGGTCGAGTTTGCATGGAGACGATGACAAGGAACAGAAACTGTGGATTCACACAGTGCCTAAGGAGGTTGCAGAGAGCGTATCAGAGAAGGAGAAAAAGAGGCAGGAGGTTATTTGCGAAGCCATATACACCGAGCGAGATTTCGTGAAGGACTTGGAATACCTTCGAGATTTCTGGATGAAACCATTACGCTCGACCAATCCTCAAAACCCCTCACCCATCCCGGAACACCGTCGTGAGAGGTTCATCCGCACAGTCTTCGGAAATGTTCTGGAAGTCCATAGTGTCAATTCTCGTCTCGCAGAAGCTCTCACTCGAAGGCAACAACAGTCTCACATTGTCCACAACATCGGAGATATCTTTCTCGAATTTGTGCCCCTGTTCGAGCCTTTTATCAAATACGGTTCGAATCAGTTGTATGGAAAATATGAGTTTGAAAAGGAGAAGGCTGCCAATCCCAATTTCGCCCGCTTTGTGGAGGAGACGGAGCGGATGAAGGAATCACGGAAGTTGGAGCTCAATGGCTACCTCACCAAACCCACAACCCGCCTTGCTCGATACCCATTGCTGTTAGAGGCGGTAATGAAGCCAACGGATGGCGACAACCCCGACAAGAAAGATTTACCTAAGGCCACTGAACTTATTCGGGAGTTCCTTACGCGGGTGAATATCGAGTCTGGGAAGGCTGAGAACCACTTCAATCTTATGCAACTCAATGAGCAATTAATCTTCCGACCCGGGGAACATGTCGATCTGAAGCTAACCGAAGAGGGGAGGCAATTGATCTTTAAGGGAAGTCTTAAGAAAAGTGCATCACAGGATGGTGGTGGGGATATTCAAGCTTTCTTGTTTGATCATGCATTGCTCTTAGTTCGAATAAAGTCAGTCAACAAACGAGAAGAGTATAGGGTGTACCGAAAGGTAAATTTGATATTATCCTTTCTTACTTCAGGGAGAAAACTAATCTATTTTCCAGCCAATCCCGCTTGAGCTGCTCGTCATCGCTCAAATGGAAGAAGTCTTGCCCAAGGCAGGAATTTCAAAACGCCCGTCCTCAAGTCTTATTCCGGGGACTAAGGCTATCAAGAATATCCCTAACGATTTTAATTCAAAGGAAAAAGGTTATCCCATCACCTTCCAACACCTTGGAAAGCGTGGATATATCGTTCCCCTATTTGCCTCCTCGATTGTTAGCCGAAGAAAGTGGATCGAGCATATTGAGGCACAGCAATCTGTACTTCGAGAGCGCAGTAGCATATTTACTCGAACGATACTCTGCGATGACTTTTTCAATGCAGGAAACCGAGTCAGCTGTCTTGTGCCTATAGGTAAGCCCAGTTCCCTTTTAAATATGCCCCCTAATGAAGTTTGACTAATATCCTCGAATCAGATGGCGGCAGAAAGCTTGTTTATGGCACCGACGGTGGCATATTTGTCTCTGAACGGAAACCTAAAGAGGGAACATCTGCGGTCCCAAAAAAGGTGATCGAAGTCAACAAAGTCGATCAAATTGACGTTCTGGAAGAATTTTCGATACTTCTATTGCTTACAGAGAAAACACTCATGTCTGTTCCTGTTGAGGGCTTGGACCCCAACGATACTACCCTTGCAAACAAGCGCCCCAAGAAGGTAGTAGGGCATACAAACTTCTTCAAAGCTGGCGTGTGTCTTGGACGAGTACTTGTGTGTTGCGTTAGGAGCTCATCATTGTCTTCGACTGTCAAAGTTTACGAGCCTTTGGATACCCTAGCACGTGGTAAGGGGCGGCCTGCTTTTCGAGGACTTCTACGAGGTGGACAAGATACACTGAAAGCATTCAAGGTTTGCATCCCTAACTTCATAATTTACCAACACCCACTAATTTTTTCCCCCCCCTTTACCCCAGGAATTCTACATTCCCTCTGAATCAACCTCAATACACTTTTTGAAATCCAAACTTTGCGTTGGATGTTCTAAGGGGTTTGAGGTTGTAAGTCTGGAAACGTTGGAGGCCCAGTCGTTACTGGACCCTGCAGATACATCACTAGAACTATTCCAAAGGAAGGAAAACGTCAAACCGATAGCCATCTACCGATTAAATGGCGAGTTCTTGCTGAATTATTCAGATTTCTCCTTCTTCGTTAACAGAAACGGATGGCGCGCGCGACCCGACTGGCAAATTGCATGGGAAGGGCAGCCAACCGCCTTCGCTTTCTCTTACCCTTACCTCCTCGCCTTTGAGCCCAGCTTCATCGAAATAAGGAACGTGGAAACTGGCGGGCTAGTTCACATTGTCACTGGAAAGAACATTCGCCTCCTCCACGAGTCTACCCGTGAGGTAATTGAGTTCCCTTTACTACTATCTGCCGTTGATATACTGATGATGATGACCAGATCTTATATGCATATGAAGACGAGGGAAGCGGCGACGATGTTATCGCATCTCTGGATTTTTGGTCCCGGCAAAAGATCTAGATGGCATCTAATGCGCAGCGTGGGGTTAGAGGATCGGGGGGATGATGATATAACTTGGGGTTCTATAAACTTTTTTTAAGACGGATAATGGGTGACTTTTTCCCTCAATAATTCATCAGCCTTAAGAATGTGTCCTTGTTTTCAGGCCTTGATTTTGGGTAATAATAAGGTGGTATTGAAACCCAAGTAATTATGTCTGTGTTTTTCTGTTTTTTCTTTCTCTTTTGTACTCGACAGAGACTGGGAGGAAAGGAGCGATGAGTTATGACGGATAGGGCTCTCTTTTCTAAAGTAGTGAGGAGGAGGAGCCGGGTGGTGGGGTGGATCTTTCCTTTTCCTTTCTATATTTCATTTTTCTGTTCTGTTGGCGTTTAGTTCTGGACTAAGGCATTCTCAACTGGTTATTCTTTGTCTTCCCCTCCCCCCTCTTTTTTTATTTATTCTCTTTTTTCTTGCTCTTTACGGAATATATACCCTTTTTTGCTACAACGGTTTACCCAACGTGCGTTGGACACGCGAACGAAAGTCCTCTTAAAACAGAGGCGACCGAATGTGAAGTCACATGGAGAAAGGTGCCGCCCGCTACCGCAGCCCCCCCACCTGAGTATTGTGTGGAATAGACGAGGCCGCTGCTGCTAGGTAGCATTCACTCTACATTGGTGTTGATCACAGGTTTGGTTGGCCAGTCAATTTATACAGGGCGGATTATATCGTGCTGTGACCCATTTCTTGTATTAAATCTCGGCAAAGCTACCTTTGTGACATTGGGCCATTTTTTTTCGTCGGAATCAATCTTTGCTAAATGCATGCCCAGGGTTTAGGTCATGGCCCGAACTATCGCTCTACTACCGTGATGTAGGGTGTCATAGATTGGTAGCGTGAGCGTTCTCCTAGGTTAAGTATGATAATATTATGATATTATATGTGCGGGTATGATAGTTTCAACCAATCCAAAGCCCTACACAACAAGCAAGAAAACTGCATTCCCCCCTCACAATTTTCTCACCAGCTCCCGAGTGATGCAAGATGATTTACTGCTTTTAGTTTGCTCTACCGCAATTCCTCAGCTCCAGGACCTAGCACTCGGATATGGAAGTAAAAATCGAGTTATGCAAAGAACCCTATAATTGCAGAGAGGTATTAAGCTGGCCGGAATAACAGAAAAGATCGGCACACTCAAGTATGATATAGAAGATCCCGGACTAAAACTTGGTAGACATAAGTTAACCTAACACATCATTGATGATATGTGTATGAAGCAGCCGGCGTACACTATTTGGGGTACTATACCAAGGCCCGCACAATTTTTTTTTTGCAATAGTATGATATTAAGAAATCACTTGAATGCAACTACTCTGGGCTTTAACCTCCTAGTTCCCCCTCTTGTTTCTTCCAATTCCTAATCTGTGAGGTTCCCGAGATTCCAGTCTTATCCTTTGCCATGCTCGATTTTTACTTCCATATCAGAGTATGATACCACTGAATTCAGATGAAAGCAGGGGGGAAACTACGCTCAGGAATTCAAAGAGCTCTATGGAGTAGTTCTTTCAGACCGGTTTTCCGTATAACTCAATGTCCAGTGAGTTCCGCACCCAGTTCCCCACGGGTATGGAACCGCGGGTTTGGTTCCCTTGCAGTTCACGTGATTGATCCGCCGGCAAGAACTACCGGCAGATACTATACTATACAGTAAGAGCTCGGCCCGTCCCGTTCCCCTCTCCGTCCCTCCCCTTGCTTTTCTCATGAAGATCTGCTGAGCTCCCGCACCCACCAAATTCATCCATCATACCGGCACCGCTTCCTATCCACATTTCTAGTTTCACAAAGCTAATATAGTATTATATCATGCACACACACACACACGCACTTTTTTTTTTTGTTGTTTTGAATTTAATAGGGTAGCCAATCGAACGACCCTTGCCGGTACTTCTACCATGCTTACTCTTATACTGATGTCTTAAATATCTTTTAGCAGAATGGAAACATCTCCCTTCCCCTGACAATCTGGGCAATTGCTTGATGCAAACCGATTGTGTACGAGGTGATTCTTGTTGTGTGAAACGATTAATCTAGTGTCGAGCGGTGTATGAAGAGAATATTTATGTTCTTACTCCAGGCGATCTTGTAAGTACATCTGTTCCTCGCAATTCCCAGTCCAGCCTATACAGCGTATACAGGGGCTCATTCGGCACTTGACGGTAGCCTGAATTAGAGGTCGGCCAGGACTTGATCGAGAAATCCTACAGCCTTTATGGACAAAGCTGTCATGGTTAGATAGCGAAGAAGCCACATCACAGCCTAAAACTTGGCCATACAGCTTGTGGCCCATTCCTGAGCGTCTCACCTCCAGGCATAAAGACACTCTATGCACGCTCGGATTTTCGGCCGAAAAGACCTTACAGTAAAAAGTAGATTCTCTTATCAGATGCGCTCTTGACTCCGAATTTCTGTTGGATATTAACCGCTCGAGTTACTCATAAGGCATGTAAAGGCTAGAATCAAAGTCTCTCACTCCGCCTACCCCGACTCATCCTTATCGTATTCCACTTTCACCCGGCGTTTTTCCTAACCCACGGCGCCAACGAAAGCCTACCGGTAGTCGAATATATTGAGCAGAAGCAGCCCCAAGATGAGGAGGAGGGGTAAGAGATTACGTGGCCAAGCTGAGCTCAGATAATATACACTCGCCTAGGGCAAGCTAAAGTTAAATCCACCCCATAGCCGGAAACTGATAGATAGTGGTAGGAGAATTTCACTCACCAGGAAAAGCCTTTCACCGACCGATACCCTTGAGGGGACTAACCTTAGCCTAGTTGCAGTACCTGCCATCTCTGGATACAGAACTTCAATTTGATTTGGACAATTACCAAATACCGCAACTATGCGAGCAAGACCTCGCCATGATAGCGTTACAAACATCACCGCCCATTACTCCCTCATGGGGAGACCATTATACCTGTACCCTCCACTCACCAGGTAATCCCATCCGGGCTTCGACATTAGCATACAGCAGCCCGCCGGGCTCCTGAAACCTCTTCACCAAACCACAGTTACACCAAAAGCCGTATAATAACCTCTTCCTGTTACGAATGACCCACCCTAGGGAGTTTTCCTAGTCTATGTCTCGGGCATCAGAAGCTACAGTACAATTTTTCCCAAATACGGGCAAAGCCTAAGCCCTCATGGTCCCGAGACTCGGAGATGGCGACATATGATACCGGTATTACGCTTCCGTTTTAGGACCGAGGGTTTGTGTAACGGTGGTGTGAGACCTAGCTAGAAACGGTAGTGCACCCACCGACACCATACTGTAGGTTCAATCATGATTTTTCCGTTTTTTTTCTTTTCTTGTGCTGCTCGATTGCCGCACCTCACCTCCCAAACCCTACACGGTAAGAGTAGTCGAGCAGTTGGAGAACGGCAGCACTGCACAAACATACTCGAGTACTCGAGTACATACTGTCCAGTAAACCGTCACAACCAGCCAAAAAAGGAAACATCGGATCAATCACAACTCCACAATCCCTCCCTCACTCCCCCATGCCTCACTTCCCCTCCAAAATTCCCCCACTCCCAATTACCGGTACGCCCGCCCCAAACAACTGAACTCACCCACCCACTCACCTCATCTCAAGCGATGCTTCCAGCCTCCCAACCAACCAACCAACCAACCAAAACTATATGGTAAAAAA
>Ga0307507_10011582_pt1 | contig 11090 bp, 14 predicted proteins | sample 7_EM_MG_FD_207223 | JGI IMG/M metagenome (GOLD analysis project Ga0307507, IMG submission 207223) | Populus trichocarpa ectomycorrhiza microbial communities from riparian zone in the Pacific Northwest, United States - 7_EM | ecosystem: Host-associated > Plants > Roots > Unclassified | place... | reverse complement strand
CGTGGAGGAGCTGATGGCGCGGCTGCGCGCGGTGCTGCGCCGCAGCACCGGCGTCGCGCACCAGCCCGCCGCGCGCGCCGCGGTGCTGCAGGTGGCCGACCTCACCCTGGACGAGGACACCCGCGAGGTCCGCCGCGGCGAGAAGATCGCCGAGCTGACCCCCACCGAGTACGAACTGCTGCGCTACCTCATGCGCCGCTCGCCCGCGGTGCTGACCAAGGCGCAGATCCTCGACCACGTCTGGGAGTACGACTTCGGCGGCCGGTCCAATGTGGTCGAACTGGTCATCTCGCACCTGCGCCGCAAGGTCGATGCGGGCAACGAGCCGCTGATCCAGACCGTGCGTGGTGTCGGATACGTGGTGCGGCAGGTCAATCGGTGAGACGCACGGCACTGCGCTGGCTCGAAGCCTGGCGGCGGACGCGGCTGGGCACCCGGCTGACGCTGGGGCTCGGAGCGCTGGCTCTGGTCGTGTTCGCCGTCGTCGGCACCGTGATGGCCGGGATCATGCACGGCTACCTCGACCGGCGCCTCGACGACCAGCTGGCCAAGAGCCAGATCACGCAGGTGCCGCAGCTGCGCGAGACCCACGGCGCGCCGCAGTCGGTGTACTCCTGGTACTCGGCGGTGTACGACGTCCGCGGCGGCGTCGCGACCCCGCAGGGCGGGGGAATGCTCCCGCCGGACACTTCGCAGCTGAACAAGGTCGCCGTCGGCGCCGTGGGCAAGGATGTGCTGAGCACCGTCTATATCAAGGGCGAGGGCATGTATCGGGTGCGCGCCTGCCCGATCGACGCCGATTCCGTGCTGCTGAGTGCGGCGCCGCAGACGGACCTCGACGGGACGCTGCAGCAGCTGATCATCGTCGAGGTGGTGGCGTTCCTGCTCGCGCTCGGCGTCTTGGTGATCTTCGGCAGGCTCGTGCTGCGGCGCGGGCTCCGGCCCCTGTCCGACATGGCGGGCACCGCACACGACATCGCCTCGCACGACCTCACCGCGCAGGCCGACCTCCGAATGCGCGCCGAGGGCAGCGGAGGCGGCGCTGAGGTCGAGGAGCTGCGTACGGCGTTCAACGTGATGCTGGAGCACATCGACGCTTCGCTGGCCGCCCGGACGGAGGCGACCGAACAGCTTCGCCGTTTCGTGGCGGATGCCTCCCACGAGCTGCGTACGCCGCTGACGTCGATTCGCGGCTACGCGGACCTCTTCCGCTACGCCGCCGCGAACGAGCCCGAAGAGCGCGAAGCGCATCTTGGGAAGATTCGCGAGGAGACAGCGCGGATGAGCGTGCTCGTCGACGACCTCCTGCTGCTCGCCCGGCTCGACGCGCACGAGGCCGAGGCGCCGCTGCGGCCGGAGCGGATCGACCTGACCGAACTGGCGGGCGACGCGGCGGACGCGTTCACCGCGGGCCGCCCCGACCACCCGCTGACCGTCGAGCTGGGCTCGCCCGGCCTGCGGCTCGACGCCGACCCGGTGCGGCTGCGCCAGGTGCTCGACAATCTGCTGGCCAATGCCGCGATCCACACGCCGCCGGGGACCCAGGTCGAGTTGGTGCTGACCGTGGAGGGCGACGAGGCGGTCATCCGGATCACCGACGACGGGCCCGGGATCGCGCCGGAGGCGCAGGAGCACATCTTCGACCGGTTCTATCGCGTCGACAATTCGCGCACCCGCGAGAACGGCGGGTCCGGGCTCGGGCTGTCGGTGGTCCAGTCGCTGGTCACCGCACACGGCGGGACGGTCGACGTCACCAGCGTGCCGGGCCGGACGACGTTCACGGTCCGGCTGCCGGTGGTGAGCTAGCTCACGCGGGCCAGGACGTGCGGCGGGATCGGGAAAGTCGCCGGGAGGTCGGCCGAGGGCTCCGGTTCGCCGAAGATCGTCCGCACCGGGAGCACACCCGCCCAGGCCAGGTTGTCGGCGACCTCGCCGGGTTCGTCGTCCGGGCCCTCGCCGCGCATCTTCACCGACGCCTCGGCGAGATCGAGTGCCAGCACCGACACGGCGGCGAACTCCTTGGCGTTGACCTCGCGCGCGTGTTCCCACGAGCCGGGCGCGAGATGGTCGGTGAGCACCTTGAGGGCGTGCATCTTGGCCGCCGGCTCGACCACCGGGATCGCCCGGCCGAGGATCACGGCGCTGCGGTAGTTCATCGAGTGGTTGTTGATCGACCGCGCGTAGACGATGCCGTCGAGCAGGGTCACCGTGACGCACACCTCGACGTCGTCAGCGGCGGTGCGCAGGCTGCTCGCGCCGGTGGACCCGTGCAGGTAGAGCGTGTCGCCGTCGCGGCCGTAGCCGGTCGGGAGCACCAGCGGCACGCCGTCGCGGACGACGCCGAGGTGACAGATCAGGCCGGCGTCGAGCACGGCGTGCAGCGTCGCGCGGTCGGTCGCCGCGCGGTGCTTCCGGCGGCCGAGGGTGGTTCGGGGCGTGGCGGAGAGCGGTGCCGTCATGAGATCAGCGTCTCGCAGAGGAGTGGCTATGGAAAATGGCCACTTCTCGTACACTTGGGAAGTCCACTCGCAGGAGGTCCCGTGTCCCACGCCGATACCGCGCTGCCGGTCAGCCTCGATCGGGAGTCCGACACGCCGCTGGCCGTCCAGCTCGCCGACGCACTTCGCCGCGCGGCGGCGACGGGGCACCTGCGTGGCGGCGACCGGCTGCCGTCGACGCGCGCCCTCGCCGACAGGCTCGGTGTGAGCCGGACGGTGACGTCAGCGGCGTACGAGCAGCTCCACGCCGAGGGCTGGATCGCGGGACGTCACGGCTCCGGCACCTACGTCACCACGCCGCCGAGCTATGCCGCCACCGACCGCCCGGTGCCCGGGCCGGCCCCCGCCGCGGAGGCCGAGCAGTCGTCGCTGCTGGACCTCAGCCCCGGCACTCCCTGGGCGGGCGGACTGGACCGCGCGGCCTGGCGCCGCGCGTGGCGCGCCGCCGCGGACCCGGATCCGCTGATCCGCGCCCACCGCGCGGGTCTGCCCGAGTACCGGTCCGCGGTGTCCGAGCACCTGTTGCGCCACCGCGGGCTCGCCGCCGGTTCGGTGCTGGCCACCGGCGGGACCACGGCCGCGGTCGTCGAACTGGCGACGGCGGTGCTGCGCCGCGGTGACCTCGTCGCCGTCGAGGAGCCGGGATACCAGCGCGCGGTGCAGGCGTTCCGGCAGGCCGGGCTGCGGGTGACCGGGGTGCCCGTGGACGAAGAAGGACTCCAGCCGGACGCGGTCCCGGCCGGTGCCCGCGCGGTCTACTGCTCGCCCGCTCACCAGTACCCGATGGGCAGCCGGTTGAGCGCGGCGCGACGCGTCGAGCTGGTCGAGCGTGCGCGGGTGGAGGGAATGCTGGTCATCGAGGACGACTACGACGGCGAGCTCCGCTTCGACGTCGCTCCGCTGCCGATGCTCGCGGCGCTGGCCCCTGACGTCGTCGCGCACCTGGGGACGACGAGCAAGATCCTCACCCCGACGCTGGGCGCGGGCTGGATGGTCGCGCCGGCGGCGGTCGCCAAGGCCGTGCTCGACTACCGCGAGCTGACCGGGACCCGGCCCTCACCGGCCGGGCAGCGGGTGCTCGTCGAGTTCGCGCGGGCCGGGGACCTGGGGCGTCACCTGCGGAAGCTGCGCCGCGAAATGGCGGAACGGCGGTCGGTGCTGGCGGCCGCGCTGGCCGCGGCGCAGGTCCCGGTGCTCGGCGATGACGCGGGCGCGCACCTGGTGGTCCCGTTCACCTCGGCGGAGATGGAGGTCGAGCGGCTCGCGGCGGCCGAGCGCCAGGGCATCCGCCTCGACGGCCTGTCTCGCCATTTTTCGGCGACGCCGACTGTCCACGGGGTGGCGCTCGGCTACGCGGGTTGCTCGCGGGAGGCGCTCGTCGCGGCTCTCCCCGCCTTGGTCACGTTGCTGCGCTGAAGTGTTGTCCGAGGTCACCCGGTACGGTGGTTCACCATGACTCAGAAGATCCGGGTTGCGGTCGTGTTCGGCGGGCAGAGCAGCGAACACACGATCTCGTGCCTATCCGCAGGCAGCGTGCTCGGCAACCTGGATCCGGAGCGTTTCGAAGCGGTGCCGGTCGGCATCACCCGCCAGGGCGGCTGGGTGCTCGGCAGCGGCGCGCCCGAACAGCTGGCCATCCGCGGCCGTGAGCTCCCGTCGGTCGAAGGCGGCCAGGCGCTCGTGCTCGCCGGCGATCCCTCCAGCCGTGGCCTGGTCACCGTCGAGCCCGGCCGCGAGGCCGAGCTGCTCTCGCAGGTCGACGTCGTCTTCCCGGTCCTGCACGGCGCGTTCGGCGAGGATGGCACCATCCAGGGCCTCCTGGAACTCGCGGGCATCCCTTACGTCGGCCCCGGCGTGCTGGCCAGCGCGGCGGCGATGGACAAGGAAACGGCGAAGAAGCTTCTCGCCGCCGAAGGGCTTCCGGTCGGCAGTTATGCCGCGCTTCGCCGCGGGCAGTCGACGCTGTCCGAGGCCGAGCGTGAGCGGCTCGGCCTGCCGGTTTTCGTCAAGCCGTCGCGCGCGGGTTCATCGGTCGGCATCAGCCGCGTCGCGGCGTGGTCGGAACTCGGCGACGCGATCGCCATCGCCCGCCGTACCGACCCGAAGGTGCTGGTCGAGGCCGCGGTTGTCGGCCGCGAGGTCGAATGCGGCGTCCTGGAGTTCCCGGACGGCCGCGTCGAAGCGTCGCTCCCCGCCGAAATCCGCGTGCTGTCCGAGGACGAGGACGCCTGGTACGACTTCGAAACCAAGTACCTCGGCGACGACGCCGAACTCGACATCCCGGCCAAGCTCGACGACGCCCTCACCGAGCGCCTGCGCCTGATGGCCGTCGAGGCATTCCACGCGCTGGACTGCCAAGGCCTGGCCCGCGTCGACTTCTTCGTCGGCGCCGACGGCGAGCCGACCATCAACGAGGTCAACACCATGCCCGGCTTCACGACGAAGTCGGCCTACCCGAAGATGTGGGAAGTCACCGGCATCGACTACGCGACCCTGCTGTCGACCCTCGTCGACACGGCGATCGCCCGAGGCACTGGCTTGCGCTAGCCGTATCGCAGCGGCTGCGGGGGCAGCGTCGGCCGCACGGTGTCCGAGATCAGCTGGAGCGGCCCGGTCCCGGCCGAGTCCGGCACGGTCAGCCCGACGTACACCGCGCGATCCACTACGTACCAGGTCGCCGCGCCGTCGCCGGTCACCTGCAGCCACTGCACACCGTTGACCACCCGCAGCTTCGCGTCCCGCGTCAGCTCGGGCGGACGGTCCAGCCCGCAGCGCAGGACCAGCGGATCCTCGGTGCCCCAGGCCACGGTCGCCGCCGGCGCCGGATTCGCCAATTCGCGGCGAGCCAGCGTTTTGCCGTTCGACGGCAATTCCGCGGGGAGCGCCGCGATCAGCGTCGTGCAGGCGGGCGCCGCCGCTTGCGGCGCGGGAACCGGGACCAACGGCAAGGGACCGGTCTCGGGTTCGTCGCCCTTTTTCGTCAACGCGAAGACGACGACGGCCACGACGAGTGCCACCGCGAGCACGGTCGCGGTGACCAGCACCACCCTGGGCGGCGCGCCGGTGTCAGGTTCTGCCACCGGTCAACTACACCATTGCTCAGAGATGCACGACCGGGCAGGTAAGCGTCCGTGTGATGCCATCCACGTTCTGCACCTTCGCGACCACGAGCTGGCCCAGCTGGTCGACACTGTCCGCCGCCGCGCGCACGATGACGTCGTAGGGACCCGTGACATCCTCGGAGCTGGTCACCCCGGCGATACTGGAGATCTCCGCGGCGACCGCGGCCGCCTTGCCGACCTCGGTCTGGATGAGGATGTATGCGTGGACCACGGCGCGCCCTTTCGTCTGGATCGATCGGCTCAAGGTAGGAACGTTGCCAGCAACGTAGCGCCGGCCCCGGGAAAAACATAGGGCATCCGACTATCGGTGATCGACATTTGTCCTGGCGAGGAAAGCACGAGGTGAGGTGTGTCACCCGACGACGGCACGGTCGCCGAAACCGGCGAATTCGCCCTGATCAAGGCGGTGACAGAAGGCAGGCGCCAGCCACCGGGCACGCTGCTCGGCCCGGGCGACGACGCGGCCGTGGTCGCCGCGCCGGACGGCCGGGTGGTGGCCAGCACCGACGTGCTGGTGCAGGGCGTGCACTTCCGCCTGGACTGGTCGACCCCCGAGCAGGTCGGGCGCAAGGCGGTCGCGGTCAATCTGGCCGACATCGTGGCCATGGGCGCGGTGCCGACCACCGTGCTGGTCGGTCTGGCCTGCCCGCCGGACACGCCGACGAGCTTGATCTCCGAGCTCGTCGACGGCATGTGGGCGGAGGCGACCAAGGCCGGGATCGGCGTCTCGGGTGGCGACATGGTGCGCGCGGACCAGCTGGTGATCAGTATCACCGCGCTGGGTGACCTGGGTGACCGCGAGCCCGTGACGCGGGCCGGTGCGCGACCCGGCGACGTCGTCGCGGTGTGCGGCAGGCTCGGCTGGGCCGCGGCGGGGCTCGCCGTGCTCGGCCGCGGATTCCGCTCGCCGGTCGGTGTCGTCAACGCCCAGCGCGTCCCCGAACCGCCTTACGACGCCGGTCGCCTCGCCGCGCTCGCCGGGGCAACGGCGATGATCGACGTCTCGGACGGCCTGCTGGCCGATCTCGCGCACATCGGCGCTTCTTCGGGCGTCGGCGTCGACGTGCGGACCGCGGACCTGGACGTGCCCACCCGGCTGGTCGAGGTCGGCGCCGCGCTCGGCGCGGACCCGGTGCAGTGGGTGCTCACCGGCGGCGAGGACCACGCGCTCGTGGCGACCTTCCCGCCGTTCACCGAGCTGCCCGACGGGTGGCGCCCGATCGGCGTCGCGACCATGGCCGAGTCCGGGATCACAGTCGACGGCAAGCCTTATTCCGGCGAAGGCGGCTGGGCGCACTGGCGCTGATCTAGGCTCGGAAACGTGCGAATCGTTCCGGTCCCCTACGACCATCCCGACGCGGCGAAGCTCATCGCCGAGGTGCAGCAGGTCTACGTCGAACGCTACGGCGGCGTGGACGAGACCCCGTTGGAGCCAGCCGACTTCGACCCGCCTGACGGTGTTTTCCTGGTCGGCTACCAGGGTGATGACCCGGTCGCGTGCGGCGCCTGGCGCGCGCACGACGGGCCCGAGCCCGACTTCCGGCCCGGGGACGCCGAGCTCAAACGCATGTATGTCGCCGATTCGGCGCGTGGCATGGGTTTCGCGCGGATGATCCTTTCCGAACTGGAGCGCACCGCGGCTGTCTGCGGGCGGACCCGCGCGGTGCTGGAGACCGGCCTCCTGCAGCCCGAGTCGATTGCGCTGTATCGCTCGTCGGGCTATGCGGAGATCCCGAACTTCGGCATCTACAAGAGCGAGGACTCGAACCTCTGCTTCGGCAAGGAGCTCACCTCGGGGTGAGCCGCAGCAGGACGGCGGAGTGCGGGGGGACCGTCGCGGTCACCGTGCCGTCGGCTTCGCCGGTGTCCGCCCGCTGCCAGAGGTCGCGAACGGTCCAGCGACCGGGCACGGTCGCGGTGACGGGCATCGCGGTGGTGCCGGTGTTGAGCAGGACCACCGCGAACCCGCCGCCGGTGACCGGCTTGCCCCAGACCTGGGCGTCGCCGTTTTGCGACAACCGGCGGCCCTGGCTGCCCGCGAAGTCCTGGTCGATCGCGATCACCTCGGGGTTCGACAGCGTCGCGAGGTTGTCCTCGCTCAGCTTTGCGGGGTCGGTCCCGGCGAACAGCGGCGCGTTGAGCACGGCCCAAATGCTGAAGTGCGCCCGCGCTTCGGCGGCGGTCAGCGTGCCGTTGCCGACCTGCAGCATGTCCGGGTCGTTCCAGCCGCCGGGCGAGCCGCTGTAGGCGGCGACCTCGGCCTGCTGGTCGATCGTCGAGAGCACCGAATCCCAGTCCGGCGTCAGGTCCAGCGTGGTTCGCCACAAATTGGCGACGGGACGCGCCCAGGTCCACGGGCTGGAGAAGCCGTACTCGGAGATCGCGTAGACGATCGGGCGCTGCAGCCGGGCGAGTTCGTCGCGCATCTTCCGGAACGCGCTCTCGCGGTCGAGGCCGTCGACGATGTCGGCGTTGCACCAGTCGTACTTGAGGTAGTCCACACCCCAGTCCGCGAACGTCTCCGCGTCCTGCCGCTCGTGGCCGAGCGAGCCGATGCCCGTCGCGGGATAGGCGTCGTTGGCCATCGCGCACGTCCGGCTGCCCGGGACGGCATAGATGCCGAAGAGCAGCCCCCGCGAGTGGACGTAGTCGGCGAGGTCGGCGATCCCGCTCGGGAAGCGCGCCGGATCCGCCTGCAACGAGCCGTCGGCGCCGCGGGCGGGGGCTTGCCAGCAATCGTCCACGACGACGTACCGGTAGCCCGCGTCGCGCATGCCCGTGTCGGCGAGCGCGTCGGCGGCGTCGTGGACGACCTGTTCGGTCAGGTCGTAGCAGCGCACCTCGTTCCAGCTGTTCCAGCCCATCGGCGGGGTCTGGGCGAGGCCGTTGGCCAGCGCGGGCGCGAGGCCGGCCGGCACGCTCAGGAGCACGGCCGCCAGCACCAGCACGAGCACGAGCCGCGTGCTCCGGCGGTGGTTTGTCGTCTGGAGGGCGATGGCGTGATCCAATCGCACCGAACGTGAAACCGCAGTCATCCGGAGGCGGAATGCCGATCTACGCACTGGGCGAGCTGGAACCACAGATCCACCCCGACGCCTACGTCCACCCGGACGCGACGGTGATCGGCGACGTCCGCATCGGCGCGCACGCCTCGATCTGGCCGCAGACCGTGTTGCGCGGCGACAACGGCTACATCGAGGTCGGCGAGCGCTCGAACATCCAGGACGGCTGCGTCCTGCACTGCACGTCGTGGCATCCGACGATCCTCGGGCCGTCGTCGGCGGTCGGCCACTCGGTGCACATCGAGGGCGCGACGATCGGCACGGGCTGCCTGATCGCGTCCGGTTCGGTGGTGCTCAACGGCTCGGTGATCGAGGACGGCGCGATGGTGGGCGCGGGCGCGGTGCTGTCCTACGACTCGCACGTCGGAACCGGCGAGATCGCGCTCGGTGTGCCCGCGAAGACCCGGCCCAACACCTCGTTCGGGCCGGACATGATCAAGATCGTGGTCGACTCCTACGTCGAGCGCGCGGTGCGGTTCCGAAGCGAGCTCCGGCGGCTCGACCCGCCAGGGTGACGCGGGACACGCAGCGCTAGGCTCGCTGGCCGTGACCGCACGACCGTTGACCGAAATCGTCGAAGCAGGCTGGGCGCAGGCCCTCGAACCGGTGGCGCCGCAGGTCGCTGCCATGGGGGAGTTCCTCCGCGCGGAGATCGCCGCCGGCCGCACCTACCTTCCGGCGGGGGAGCACGTGCTGCGGGCGTTCAAGCAGCCCTTCCACGACGTGCGGGTGCTGATCGTCGGCCAGGACCCGTATCCGACGCCGGGGCACGCGGTCGGGCTGAGCTTCTCGGTCGCCGCGGACGTGCGGCCGATCCCGAAGAGCCTGGTCAACATCTACAAGGAGTATGCCGAGGACCTCGGCCACCCGTTGCCGTCCAACGGCGACCTGACGCCATGGGCCGAGCAGGGCGTGCTCCTGCTCAACAGGGCGCTCACGGTGCAGCCGGGCAAGTCGAACTCCCACCAGGGCAAGGGCTGGGAGGACGTCACCGAGCAGGCGATCAAGGCCCTCGCCGCGCGTGACGAGCCGATGGTGGCGATTCTCTGGGGCCGCAACGCCCGCAACCTGCGCCCGATGCTGGGCAGCGTGCCCTGCATCGAGTCCGCCCACCCGAGCCCGCTCTCGGCGCACAACGGCTTCTTCGGCTCCCGGCCGTTCAGCCGGGCGAACCAGCTGCTGGCCGAGCAGGGCGCCGGGCCGGTGGACTGGAAACTTCCCTGAGCGATGTCCGGATCGCGGTCGTGACTCCGACTCGGGGACGAGAACTCGATCCCAGGAGGAAGTCATGACTACCCCGGAAACCGTGCGCTCGGCCGACGGCACCACGATCGCCTTCGACCGGCGAGGCGAGGGCGCGCCGGTGATCCTGATCGGCGGCGCGTTCAACGACCGCACCACCGTGGCCGGGCTGGCGTTGGTGCTGGATTTCACGACGATCGCCTATGACCGGCGAGGCCGCGGCGACAGCGGCGACGCCGCGAAGTACGCCGTCGAGCGTGAGATCGAGGACGTGGCGGCGCTGATCGAGCACGTCGGTGGCCACGCGTCGCTGTTCGGGCATTCGTCGGGCGCGATCCTGGCCTTGGAAGCGGCCGCGAGCGGTCTGGCGGTGGATCGCGTGGCCGCCTACGAGCCGCCGTACGTGGTCAGTGACCGCGAGCCCGCGAAGGAGGATCTGGTCGACCGGGTCCAGGCCCGGATCGACGCAGGCGACCGGGACGGCGCGGTGACGCTGTTCCTCACCGAGGGAGCGGACACCCCGGTGGCCGCGGTCGAGAGCATGCGGACCGAACCCGTGTGGGCCTGGCTCACCAACCTCGCTCACACGCTGCCCTACGACCTGGCGCTGGGCGGCGGGCTCCGGCCCCCGGTGGAACGGCTGGCGAAGATCGCCGCGCCGGTGTTGCTGATCGACGGCGGCGACAGCCCGGCTTGGTTCGGCGCTGCCGCGCAGGCGGCGACGGACGCCATCCCGGGTGCCCGCCGTGAGACCTTGGCGGGTCAGGACCACGGCGTGCTCCAGTTTCCGGAGGCCCTGCGCCCGCTGCTGACGACCTTCTTCGGCTGAGCCGCGGCTCCGGGTCGCGAAAGGGCGACTTCGGGACAGCCGGGTGAAGGCACAAAAAATGGCGGGTGCCCCCGTGAGGAGCACCCGCCACCCGAAAACCTGCGTCAGCCGCGGACGACCTTGCCCGCCTTGATGCACGAGGTGCACACGTTGAGGCGCTTGCGCTGGGACAGACCGATCTTGGCGTGCACGGTCTGGATGTTCGGGTTCCACCGGCGGTTGGTACGGCGGTGGGAGTGCGAGACCGACTTGCCGAAGCCGGGTCCCTTGCCACAGACGTCGCACACGGCAGCCACGTCGAACTCCTTTGGATCTGGGTCATAGAGATGAGCCCAGA
>Ga0307507_10011581_pt1 | contig 11090 bp, 2 predicted proteins | sample 7_EM_MG_FD_207223 | JGI IMG/M metagenome (GOLD analysis project Ga0307507, IMG submission 207223) | Populus trichocarpa ectomycorrhiza microbial communities from riparian zone in the Pacific Northwest, United States - 7_EM | ecosystem: Host-associated > Plants > Roots > Unclassified | place... | reverse complement strand
TACTTTTACTACTGCTTCTACCACCGTTACTGTTACTGCTATTACCGCCGCTGTTATTATTTCTGGTTTACTGTTCTGGTTACTAGTAGGAAGATCGGATCTTAGCTATAGATAACAGAAGGATATCGTGGAATAGTTCTATAGGGCTGTAACGGCTGCAGAATTACGCCTTTGACTAGTACCGCTAGTAGGTGTAGTACACAGGCGATTAGGGCGGCTAGTGTGTGCATTTATGCTTTCAACCAGTGACGCTAGTGGGTATGGTGCATAGGCAACTAGTACGGCTAATAAGTGTATTTATTTCAGTGCGTGTCTGATAGGTATCTTATTAGGAGGAAGAGATTTCCTGCGTTCTATTTTATACTTTCCTTTTTCTATTCTGTTTTTGCTTTACTTTCGTTTAGCTATTCTTCTATGGTATAGAACGTTAGGGGATAACGTTCTTAGTAGGGGAGGTATGTAGTGGGGTAAAATGTCCTATGCTTAGTGTCTTGGCATTTTCCTGTATATATTGAGCCTTCGGCTTCCCTCCTTCTTGGATATCACGAACCTACCGGAATACATTCTTTTCTTTCCTTTCTTACAGACTGCTTTACTGATTACTTTTAACTGATTATGACCGACCGACCGACCGACCGACAGATAGACAGACAGATAGACTGACTGATAGCATTGTGACTTCCTATCTGAGGGACACCGTACCCTTCTACAATATTAGTAGGGGCAACTCTCTTCTTAAGAGCTACTATGGTGTTGTATACTAAGCTAATACCTAGTATATAGGTATTAAGGTTCCTAGCTACTATACCTATAATATAACTTTGTAGAGAGGTTAAAGCTATCTTCTTCTTCTTATATTTCTTCTTTACTATCTTGTGTCTCTTACAGAGAATTTAAAGCTTATCCTTCTTATCCTTAGAGAGATTTATATAGGAGGTTATTCTTACCTTTATATCTTAAGGCCTAGGAAAGGCTAGTTTAATTAGTTAGGGCAACGCATCCTGTTTAGTTAAGGGGTTAACATATTCTTATATGTCTCCTATTTAAGCTTAAAGCCTAATAAGGTCAATCTATTTGTCTTAATCAGCTTAGCTCAATAATATTACCGTCGTGGTAATAGTCTGGGTAGGTTATTAAGAAGTTATATTAAAAGGTGCTTGCAGGAAGGATAAAGGATTTAATAAGGGGTATAATCAACCAGATAAATTAATTAAATTAATTAGTTAAATAGGGGCAATATAGCAAGCAACCCGGGCTTATAACTGTTGACTAGATATCTGTGCACTAATTATAAGAATTAAATAAGGATTCTGTCTATTAAAATGTGGTTTTAAGACCTCTATATATATATATATAAAAGGTATAGGAAAGGAAAGACAAGGGGGGTAAGGGGAGTTAATAAAACTTGGGGTAGGTGACCGAATCGATAACCGAGTTGATGACTGAGTCGGTGACCGAGTCAACGAGTAAGTAGCTGAGTTGGGGTAAGATAACCTGATTTAGGTCGACACATTCAAACTAACTCTTGCTGCTCTGCCCGCAGCTATATAATAACTATATAAGGGGAAGGCAAGCACCTAAGGATAAAGCTTAAGGGCAAGCTTTTTTAAAAGGAGGGGGTGATATTACGGCACTGATGTGTGTAACTTGGATAGGGCCTAGTTAGGGGGTTCGCTTACGTCTTGGCTCTATATATATAGATGTGTCCTTTCTACGACCTTCTTCTGCTCCTTATCTTGATATCCAAGTCTATAGACATTCCAATTATACAGGCTTGCGCTCGTTATATTACAGTGCTAGAGTCTCGATTGACTGAGTTGCCGTGACAAGGACGATATAGTAAAGAATAAATATAGTAATACCCTAAGTATAGAGAGAGACAAACCAATAAGGAGGGAAAGGGCTATAGGCCTAAGGGGCTTATAAGGAGGTACTAAGGGCTAGCCAAAGGCTAGCCTTAGCAGCTTCTAAGAGCCCTTATATATATACCCAAGTAAGGGGCCAAAAGATCCCTTATATTAAGACGCCTTAATATAGGGCTATACTCTAGTAACTAAGACGTATTAATATATGTCACAGTGCTGCAATGAAGTAGACTAAATAACTACGTTGTGCTATAAAGAAGAGAAGAAGGGTAAAAGGGGGTATTGTGTATAAAGAGTAGGGCCAGCCGCCAAGGCGCTAGTGGTGGGCCAGCCAACAGTAGGAAACAGTATGCGTCAGGTCAGTGCTGTAACAGTACTCCCCTCTCTAGAAGGTTTGGTCCCTAAACCGAACAAATAACTTTAAATAGGTAGTATACAGGACCACCTGTTTTCGCTACAGAAATATCAAAAAATCCTAATTGGTCGGCTTATCAAATAAAGTTAGCGCGTGGCGCTCTTGGCGAGAATTCTAACCAATCAGACAACTTCGACTGCCGGTTAAAGTTCTATAATATCTCAACCACCATAGATTTTTAACACGGTGGTCGGCCACGACCTAGTATGGCTTTTCCTTATCTTGTGCCCAATCTAGGGGTCCTGGCTTCTTAGGGTGTTGCTTATAGAAGCGCTGTATAGCTTATTCGCACCCCTTTAGGTCCTCTTCTAGCTGCTAGGTTATATCCTTATAATATTTCCATTTAATCTCATAAGTTAGGCCTTAGGGGTCTTCGTTATGTATATTAAGAATTTTTTTTAACTCCTATTTATCTTCTATATTGCCGTCGTTGTCTCTCTCTATTACTCGTCCTTGTATATTACGGCGCTCTACGGTATTAATATTTACTTGGCTAGGGATCTCTTTAGCAGCCTAGAGGCGGACCTTAGATATATAGAAGGATTTGTTTACTTAGATGTGGTCCAGAAGGTCTACCACGACTGCCCCTTAGTATACTGCAAGTACGGGGCATAGGCCGTCCTATTTATCGTCCCATTTCTTCTTAGGTTTATTTATCTTTATATTTTCTAAGCTAACTATAACTATATCGCCTTTATAGAATAACGCACTCTTGTCCCTATAGGTATTAGTATTATCTTTATAGCGTTGCTGTGAAATCCGGGCTAGGGCCTTAAGCTGTGTTAATATCCGCTTAAAGTAGTTGGCCATAGAGTCTACGCGGAAGAACTCCTTCTTTGCTTATACTAATAGTGTTAGTAAGTAGGGGCCAGCAGGCTTAATTCTAAGGTAAGGGTTAAAGCTATAGTTTGTAAAAAACGGGGAGATGCCTATGCTTTCGTTAACTTAGTTATTTATAGCAAATTTAGTAAGTGGCAGGTAGTTAACCCAGTTGTCCTATATAAAGCTAATAAAAGCATAAAGGTACTTATTTACGGCAGCGTTAATAATTTTGGTTTAGCCGTCCATTTCTAGGTACTAGGCTAAGCTTGGTTATAAGGTTATCTTAAGGCGTTTACTTAGTTATTACCAGAAGTTACTAACAAATTATATACCGTAATTGGAGATAATTATGCTTAGTATACTATGGAGCTTATATATATTGTTAATAAAGCTATTAACTAGCTCCTCTATTAAGAGTCCTATTACTAAAATAAGGTGTTATATTTTAGTTAGGCGGTTTATAATAACAAGGATATATTTATATGCCTTACTATAGCGTTGGCATACCAGCAGCGTTGTAATATAGTTAATTAAAATATCGGTTTATAGGCGAGCGGGTAGTTCTAGTAGCTTTAGGAAACCAGGCGGGGTAGAATGGGAGGTCTTAGTATAAAAGCATAGGGCACAGTCTTTAATAAAGGTAGCCGTAAACTGGGAGATTCCTAGCCACTAGTATATTTAGTTTAAGAGGTTAAGAGTCTTAACCCAGCTAGGGTGACTAGCGGGGCCGCTGCTATAAGAGTAATAGATAACTTCTAGGTAGAGGTCTAGGGTATTAGGGACGAAGAGGCATTAGCAGAAGTAGATCTATCTGTTAATAATGCTATATTCTGACTTATTATAACGGAGTAATTTCCTAATCTTCTTTAGCTTATGGCAAGCTTTCCAATTACGCAGAGCCGCTACTATATCTCTTGCGAGTTTGTTCTCCTAGTATCCTAATTAGATTAGCTTATCTAGTAACTTTTCAGCCATTTTGGGGTCTAGAGCGGCTATAAACTCCACATTATTAAAGTTGCGGGATTTATATAGTAATTCTTCTAAGATCGTGGGGTTAACTTTCTAGGGTGGTATAATAACTTAGGCTTAGTGGCAGAGGCATTTATTATTAGCGTCCTTAGGTTTTGTTCCTAGTAGTCAGCTTAGGGCGTTAGGGAGCGTAGCTTTGCTGCCAGGTCTATATATAATTACAAAGTTAAACTATAAAAGGAACTCTGCCTACTAGACTTGGCATTAGTTTAGCTGCTTAGTAGTTATAAACGTCTATAGGTTCTTATAGTTAGTAATAATTTTAAACAGCTCCTTAGTCCCTTATAGCTTAGGACGCTATTTCTCTAAAGCCTTAATAATAGCTAAGAGTTCTTTATTATAGATCTTATAGTTACACTCCAGTACAGAGTGCTTTGCGGAGAAGAATATAACCGGTCTTAGTTTACTATTATTATTATACTGGGAAAGGACTCCGCCAGAAGCCTAATTTAATACATCTATCTCTACCACTGTTTTCTTCATATAGTCGTAGTATGCTAGTACTAGTGCTGAAGTAAAGGCTCTCTTAAGGGCCTTAAACAACTTAGCTTGTTCTAGTCCCTATAGCCATCCAACATTCTTTCTTAGGAGTTTTGTTATAAGTATAGTAACAGCAGAATAACTTTAGATAAACCTGTGGTAAAAGTTTACAAATCTAAGAAACTGCTGTAATTCCTTAACTAAGGTTAGGTTCTCCTATGCTTATAAGGCTTAGACCTTTTTAGGGTTTATACTTATTCCTTTTATTAAGATAATTAAGCTAAGGTACTTTATCTTTGTTATATAGAACTCTAACTTACTAATATTAATTTAGAGGCCGGCAGCTCTAAGGCGGCAAATTACCTCTTCAACGTGCCTAGTATAGTTAGCTTAAGTTTTAGAAAATATAAGGATATTGTTAAGGTATGCTGTATAATAATCATCTAGTGCGTTATAAAGAATGTAGTTAATATAGTTCTGGAATATAGCTAGGGCATTATAAAGGCCAAATAGGGTTACTAGCATCTTGTAGAGCCTAAAGCGGGTAATAAATACTATAAGCCATTTATGGCCCTTAGCAATACGGATCCTATTAAACACGGCAATAACATTAAGCTTAGTATAGAATTTGGCGCTATATAGGGCATTAAGTGTCTCACAGATAAGCGGGAGCGGGTATTGGTTCTTAATAGTGACTTTATTAAGTCCTTTGTAGTTATAGCAGATCCTTACCTCTCCTTCCAGCTTAGCAGCAAGTAGGAGCAGGGCTGCGGCGGGGGACGTTAATTCTTAGATAAAGCCTTTATTAAGTATCTTATTAATCCATTTCTTAATATATCAGAGCTTGGTAGGGGAGAGTAGGCGGTTCTTATAATACGGGGGCTGCTTTTTTGGTATAATTTCGATTTTATGGTCCTTAGGCGATATAGTGGAGCTTGTTAGCATTCTTTAGGAGAAACCCCTTAATATAGTGCCTGTGTTCCCTTAGGAGGCGTTATATAATATTGTCCCTAGTTAGAGCGGATTTGCCTTTTATAAACTTCTTAATATTTATATCTATAACTTTACGGCAGAGGAACTTAGTATTTATAGTCTAGAGGTTTTTCTTAAGGAAACAGTAAAAATAACTAGGGAAGACCTTATAGGCTTCTTCTATTATATAGTTACTATTAACTAAGCGGCAGAAGGATTCCTCTATTAGGTCTAGTATTTTAACTAGTCTAGTAGGGAGTTTATCTATTAATTGTTTCCGTTCTTTTTATTCTACTAATTCTACTAGCTCTACCATATAGATCCTTATTACTTTTATACCTTTTTATTTACAAAACTAGGCAAAATTTATGGCGTGTACGTTTATAATATTGTCCAGGTTGGGGTGTATTTGGTCTTCTCCTAACATCACAGTAGGGCTGGCTTATCTTAGTTAGCTCTTAGGAGTGGTTCTTAGGCGGCGGCCTTGTATAAGGCGTGCGGGGAGTAGGTATACGGTTAGGCGTTATAGTAGCGCGATTTCTATTATTTAGGTCTTAGTAATTCCCTAGCTAGTCCTTACTATAACGTAGGCTATAGTATGCATATATAGCATATGGCTTAGTTCCAGGTGTTAGGCTAGGCGGCTAGGGTTTAAAGGGTGTTTAGGTTGGCGTTAGATTCTTAGTGGCAGCGGCGTAAAGCAGACCTTCTTCCTTAGTCTTGGCAAGGCCAGCTAGCCCGTTATTTCGGTCTTAAGTGCTATAGTAGTCCAGTTTTCTGCTATCTTATTACTTTATAGCTATATAGGTTCCCCTTTATTAGGAATATCTTCTATTATTAGGGCTTTATATATAGTCCTAGGTACTAGGCTTAGTAGTGCTAAGTATCCATATAGGGCGTCCCTGCTACTGTCGGCTGTCCCCTACGGGAGGCAGTTCCTAGAGTAGTAGTCTAAGTTAAAGCGGATCTTAAGTTCTCTAAAGCTGGGGTAGGGCTTATACTTCTAGAGCTAAGGTATACCTAAAATAATTAGGGTACTAGGTAAGAGTTTAGTAATAAGAAAGAGCATAGCTTTAGTATAGATACTAATTAATATTTAGGCAGTAAAGTAATCTATAATAAGTAAAGTTGGGATACTATCTACGAGGTGTAGTGGCCTAGGTGCTAACAGTTTCTTAGTTATAACGTTATATTTTCTTATAATAGACTCTGCGTTAGTAAATGCTATTACAGTACTACCTAAGTCCACTAGGCTTACTATATTAATAAAAACTTAGGGGCATAGGTTACGTAATAAGGAGAGTTAGGTTTAAATAAGGATTAATTTCTTATTACTATTTACTAATCTAAGATTAAGTGGCAGTTTACTAATAGAAAGGACTAATTGGTCTAGTAATAGGGACCTAATCTTCTCGTCTTCCTCCTTATATAGTTTGGACCCTTAGACGCGACTTAGTCTAAGGGTTTACCTTTTAATAACTAGGGTACGGGGCTGTCTTAGTAGGGCAATCCAGTATCTATCTGGCTGGTAGTGTTAGTCTTGGTTAGGGTATAAGGAGACAGCACCTTGCTAATAATATGGCCGTATTTATATTTGCTAGCGCGGAGTTACTAATTCTAGGCGTTATTAATAGGTTAGGCTTCTATATAGGGCATTATTTGGAGTAACTAAGCCATAGGGTTAAAGGGGGGGAGTTATCTACTGCGGCTATAATAGACTCCACGGTTGCTACATCCGCGGTTATTAGTTTGCGTTATTTAACGGGCTAGCATTAGGACTAGGTTTGCTGTTATAGCAGGGTTATAAGCGTCCTTTTAGTGGCCAAGCAGGCTATAGGCAAGGTATAGTCTATTATTAAAGCGGCGCTTGCGCTCTATATTTAAGATTCTATTAAGGTCCATAGGTTCTTTAGTTACTGCTAGGGTTAGGTTTAGGGTTAATATAGGGGTAGAAGCTTAAGCAGGTAGGTAGTGGTTAGTATTCTTAAGGTTAGCTTAGTGTATATAGTTTACAAGTGTTATGGGATACCTCCGTGACACCTTATATACGTCCACCTGTTTCTATCTACGCAGTAAGAAGAGACTGACCATGAGATGGCAGTCTAACGGCAATCTACGGCAATCTGACGGCAATCTGCTGTATTCTGCCATATTCTGCCAAGTCTACCGAATCCTGCCAAGTTCTGCCAGGACCGCTACTCGAATCCTATTCTGCTCTGTGCACGTGTTGATTAAGTAACCAAACTAGTGATATATACCCTTTCTTCCCGTTTCCTTACCTTCTCTCCTTACGCAACGTCTTAACTTTATTATATAGTTTATATATATAGCTTAATAATATCTACTTTGCTATATATTATTACCACTTATACTTACTCCGTAACACTATATTGCGTTAAAACCTATACTCCGCCCCGCCCTGTTTAAAATGCAGAATGACCTTAAAGCCCCTATAACGGCCGCTAATATTATATCCGCACTCTAGGAACAATTAGCAGATATATAAAAGTCCTTTATAGACGCCCTCGTACAAAACCAAGCTGCTATAGCTTAATAGCAAGCCGAACAAGAAGCATAGCACCAGAAAATAATTAAGGCCCTCTAAGAAGAAATCCGCACCCTTAAAACGCCTACGCTAAGCCCTTAAGACTAGTCGCTATTACTAGAAGCTAATACGGGGAACGCGAGCCCTAAACTAGCAATAGTTATCCCACTAGTAGAACTAACTACTGCGCTGTAACAATCTAAACGATTACTAGACCCTCTAATATTTACTAGTAAACGATAAGAACTCTAATTATTCCTAAGCCGGCTTAAAAATAAGCTAACTGGTAACGCTGACCGCTACCTAACTAAAGCTAACTGACTCTGTTATGCCCTAAGTTAACTAGGAGGAGATATAGCTGACCTTATTAAACCTCTTTAACCGAACTTAGTATTAAGCCTAATTATATTTCTTAAAGCCATATATGGTAACCCAAACCGCCAAGCTACTGCTTAAAGAAAGATAAATTATATAACTTAAGAAATAAAAAGCTTTCTAGTATACTTCTCCGAATTTAACCATTATGTAAAAGAAACAGGCTGGAATGACTCCGCACTAGTTAACAGCCTTATTAAATCCCTAAGTCCTAAACTAAAAACCTCCTTAATAGGTATAGACCTACTGGGAGCCCTTAACGCCTACACAAATGTTATTAATAAATAGTATAATAATATACTACGCCTAACACCGAAGTCCGCTTCTTAATATAATACGACAACCCCGTAAATATCTACTAAGTTATTATCTCAGCCTAAGCACCCTAACGCCATAGATATTAACACTGGAACCCTAGGATACGCCCCACTAGGGTCCTCTAAATAAGAATAATGTACTAAGCTAGGCCTCTGTTTTAAGTGTGGAAGTAGCTTCTACCTCTCTAACTACTACTCCGCCCCTATGCCCTAACGCGAATTATAAATAGCCAATACTAGCAGCTGTTTACTGTATTGATCCTCTAGTTACCGTCCCCAATCTCTACCTAGTTCCAGCCCTGTATCTAGTAAGCACTACTTATAAGGATAAAGCTATAACCAACACGCTATAAGAACTCCACCCTGATCGCCTCTAAAAGGAAGGTCCTGGAGCTAAGTCGCTCTCTAGGACGGCGCTGCCTTAGGATCTTATTAAATGCTTTAGATGTCACGAACTCTAACTCTTAAAATCGCAGCATAACCATTAACTATTGTCTTCAGCAGAATAATTAATAGGTTAATGCTTAAGTCTTAATTAATATAGGAGCTAGTGGCATAGGATTTATTAACAAGATCTTTATGTAAGATAATAGTTTTACTCTAACCCCCCTTAACCAGCATATTAATGTATTTGGATTTAATAGCAAACGCACTATCTTAGGCCGTATTACCTATATAGTATTCCTAAGACTCTAATACCTAAACCACAAAGAACTAATTAGGCTTTTTGTTACCATCCTAGGTTATTTAGTAATCCTTAAATAACCCTAGATAAAGCTATATAAGGTAACTATTAATTGGGACAACCTTAAGCTTCTATTTACCGCCTCCTGTTATAAGTAGAAGTGTCTTATAACCTACTGCTTAGACCCCAAACCAAAATCTAGAAAATCCACTAAGATCCACTAGTCTAAAATTTCCACCAATATCCACCCTATACCTAAGAAATCCACCCAATTCTACTAAGAACTTAAAAGTTATACTAAACTATATAAACCAATCCTAACTACTGTACCGCCCCAAACTAAGTAGAAGCTTAAGCTTAATATATAAAAGTACTAGAAGAACTGGTATTCTACCATAAAAAGGATACTTAAAGAACCTAAACCTAAATCTAATACTAACTCCGTACCTAACACTAAACCTAAACCTAAATAAGAAACTATGTAAGAAACTAAAAATAATCTAAGCTTACTTAACACCTTAGATATCTACATAATTGGAGCTACCCTATTAGCATAACTCGCCAGGAAACCTAAATATACGATCTTCGCCGTTATAATAGCCTATATTAAAAAGGCCCTAGCACCAAAGAAGCACACTAAACCTGCTATAAAGGTACTAGTATGCTACTATAAGCACCTAGAGGTATTCTTACGAAAGGAAGCTAATAAGTTAGCAGAATACTAACTATATGACCATAAGATTATACTTAAAGAAGGAAAACAGCTAGGATTTGGACTATTATATAGAATATCCTAAAACAAACTCTAAGTGCTGTGGAAGTACTTAGATGAACACCTAAGTAAAGGATTTATTAGAGCAAGCTCTTCGCCTATAGCTATACCTATAATCTTTGTCAAGAAACCTAGTAGTGGTCTACGCTTCTATATAGACTACTAAGCTCTTAACGCTATTACTATTAAGAACTAGTACCCGCTCCTATTAATTTAAGAGATACTAAACCGATTAAGTAAGGCTCGCTACTATACAAAACTCGACTTTATCCACGCATTTAACCGCCTCTATATTATAAAAGGAGATGAATAGCTTACCGCATTCCGTACTAGATATAGACTATTTAAATACTTAGTAACGCTATTCGGCCTTGCAAATGCGCCAAGTTTATTCTAATACTTTATAAATAATACCCTACGACCTTACCTGGACGTTTTCTGTACTGCTTATATTAACAATATTTTAGTATATAGCAATAACCTAGCTAAATATAAGAAACACGTTAACCTTGTTTTAGAAGCCCTACGTAGAGCTAGCCTATAATTATTATTATTCATTACTTAACGTCCAATTCGGATCCCTGTTAGGCCCACGCGGACTACTCCTTATATACATGTGGGGAGAAAACTCTATTTAAGAAAACCCCGTGATCCATCTCCCCGCCTTTTTGGGACTCGCTTGCGAGTCGCCTACGAGTCACCCATGGTGCTCTACTACCTTACTTTTTGACCTCCTTGGGAACCACTGCTGCCGTAACAAGTCTACGGACGCGCTAGTATTACAAACTTTACTCTACTCCTGTAGAGTTATTA
>Ga0307507_10011580_pt1 | contig 11092 bp, 14 predicted proteins | sample 7_EM_MG_FD_207223 | JGI IMG/M metagenome (GOLD analysis project Ga0307507, IMG submission 207223) | Populus trichocarpa ectomycorrhiza microbial communities from riparian zone in the Pacific Northwest, United States - 7_EM | ecosystem: Host-associated > Plants > Roots > Unclassified | place... | reverse complement strand
TAACGCATACTTTGACTCCTAATCAGTCCCTTAAAGAGGGTGGTTTAATCACTCCATCCGAACTTATACTGGTTAGAATACCCGTTGCAGAAGGCGACCAGCTCTTGGAGGCGAGCACGACTGTAGCGACCGGGATTCCGCATCCTTCCCAACCACAGCGTAGGCGTCCTCCCCAGCATCACGCCTTCGTTCGCGCTGCGACACCTCATCCTAGAGGATTGACCCTTGAAGTATATCCTATCGTTTCATTCAGTCGTGAACGCGGGGCTGTCAACGGTTACAATGCCGCAAGCGAATCTGTGAAGCGAGGTCTGATCCCTCTTCCCCCTCTTACTTCCACTTTCCCGACCCCCCCACTCTTTGGAACTCAACTTTTAATCGGCGGGTGGATAAATTCAAAAGACGCCTTCCTTAGTGTCTATCCTGTGAGGTTCGAGTTACCTAGATCATCGAAAGTGAGCATCATGTTCCTTGTGCTGTGTGTGACAATCATACTGAGCTCTTGGGTATAGTTTAAAAAATTCACTCCGCAAATTGTGTTGAGCAATGACGAATTGGTCCAAAGTGATACCTATCGAAATCGATTACTCGCCAATACGCCTCTTGATCAAGGAGGGCCATCCGGCTCTGGCTCTGGTAACAATGGTGGAGAACCTGCTACTATTGGACGGAATAATGAAGAGGGGAATGGAGGGGGGCCCATACAAAAGGGTTTGCGTGCAATTTTGTGCTGCGAGGGCGGGAAGCAGAATAGGACGGCCAACGAAGAAGATGGCAATGCAACCGATATCCTCTCTGAGGACGAGAGTACTGATGAAGATTGCTTGCCAACCATAAAGGACGATTTGGTCTTACTGGCCCATAGCCATCCATCATGGATACCGGAGTTGGAGAAGTACCTCGAAGCAGAGAGAGCCGGGTGCAAGCAGAGGGTGGAAAGCTGGTTAGAGAGTCTTCAAGGTATTGTATTGTGAACCTTGTCTCTATTGCGTCGATTGTTGGTACTGTATGTTTCCTGACTTTAATAATCCGTTCATCACATAAATCTTTAGCAGCACATAGAGGAATGAACTTGCATTCGCATTTTCTTGTAGTATAGAGTGGCGTTAATTGAATGGAGCTTATAGATAGCCTAACCAGCTTTAAGTCCCTATCCTCATTTGCTTCCGGGTCGAACCCTTGACCCGACGAACAATTGAAGTAAGGCCGGCATGGAACTCTATACTGACGTCAACCTCGACCGCTAACCCGCTGGTTGTTCCCAAGATAGTCGAGACTAATAGAACCGGGGTTCTCTGTTTCCGGGAGAGGCAGACCAGTGTCTACTGTGTGTGTCGTTTCCTGCTCGAGACCGACAAAATCATAGGCAAACTCCCCCATTTCGGCATCATCGATACCGATGATCTCAGCTTGTTCGCTCGGGCGCAGGTGGAGGGGTGTGAAATTCATAATCCAGAGAATGATGGTCTAAAATGAGGGGCATTTATTAACTTATCGGCGGTTATATAGAAAAAAAAAGATTTTACAGTCATAACAAACGACCAGACAAAACCAGCGGCTGAATCAGCGAGTTGGATCCCAAGCTGCTTGTAATGGTGGTCCATCCAACCTCCTTCAATGACAGTAAAACCATCGAAACTGGCAATGTTCGCTTGAGCAAAGAGGCCAGTCAGCACGTTCCCGGTGATACCGCCAATTGCGTGACTAGCAAAAATATCGAGGGCATCGTCATAACCAAACATGAATTTAAGTTTGGTAGCGAAATTGCACAAAGTTCCGGCCATAAAACCGAAAAGCACGGCGGCGGCTGTAACGAACGTTGCGTTAGCAAAAATTCGAACATCTCAATTAGTCGCACTTACGAGCTCCAACGTAACCTGAACCTGGGGTAATAGCAACGAGGCCAGATATGGCGCCCGAGCAAAAGCCTACTATAGTCCACCGCTTTTCCAAACGGTAATCCCACAGCATCCAGGTAATCCCACCCATTGAAGCGGCAAGGTTAGTCACAACACAAGCTTGAACTGCACGAAGGCTGGCAGAGACAGCGGAACCACCATTGAAACCGAACCATCCAAACCAAAGGAAAACCGTTCCTAAAACGACGTAAGAAGTGTTGTGGGGTTTGTAATTCAGGCGTTCAGTGTCATAGCCTCTGCGTCTGCCAAGGGAGATCGAGATAGCGAGAGCGGCTGTTCCTGAGCTAATGTGGACTGGAGTTCCTCCTGCAAAATCCAGGATACCTAATTTTGCGGACCAGCCATTACTATTCCAAGTCCAGTAGGCAATAGGATCATAGACAATGGTGGTCCAGATGAACATAAATACCATTGTCGGTCCAAGTCGACCGCGTTCAGCGATGGCACCAACAGCGAGAGCGACACTGGGAACGAGGTAAGCATAAATTCGGTTGAAAAAATATATAGCTACGTGAATGCAGCGAACATGAGTTGGTAGATGCAGAACAAGAGGGTCGGAACACGACGAGTTGGTTGCGCGAGGACATTTCTCAGACCGAAGAATTCTATCCGTTGTTTATAGTTGTGACTAGAATCTGAGTATGAGTAACTTACTGAGTGTGCCAATAAACGGACCACCGTTATCAGCAAAGGTCAGAGAATATCCCCAGAAAAACCACTATAAAACACTGAGTGCGGACATTCTGTTCATATGACAGAAATGCGTGCCTGAAGGGAGACAACCGCAATGGACAACATGGATGTCCAGAGCATGGAGAGAGCATTTTTCCTTCTCAAGAGGCCTGAATAGAAATAACCAACTCCAGGAATCATGATGAAGACTAGGGTCATGGCAGCCATAAGCCAGGCCATGTCCCCAAGATTATATTCGATTCGGACACCATCCGCGTTGGTGACAACCATGCCCAGGGCTGGACGGGAGTCAAAAACTTTTGGTCTGAGTGGGACAAGTAAAAACTCACAGGCGTCATACGTTATGTTGACCATCTTGAGCGAAGCGACGGAGTACAATGCCTTTATACAATGCCTCTATATAACTAACGCCAACGACCACAATTGACATACAACCATGGCCAACTTATCGTCCAATCATCGTGAAGAACGCCCAACACTGAATACGTACAATTTTATACATAATGACACACTACTGACAGTCAAGATTTCAAACTCAGACTCGGTTCTTTAGAACCATCACAGCACCAATCTCAAGACACAGACAAGAATGATTAATGAACTGGTTAAAGAACGTTGAAGATGGATCGGCCCGCCGCTGAAGTTCAATGGAATGCAAAGATGTCGATCAAGGTGGGCCACGACTCTGAAGATCTGTTACGTGACCGCCAGGTTAGGCCCGCAGAAGCACTCATTCCCTTTGTCAACGGATTCCCTCTGCGCTTTTCGCCCTCCATTTAAATTACTTCAATCCCTCCCTTGTATCTCAATTATTTTTGTTCCAATGCGATTCTGATATGTGGCACCCAGGATTACTGCGTGGTCCCCACCATAGGCACCAAGTACAAAATTCTTGTGGAACCCGCATGGAGCCCCTCAAATCCCAAATACACACTGTATTGTCGTTCTCGCCAAAGTCTTGCGAGAGTTGCCGCTATAGGACTGCCATCACTTTCAATCCACAGACTTCCGGACCCTGTCTATGGCCGTCTCCACCAATTGGCGGAGTGGTTCTGGTGCCGCATCCATGGCGGTGTAGACGGATGGCATTGGGGACTCGCCGTTGACCACACCGCTACGTAAAGGCAAGATAATGTTTTGGAATACCGCAACTGGAACAAGCAAGTCAGGTACGCACTCACAGCAGTTGTCAAAAGACTGACTGTTCCTGATAAAATCTAGGTCTGTAACTTCATCGGGTCCCTGACATCACACGAGCTGGTCTCCACGCACGGATTCTCCTCCACCACTGCTCAGAACGAAATCTACATCTGGAAATACCGAGTGAATGACCGCGTCTTTAACGGGCATACCAACCGCGGGTTGTATCTTGCGGTGAGTCCCGACGGTGAGACCATTGTAACGGTGCAGGAGACGAGCATTTCCGATGAAGGAAAGGAAAAAGTGGACTATGCAATTCAGTAGGTGAAGTGGGTATTCCCGTCATCCTCTTTCTGGGAGAGGACGATCCTGCACGTTCTGCAATTTTCTATGCGCATATATGCTTTCCTCCCTTCTCGCCTTTATGATCACCTCGAATTATGCCCAATTTCATATTATCTTTATCAACTCCCTGCATACCTCTCGCCCCTTAACACTTACTTACGATAGATTGTATGATTTACACTGCTTCTCTTCGTTTTACCTACTCTCTCTCTCCGTTGTTTCATATTCCCCATGTTATTGAATGCGGTTTTCCAAAGGTTACCACTTTGCTTCCTTCCTTTCTTCACTAACTATTCCCCAACAAACGTCAAGGACCGACACGACCCCTCATAACACCAATCCAACAATACCACCTTTTTCTCTCAACGTGCCATAATTATTACTCCGCTCTCATCCATCCCATCAAAGATAAGCGAGCTTTTTAAGGCAAAGGGTATGTATTCTGTCAGGCACCAGGCTTATCGGCTGACATAGAGTTCCCGCATTTTAATTGGAACTAGTTATCGAAATTTGACCTTTTTTATATCAATTTCTCCAATAGCAATGTTGGTGTCACCTTCCGACCGTCGCCCTCAATCGATCGCACGTCTCATCACTTTCCCCAAGCATCCAAGCATCGAATGGTCCCTAACATACGCAGAGGGGCACCTGCAGCCGACCACAGATCAGCATCAAGTCAAGGTTATCCACCACCGTCAAGTTCTCTTCAAGGTCAAAGGTAAATTACCTCATCTTGCTGGAGTTCTGACTACAAATCTCTTTGTAAAGTTCAACATCAACGTGGGCTAAGGAAATAGGATCTATCCACATGTTACAACCGCAGAACAATGTGAACGCCCCGGGAGGCAGTGGTACGGTTGTGAATGTCAATGGTATGATCCTCAAATCCACGATGGAAATTTTTTAACCTCTTGTCATGAAGTCAATCGCAAAGATGGAGAATTCATACCAGCAGCGAACGCTCAGCGTGGTCATTTCATATTCCATTTCTCTCTCACGCGGAATCTAATCAGCATTTAGAATGCGTACAAGACCTTGCATGGACTACTAGGGCAGACCACAAGATATATTCCAATCAACTACTGACCAAGGAAAGAGGGTATCCCCTATGGGCTCCTGGGCCAGGAATGCAGCTCCCTATCGAATACCGTCGACAGGGTATCAGCATCGGCGACGTTGGGATCATCACCTCCACTGGGGAGTTCGACTTTCTCTTCAATATCCTCCAGTCTCCCGAGCACGCCATCAACGGTGGGTTGGTCCCACGAGGATTCTCACCCATTCCCCGTGAGGCACTCGAGCGCGATATCCATGAAACTATAGTCTATGGCCCCAACACCTACCTGGCAAGTCCTTCTGTGCGAAAGACGAGTGTGAAGCGGATTAGGCAAGTATTGTCCTGCAATGTACCGAAATTTGACTAATCTTCAAATGCTAGCGAAACGTCTATTGATCAAAGATTCGAGAGTGCCGCAAAGGAAGCCGCCATTTTGGTAATGCCTGACGGTGCGACGACACAGAACTTACTCAATACGTGGGGAATTCGTGGTACCATCTCAAGCAACGCAAAAAATTGGTACACATATACCAGAACTAATCGTGGGCGCAACGTCAAGAATGGCGATATCCGCGTTGTTGTAGGCGTTGATAAGGTTTGTTCTTGGGGAATAGCAACGTCTGCATGCAACACTGGTCAGACTGCCTCCTATGTGTTCAAGCACGACCCAACCCATACTTATCAGTGGGACTGTATTGGTGGAAGCGGAAGAGTTGGTCCGCAGAACAAAGAGATTTGTGATCTCATCAAAGATGATGGTGGTCCTGAAAATCAGTGTGTCTTTATTCGCACAATAAATTTCACCCTTTCGGGAAAAATGTGGAATGACTTCTCATCGGAAGGCGTTCAGCGGCGTAGCGGCCCTGGCCCATCTTCAGGCAAATCCGACCGTCGGGATTCGGTTTCAAACAATCGAGAAGGCCCAAGGGGAGGACAGGGCAGTACGGGAATCACTAGTACATCTTTAGGTTCTCAACCCAGTTCAATGCAAGGGTTGCATTGCGTGAAATTTGATCCCGTGGAACTAGGTGTGAGTGCCGTACCATATCCTTAATCGACCTTACTAGTGATAGACTGGCTTTCATGCCTATCACTAGACCTTACATACGACTCGTGATTCAGGCCCATCATCCGTCAGCTGCTTTACACAACTCCTTGCATGAAAAGGTAAAGAATGTGTGCACTAGCTGAAGTATACGCTTAAGGTGTTGACAGTTTCCGGATGCCGAAATGGTTATCACTGAAGACATGGACTGGATATCTGTTTTGAACTACGTATGTGACACTGTTACGCAAGATGATTACAATTTTTGCGCCTGCTCACTGGTTTACAGAATGATGTGGTCTTTCCCGAACCAGAAGACCTCTGCCAACGGATCCTGAAAGTACACGAGCTGCATAATCAGCGGGGTTGGTATTTGTCTCGAAATTATCTTTCCACGGACCTAATAATACTGCTGACAGGCATTGTACAAATAGTCAGGAAGGATAATCCGTCACGGCGGACCAGCATCATGAATGTCGATTATAAACACAGCAGCGATGCTGATTTCGTTCTTGTAGGACCATCTAAAGGTCAAGGGAAACGTAAGTCATTGAAGCGTCAGCAGTATTTCACGGCCAATTGATGTTCTCACTGATAGCTCTCCCATCCCCAAAAAATACAAGAATCGGCCGTGGTATACATCCAGTCACTGCCCCTTCGACCTTTACTTTGCCACATCGTATTAAGTCGGCTCTTCAGAACAAGTTGAAAGCCTCTTCCCTTAAGAAATTTCACTCCGCATCCTCAGTCACCCCTAGCGAAACAAACCGCATGGCACCTATTCCGTTGGTCTCGTCGTATTCAAGTCGTAACGACGGCGACGAGTATCATGTTTGCCTCGAACAGCCCAGATTGAGCTCCAGACACGAAAAGCCTCACTCCGTTCCCGAGTGCGACCATCAGGTGCCGTTCATCACCTTCTGTCTTTCACGGTTCCTTATCCCTTTTTTTTGCCAATTAAGGGTTGCTTCACTCCCTCGGGTCTTCCTCATAAATCGAATTTAGGGGCCTGTGGTGTATGCAGGAGACCGATGAAAACATCTGATAATGGTGGTGATAAAATATGTAAGAGTGCGTATTGCTCTCATCTCCTTCTGGCTTGGTCCCTGATTTACAATTGTCCCAGTGGCCGGTCTCACGATGGGAGGCAATCATTCCTCCCCGGTCTTTCCGAGAATGGATCCCCGAAACCGTGCTGCAGTCATGCCTCACGATCCGAGCGATGACGACCTTACAGAATATAGCTCCACCAAAAGCGCCCAGAGTGAACACGGGCAAAACATTGTTGCACCCTCAATCCAAGTTCGCCCAGAATTCTCTTCTCTGACCCGAGAAAATGACACAAATCAACCTCTAACCTGCGTTGTTGTCATTGAACTGCCTGGTCGTCATGTGTCAGGCGACGTGCCTGGGCCCATAATTCCTGAAAATCATGGCAAACCTCGAAGTCAACACTCCAGCTCAGGTCCTTCAAGCCCGCAGTCAGATAACGTATTTTGCCATTGCAAAATTCATGGATTGGATGAAGGTTTTCAGAAGCAATGGCAAATATCGGATACCCGGTGTGCTTCCACGTCGAATGGGCCTCAGATTCACGAGTACGACCTAAACACCCTCATGCATTCCAAAGAAGATTCTCCGCTCCATGCCATCACCGGGGATCTTCGAACTCGCTGGCAAGGTCATTTTCTCTCCGACCTAGGTGCCCTGCAGATGTACAACCTCCTAACCATTCGACAAGAATCTGCCCTAAGCAAATTACATGTTTACTTATTCAAGGAAGTTATCATATGTGTTGGGGAGAAGGAACTAAACATACCATCTCGCGCCACTTCCTCGAAAGGTGTGTTTCGCCTCAAGAAAACAATTTATGTTGGACACATAAAGAGTGTCATCGCTTCATCCGATGACCGGGAGATGAGCCTCACCATCGATGTGGATGAGGAACTAGCGTCATTTATTCTCATCTTCGAGGATCGCTCACTACTGGAGTCCTGGAAAAACAATATTCAAGCACTCGTTAGTTTGTATCATGCTCAAAACCGTGTGATGCAACCCCAGGACGTTCCACTCCGGGAAGATGACGAATTGAGCAATTATGGCGATCCGCCAACCAACTTGGTGACGCTGCATACCTCTTCAGAGCCATCCAATTCCCTGTCCCCGCTCCCACATTCCCAAATGGATCTTGTTCTGGTCATTTCGGTTCCGCCACCGAATTCCGCACCGAGTACTGCGCAATTAAAGATCAGGGTTATCAGGGCAATGTTGGGCTTTCTAGTCGCTTCGCTTGGACCGAAGGACCGCTTGAGTGTGGTCACGTTTGAGGTGGGCATGGGAGGCAATCTGAGAAAAACGCCATTCCTTCTGGTGGGTAGACCGCACAGTCGCGTGAGGCTCGAGAAATTCATTGACGAAACGGGGGTCAAACTTGACGAGAATAAGGATGAATTTTTGGTCAGAGGATCAAAGGAGGACAAGACGGATGTCATTACAGCTGTTAATCATGGTAACTACAACGTGCCTGGAAACAGAAACGGTCAATGCTGATACTTCGTTTTCTGCAGGTCTGGATGTTGTTTTGCAACGGAAAGGACGTAACCCCGTCTCAGGCCTGATTTTGATCAGTGACGCCTCAGATAACATCCATCGTACGCGGGTGGATTTGGTTTTGGCTCGAGCAAAGGATGCTAACATGCCGATCCATTCCTTTGGTTACGGTCGCTCGCACGATCCAGCCTCACTGTGGCTGATGTCGAATCACACTAACGGACTGTACACCTTCGTGAAAGACTGGTACGGTCTCCAAGATTGTGTGGCAGGTTGTGTTGGAGGCATGATGTCCATTGGGCTCCTCAATATAAAACTTCATCTCAAAGTCGTCGACAACTATCGATTCAAGATTCGCAAAGTCTCTGGTGGCCCTCGATCTATTCTCTCCGGCAATGGTCATAATGTAGAGGTGGATGTGGGAGAATTAAGATACGGGGAGAAAAAGGAAATGCTTATTGAGCTTGAACTGGATAACAACCGGAGACTTGCTCAGCAATATGCGGGACGCTATGGGGGTATGGATGCGACGGATCGATTCGTTCAATCATTTGGGTTCGATGCACTTACCATCGATAAGGGTCCTGATTTAGTTGATGGCATGCTGAATGGTCTGATAGACGAAATACCTGTTTTGGAGGTGGATGCCTCGTTTTTCGATCCAGCTGCAGCGAAGAACATCTCGAGGCTGGCATATCCCGTGTTACTCACAATTACTCTTCTTCCTGGATCGCAGAATTCGCAGAAATCCCCTTCTGACCCTGTCATTGTACGGAGACGCATGGAGCTCTGGGCTTCAGATATGATCACACGTGCACTGGCATCGGTTTTAAGTAGGGATATCTCCCAGGCACAAAAGATACTCAAAGAGACGAAAGGAATTCTGCACGCTGTGCTACAATCCATCCCGCAGCCGGTCCCTCATACTAGTGGCTCGAGCTTCGGAAATCACAAAGAGTTGTTATCTTTAGCAGCTGTCAACGCCATGCAAGCGATTTTGGAGGATTTGCAGTTGTTAAGTGATGCATTGGAGGATAATGTCGAGTTATTTGCTCATGATCAAAGGAACTTTGGTGCCCAACAAGTATGCCAGAAGTTGCATGTTTCCGGTTCTCTACACTGACAAGGGTCATGTTAGGCAATGATACTGACAGACCAGAAAAGTTGGAGTGGGAGGAGTGCCACTGAGCGCCTGTTCTGGACAGCCGATAACTCAATTGAACTAGTTTCGAGGAGTGCTGATTGGGTGGATCCAGCCTCAACTAGTGATGCTACGACCCTGACTCAGCTTGAAAATCCTACTTTGGGCTCCGAAGACCTTCTTCTTTCCGATCTGCCACTGACATAACAACCGGTCATGCTCCACTGCCAGTACGGATGGTCGGTTGAGGGAAGTCTGGAGGAAAACGATTGGGACGCCGGGGACTGAGGGTTTGTTGGGCGTGGCGCCTGCGATACATCTACATAGTGAAGCGAGTACTTTGCTTCATGTGAGCAATATTGAGGATGAGGGGAGATTTAAGGAGCTTGGGTTTATGTGAAGTGTTTTTATCGGGATCGAATTCTGAGTGCTCGACTTTTTGTCAATAAAACCTATGGCCGCAGTGCACAACACAATTATGCCAATAACTTGGCTTCCCAAAGTCCACTGCATAAAAACGTCAACCAGGGATTGTATCAATTCCCCATCTATCAAATATGCGGTTGGTCCATGCATCAGTAAAGAGATGTTACACTTACTAACCGTTTGAAAATGTGGATCAACGAAGTAAGTGGTTGATACTTTTCGATCTTCTTAGACATATCAGCCGAGATAAAGGGTTCTTCTGTTGCGTCAACGATCTTGAATCCCGTCAAGCGCTCCACGAGTGCAGTCAGAACACGGTGGCGCGGAATATCTTCCAATGGGAGAAAAAGCTCAATGAGGCTAGCCGTCAGGCGGTGAACCATCGTTGGAGAGAGTAGGATACCGCTGGATATAGTCCTCCTGAAAGGAATCGTCAAAAGCCCAACCAAAATCGGTAATGAAGATTGACTCGTGCCTGGTCAATGCCTAGTGTCCACTCGTTTTGCGAAAACAGAACCCACTGCCGGTCCCTTTAAATTTGACAACCCGATGGTCCATAGGTTCCATGAAAAGCAGTGTGGGGAAGTTAGCCTCTTTATATAATTAGAGATGTTTATATTCACGACTACTTACTCTGCAATGCATAGTATACTCGCCTGACTCGAAATCCTACTGTCCAGCCTCTGTTCCTTTTCCCGCCATTTCTTTGGTTTATATAATTGGCTGTCCCTTACCGCAATGTTCGGATCCCGAGCTCCTAGTTTCTCACTACAAGT
>Ga0307507_10011579_pt1 | contig 11092 bp, 2 predicted proteins | sample 7_EM_MG_FD_207223 | JGI IMG/M metagenome (GOLD analysis project Ga0307507, IMG submission 207223) | Populus trichocarpa ectomycorrhiza microbial communities from riparian zone in the Pacific Northwest, United States - 7_EM | ecosystem: Host-associated > Plants > Roots > Unclassified | place... | reverse complement strand
AAAGTTTCTTTAAAAGGAAAGGTGTATAATGGATTAGAGGAGGAGAGAGAGAGAGAGAGAGCGAGCGAGAGGGAGAGAGAAAAGTGAGGGGATGACCTATAATAGACCACCAGTAGCCTCTATTTATAGAAAGAAAAGGATTATGCCCAGTCCAATGAAAGAATTGCAAAGGGTAGATAGAGTAGGAGAGTGTCTGTACCTTCTTCTTTCTTTTCATGTAACCGTCTCTCACGAGCTAAATATTTGATACGACAACCATTGTCACCTCCTAAGAACCCTAATCGTACTTATGTGGTAGTAATAATAATAATAACCCTACCGGTACTTCATTCTAGACCTATTACTTATATTTGATAAAAAAAATAATTTATTTTATTTTTAGGATTTTTTTAAAAAAATATTTTTACTTTAAAAAATGTTAAATTAATATTTTTTTTATTTTAATTTGTTGATATTTAAAATAAAAAAAAATTTAATATATTTTCAAGTAAAAAGTTATTTTGAAAAGCACTTTAAAGCACAATTTCAAATACCCCAACCTGTATAAATATTTTTTCCCTTTTTCATGAGTTTAAAATCAAAACTCGGATTCAATTTTTTTTTCATTGAACAAAAGATTGATTGCCAAAATCACTTACATAATTGTATAAAAATAAAAAATAAATGTAGTTAGCAATAAGTAAATGGGTTGAATGATTCATAGAATATATATATTAAAAAAACTTACCATGACTATAAATACATTACATTGTTTAATTATTGGAATGGTATAATGATGATTTTGTCTTTTTCATCAAAACATAAAAAGCTTGGGATTCAAATCATCTTTACAAGAGGATCCAATGGGCATTACAAGATTGATTGGAGATAAATTAGTTGGTACGTCTTTTTTTAACACATTTAAATTATTATCTTGTCGTTAAAAGCAAAAAAAAATATACGGTCAGGGGTTTTTCTTTCTTTATAAAATTATTTGCACAATAATTTTTTGTTTAAATAGTAAAGTTATAGGATTGCCCTTCAAATAATAATAAAAAAAAAAAACAAAGGTTGTTTTTCAAAGGCATTTAAGTCTTTCCTTTCTGGTTTTTTTTTTTTTTTTTTAGGTTTACTTAAGGGTTCTTTTGTAATTTCAATGAATTATATAATATTAAAAAAAAAATTATTGACACGTGCACGCGTCAACGCGTGATGACCCATGTGCTTTTTAGGCGACGCGTATGTGACCTTCCGGTTATCAAATTTCAGCATCTGAGGCAGTATTAGGAGCTTTGTGTCATCCTCTTTCCGACAGTGTAGCGTGTGATTGAGTTGGATTCATGATTGGCCTCTAATAGACTTTTTTTATAACATCCCAAAAATTTCACAATATCAAATGATAGATTAAGCCTTGAAGTCAAGAAAACAATGTAATTTTTTTTTCTATACTTAATATCAATGATCCATATTGGCGTTTTAATCTCATGATTAAATTCAATTTGTTATTTAATGCATTCATATACATTACAGAAATCATACAATTATAATTTATGTTTCTAATTCCTATTCTGTAGAGTCTTCTATGTCCGAGTCACTAAACAGTTGTTCTCTTCTTTTATAAACCTGTATAATGATTAAGGAGAATTTCAAATTTCACATGCAATAATTCATATCCAAGTATTGGACCTCAAGCCATTCAATCAATCAATCAATTCATAATAGTACTCATTTATTGAAATTCATCCATCGAGTATATTTAAACAACTTAAGTTTAACTTTTTATCAGAAGAACATTTCATTATATGAATAACATTATAAATATTTATTTATTTTACAATTCTCATCCATTTCAATTACAATATACTACTAAGAATCTACCTAATACTGTAACTAAGAAAATCATAGTTTTGTCTCAATAAGTAATATTTCACATCGTGAACCTTTAAAACATATAAATTTAAATAAGATATCTATTACAACACAATTAAACATATCAGATACAACATGTACATAATTCTTCACGGAACAAACCTCTATAATTTCTTTTAATAATAACAAAATCGACTTATTTATCATAATCTCTACTAACCTTGAGTATTTTATAGTCACCTCATCAAGGAAATTCCAAGCTTATCTTCCCATCCTAGATGTTACACGTCATTCAGAAATCCTTCTCGGTAACTTTAACCATCAAAATGCACCCCAAGAATTTATTGATGGTAAAAGCCTATTCCATGCATTTTACTTTATACCATGTGTTTATCAAGGGTAAGGTATCCTTTGTACTTTTCACTTTGTATGTTTTTTAAGAAATCTGACCCTTTACGGTATTACCCTACAATTTCAAATAAGTATAATCAATAATTTATCGATTTTTATTTTTCATAACAAATCCTTAACATTGATTTAACTTGATTCAATTTGATCCAACACATCATTAGTCGTTCATCTTACAACAAATTTTTGTCTAACCATGTCCTCACATACATTAATACATTTATCAATCCCTTGGTCTGACTATCATATTACCTGAAATATGCCTACATTCTTGTCCCATTAGGCCATCAAGATAGTTTTCAAATCTCTTACCATATAGTATCTGAAACAGCTTATACTTATGCCCTTTTACATAATCAAACAACCACCTTTTTGTTCACGAGTACACCATCAAAACCCCTTTAATCAAGGTTTAGCCGAACCTAGGCTTAAAAGAACTAATGGTTCTCTTTAATTTTCCATGCAATTTTCATCTAACGTGTTAATTCAATCCTAATCATCTTCGCAACTTAAATGAGTTCCTATAGTCTTTTTTTAATATAGGTTTAGTTAGCCCTAAAGCATAGATCTTTCCTAAGATTTTTTTCTTTATCTTTAAATTTGTTTTTAAACAAAACCACATTTCACACTTATTCAACATCTACACATAATTAAAACCAACAAAACCAAATAAATCCCATCCCTTCATGAAGTGAGAATTTCAGCCAAAATAAGGGATTTATCCCTAGGTAGTTTCTTCCTTTTTTAACTTATATTTATGCCTTAATATCATCATGTATAACTATTAAGCACAATTACAACAAAAGATTAGCCATTTTCAATTTTCTCAAACCCTAAACAAGCATCACATCACACTAACATTCTCAATTTTACCATAGAACATCAAAACAAGAAGAATCAAGTGTAAAAACCACTTGCCTAAGGTATTTGAAACAAGTTTTATGAGTTTTCCTTGGCCATCTCTTCCATTTTTCCTTTATACTCCATAGCTCCAAGCTTTCTCTCTTTACCCAAACTTTCTTGTTTTAATTTCACCTTCATATTCATTCTAGAAGTGTTTTTCTCTCCATAATCATTCTAAACACACACTAATCTCACATAACCCTTGAGAAAATCACTTAATTTTGAAAGAAAAATAAGAAAAACACTATTAAGTTATTGATCATATTTTTAAAAAGAAAGTGGATGGCACTATTCAATTTATTTACAAGTTTGCACTCATTTATTCCTATTTAGATTTCCCACGTAGACTAGATTATCCTCTTAATTCGTAAGCTCTTTTCATCTCTGATTAACTTGAAATTTTAACACAAGGTAGAACAACATGTTAGGAGACTCAATGCAAAATTGCAGTCTGATCAAACAGTTAAATTAAAAGTTATTACCAATGGAATAAAATTGATCGGTAGGTGATTTTACGCTATAAATCTGAATTTTCTTGTTCAATCCTTGCACAAATCATATAAATTATTATAATAAATTCTGAAGAGCATTTACTCATATCAAAATATATTTATTTGGTTTTTTCACTATTTATTTCATTTTCAGACTTTTTACCATTTCAAAAGTGCAGGTTAGACAAGTTAACCAAGGTTAGCTTGTTTTTTTCAATGTTTTTTTATGTAACTTCAGTATTTTTTGCTAGGTTCTTCTTTTGAAAGTCTAATTTTTTTTTAATAATGATCTCATATCGTGGGTGATGGGTTAGTCAAGTTAACTTGGATTGGCTCAGTTTTGTTTTCTCGACCTTTTTTATGAATTTGATTTTTTTTTAGCTTTATCATTTGGCATTAGATTATTGGTCATTGAGCTTTGTCTTTTTTTCACTTATCTCTTTGTGAGATTATCCCGAGTGCGGGTTACTCAAGTTTACTCAGGTTAATTAGCTCGGATTTTTTTTCACCGTTTTTTTATTGAACTTCGATCTTTTTTACTAGGTCCTTCTTTTGAGAGTCTAATTTTTTTTATACCGATCTCATACCACGGGTAGTTAGTTAGTCAAGTTAACTTATGTTTTTTTCTTCAACACTATTTTTTTAAAATGATTTTTCTTTTCAATATTTAACATTATGCTATAGAGCCTTGAGTTTTGTAATTTTTATTTTATTTTATTTTTGCGGGTTTCTTGGATCTCGGATCTCAGATTATATGTTAATAAACTCAAACTGAATTGACTTAATTTTTTATTGTTTTAATAAAAAAATTTATATTATAAAGAATTTGACCTTACTTCCACTTATCTTGTGTACACTTAACCAATTTGACATTCGATGATTTTGCAGCAGTTTTACATTGACGTGCCATGTGCATTAGGATTTTCTGGTATCTTATAAGGTCATTTACAAGTCAAAATCCGCATGCCATGGCTGTAAAATCTTAGATTATTTAGGTTAGTTGTTATGATTCATCCCTTGTTGACTTTTATGTCAATGTTGTGTGACCCACTACAAAAGGAAATGAAGATATGTATCTATGATTGAAGTTTTGAAGTGGCTGGAACGCAGAAAACTAAAGTATATGTGGACAAACTAGTCTTTGAATGCCCAAAAAGTCATAATATCACCATCACTTTAAAAGTTTAAAAGTGAAACTCTACCCCATGACATGATAGGTTAAGCTAAAGTTAATCGAATTATATTTCATGAAAATTTTAAAAAAAATTAAATTAATTTTTATGTTATTGTAGATTGTTTTGATATGTTGGTATAAGAAATAAATTTTAAAAAATAAATGATATTATTTTAATATATTTTCAAGGAAAAAATACTTTGGAAAAGCAACCACTATCATAATAACAAACATTACCCATCTCTTTTATATTTTGATATGTTTATGGAATACTTATCTATATTTACTTTCAAGAAGAAAGAAATTAATAAAAGAGAAGATAAAAAAAAATATTTTTCAATCTAAGAATAAAAAATATTTTTCAATCTATGTAAAAATATTTTTATTATTTTTGTTAATTCAAATCTATGAATCTCTCTTTTCAAAATGGATGTAAAGAGCAATTACTCCTACTTTGGTTTACTCTACTTTATCTCGTTTTCTTTTTGAAGCTTTTTATGCCTCTTTTGTTAATCTACTGTATTTATGGAATTTTTTTAATCGTTTTTCCTTGTTCTATATAAAAAAGGATTGGATTCTAATACGTATTCATTGTATTTTCATATTACTTATATACTAACAGATTTGAAGTATAACCGATGTATTTTACTATTTATATGAACAGTAAAGCTCTTGAACCTTTTTTTATCATTTCAATTTTTTTCTTTGAATTGAATCCTTTTATATACTAAAATTATGGTAAAAATATAAAATTAAAAAAATAAAGAACTCAAATGTAAAACAAAAACAAAAAATATAGTCAATCTTTAATTCACTACAATTTTCATATTGGTCTCAAAGTATAATTTTTTATTTTTTAATTCCTATCTTAGAGAGAGGAGAGAGAAACTCGTCAAGAAAGGACTGAGAGATAGAAAGTTATCGGTTGTGTCACTTTTCGATAAAGAAATTCATTGTTTTTTGTGTTGACGAGTTTCATTGGACGATGAAGATTTGATGGTGGTGTTTTGAACCTTTATTTTACTTGAAAAAGTAGATCATAGTCGGTTTAAAGATTTTTTATTTAGTTGATTTTCATTTTCCGGTGATTTTGGGGCATTTCGGAGTTATTAGGTGATTTAGGAAGGTTTTTATGGTGTTTATTAGTTTTTTTTAATTAAAATGGGTTTAAAAAAAGATTTTCAACCAAAAAAACTCATTCCCCCTTTTTCCGACCACCACGATAATGGTTGGATAATGGATCGATGCCACTAGGTGACAAGTTGTTTACCACCAGCAAATTGTCCACCCTTTAAAAAAAACAAGGGTCTCAACACCATCCAATATTAAATGATAAAATAAAAAAAAACAAGGGTCTCAACAAGTTGTCCACCCTTTAAAAAAAATAAAGTATGGCCCAAGCACCAAGGCTTTTTGTGGCCCGAACAAGCTAGACCAACCATGCCTGCTAGTTATGCTAGACCTTTTTGTTTTTTTTTTTATTGTTTTTCTTACAATTCCTCCTTCAAATTGAGTTTTTGTTAGAATTTTTTATTGGATTTTTTATTTTTACTTTATCATTTAATATTTGATTGATTTTGAATTGGTCTTTCTATTTTGTTATCATATCATTAAAATAAAAAAAAAATTATTGAACTCAATAGAGTCTATGACTCAGGTCACGAGTTTGGTGAATTTACTCAAGTTGACTAGAGTCAATCTAATATGTCGAGTTGACCAGAGTCAATCTAATATGTCTTCATCTCAATGTTTAGAAAACAGTATCATCTTGATGTTTTTAAAAACTCAAACCACTATTTTACCGATCATGTAGGTTGCCTTAAGATTTGCGCACTTGGATTTTATTTTTGGCATTTGTTTTTTTTCTATAATTTTATTTTTTGTTGAATCCATAAAGTCAATTGAGTCATATCAAGATAACTCTTATATATTTTTATTTAAAACCCAGATTAGATAAGAAATTGAGTTGATAGTTTTTAAATTTAACTTGGACGAGATTTAATTATAATGTGAATGAACTCCTTCACCACTTAAACATTTCTTTTATGTTTAAAGCTTTTTAATATCACTAGCAGTGTTGCACAACTAGTATGTGAGTGTGTATGTGAGTGTGTGTGTGTACACTAGCTATTTGACTCGCATGTCTCTGCAGGTCATAATTAAATGTTTCTAAAAAAAACCATGGATATATAGGTTATTTTCTATATTTAAAAAAAAATCAAAGAATAAATTAAACTGTTCATATAAGCATCTAATCAAATAAACTGATAATCATTTATGTAAATAAACAAAAACAAATGTTGTTAACAATAACAAAAGGAGAATTTGAAATAATTGAGAGATAGATGTAAGCCAAGATATTTGATATTTTAAAATGAGATATTTACCCGTTTGTGGCTACTGAATTTATTTATTAAAATTAATAAAAGATAATAAAAAAATACGGAACTGATTGCATAAAATAAACAGAAAAAAAATTATGTAAGGCCAAACATATAAAAAATATTATTTCAAAATAAATATTTTTTTATAAATAAAGTTCACCTGTATAAAATAAAAAGAATCATTCAAAAATTAAATACAAAAGAAATTATTAAAAAAACTTTATTCAAAAAAGGTTTGCAAAACCCACAATGTAGGCTATGAGAACATGATAAATCAATAGAGAATAAATTAAGGATAACCACAAAATCTTCAAAGGCCAAAGGATGAAATCAAAGAAAAAAACCACACAAAAATTATTAAAAGAATGAGGGAGAAAATTGAAATAAAAAATAAATTAGAGAGCATAAAAAAATTTAATTTCGAGGCTTAATTTAAAAACAAATAAACTATAACAAAAGGAAAATCAAATCAAAACAACGAGGGATAAATTGAAAAGAATAAAACAACATAAACTTTATTTGAATGATGAAATTGAAAACCAACAAAGTTTTAATAAAATGGCCAAGAGAAAAAAATCAGAAATCAAAGAGAATACGGATTGAATTGAAAAAAAAAAATATGACAAATTATAATCTAATTAGTAAATAAAAAAAACTTTTGTAATAGAACCAAGAAAAAAAATAAACAATAAAAAACAAAAGGACTAAAATCTGCAAATATAAAGATAAAATGACAAACATGCACTTTCTCTAGGAGAGAGATAAAAAAAGAAATGATCGTCAGTAACAAACCTACCATCATCCATAACTAAGGACACGACAAAAAGGCAAGTTTGGCCACCGGATGGCGCCCCACATGCCACCCAAACACTACAAACGTCACTCACTTGTTGACGCGTAAACGACACGCGCCAACAACTTCTTCAAATAAAAAGAATAGTTTCCCAACTTAAAAAAATATCAAAATATCTTTCATGAACCTGAGAATCACGAAACAAAAAACCATCATGAAAATACACAATACCCCTAGATGCATGGCTTGATTTTTATCTTTTCTAAGGGTATAATCGTATTTTCTACTGTATTCTAAAATGTAAAAGAAAAACAAAAAAAACTTTTGGTTAACAACTCTAGTTTTTGTTTTTTTATTTATTTATCTAAGGGGTAAATAAATAGTCTAACTTATTTTAAAAAATTTTATAAGACTAAATCACCATTTGCTAACAATTTAAGAAACTGATAGCTATTGGGGTAAAATCTCATTTTATTTATAAAATTTTTTGAAAAATTTAAAAATATTTCTAAATAACTTTTTAATGGCTAATGGATTTGAAAAATACTAAATTACTCCAAGACACTTTTTATTTAAATTCAAGGGTAAAGGAATAATTTTAGAGTAAATTGTGTCTTGTGTGGTACAGTGGAAAACCCTAACACTATGTTTTTTTTTTTAATATATATATATATATATATATAAGGAAAACGATGAGGTGGGGTATCGATGGGCCTTGGGCAACTATCTGTGTCTCCCACTGCACATGACTTGTCACGCTAGCACATATTTATATTTGGACGATTAATTCGATAGACTCGACTCTCAATCACTTCAGAAACTCGTCTTTACTATCACTAAATGTGTAGTTTTTATGTAGAAATTCAAGGGTAAAGTTCGAATACGTGACTTGTCCATTAACATGCACAAAAGATAAGAAAGATTGACAGTTGGTTTGCCCTAAGCACCACCCAATCAGGACGCACAGGAAAAGAAATAATCAGACTTTGGACCACAGAGTCGTCCAGAGACTAGTAGGTTAGGGCATGTGACACCGGGGAACATGTTCTTGATGTTTGTAAAGTGGCAGAAATCACCAGCTTGTTCATGTTGAATCAAGATTTTAATACATGTAAGTTTAATTAATGCCTGGATTAAATTCTGAGGATGACCCATCATGGAGATTATTTTTATTCATTCCCTCTTCCAAGTTGCGAAGATCAAATCTTGTACATTGAATCCGCCCAGTTCTTTCCCACCTCAAACTAACTATTTACATCATCAGCTTTATTCTTTCTTCTTTTATTTTTGGTAGGAATATATGATCATCAGTTTATTTTATTCTAAGAAAAACCCCAATCAAAATTAAAGGTTATTACTATTTAGCAGCAATAATTATTCTCCTAGCTAGAATGTTCCCTTGCCACAAGTATCTACAGGGGGATAAAGACAGAATAGTTTGGCTTTAACGTCAGGAATTATCATGCTCCATTTGCAACTTGCCAAGAAACATGGAGAAGGAGAGCAAAGCAAAGATTCAAAGCAGCCCTCAACACACATCTCTTATCCTTATTATTACTATTATTAATATTTCTCCCTTTCCGTAACCTGTCAACATACAACTATTAAGATGGGGCGCCGGTGGGTTGCTATGCTTTGAAAATATTACTTCTTTTTCTATTCCAGCAGAACCTGGAAAAAATACCAAGACCCTAGTACGTGTCAGCACCCCGGATAATCCTTTCCTTTATCTGTCATATGAGATTAGGTTTACCTAAGAGAAGAAAGACCTGGAACTTCATCGGCATGTCCATCTCTGTTTCCCATGCGAGTTATTTCGATTGTTGTTTCGGTGTTTTTGGGGGCTTTTGCTCCATTCCACTGAGGTTTGTATCCTAAGATAAAAGGAGGAAAAACTGGGGAAGGAGAGGGAAAAAAAACACAGGATTGGATGGAATATATATTATATTATATCCCAGCCATGCCATTTTTGGGGAGTGGGAATTCTTGAGGTTTGTGCTTTCCCCTTTTGGATGGAATGCAAGATATGGTGGTGCTTCCAGGGAAGGAGTCGTCTCTCCTTCTCTATCAGTCAAACAAAAAAAACCCATATCAGAAGTATCATTTAGTATTATCTCATAGAAAGCATCTTTCTACAATAAATAAATAAAAAAAACACTTTAAAACACTTGGTGAGTGCTCATGCTACGCGAGCTTGGACAGGCGTTTAATCCACGCTAGCTGCAACCACATGAAACATATTCCATCCTTTTAGTGGAGGAGGTTCCGTGATCTTGTTTCTTATCTGCTATGAATTCTCAAGTAATAAGAGACTAAATATGAAAACAGGCTTTTCACTTGTTTTCAATACAGGAAAACTGTTTTTATTACGGATAGGTGGGAAATAACCATATGGGAAATTAATGTTCTTACACACACACACAACACACACACACACACACACACACAACACACACACACTTCCCTTTATAAACCATTCTTTGGATTTTATCTATTTATCGATAAAATAACCTAAAAGAAACCTTTTTTTTTTCCTTTGGAAATCCAAATTAACAATATATCAATTAAGTAGTCAGAAATTTGAATTTTATCACCAACTCCTTCTTTATTTTAATTTATTGAAATTCTATTACAAAGTAGTGGAGATTTTATATAAGTTGAGAGCTAATTAAGGCTTTCATTTAAAAGATTATATTAAAGAATATATATATATATATATATGACCTTCATATGACCTGATCTATTAACATTTTGGGATTGAATGGTTCTATTACACTCTCATAAATTAACTTTTTCCTATTTCCTCCAACATTAACATTATCTATTTCAAAAGGGCTCACTTTCTCCTTCCTTTTCCTCTTTAATTATTTGTTAATATTTTTGTTGATTATATTTGGAAAACTTTTGTTGTGGTATTTTTTCTTGAAAGAAGTTATATTTATTATTATAATGTTATCTTTTTTTTAAAAATAGGATTTTATTGTGATAATCAATGATGATGAGCTGATGATAAGGATGTGTTCGTGATGATACATACAAAGATAGATAGAAATTTAAGTTATTGATTAATGAAGGTGGTGATTTTGTTGTT
>Ga0307507_10011577_pt1 | contig 11094 bp, 14 predicted proteins | sample 7_EM_MG_FD_207223 | JGI IMG/M metagenome (GOLD analysis project Ga0307507, IMG submission 207223) | Populus trichocarpa ectomycorrhiza microbial communities from riparian zone in the Pacific Northwest, United States - 7_EM | ecosystem: Host-associated > Plants > Roots > Unclassified | place... | reverse complement strand
AGAGGTGGTTCGATCCAATGATGTTTTTATCGCATTAGATTATGGTAACAACCTTTATCACGACCTGCGTGCCCTGAGAAATATCATATATAACCATCCCCAAGGAGAATATGTTGTTCTTTAGCCCTTTTTCTTTTTCTCAAATAAGAGATCTTATTCGCGATGATCAGCTAAAAAAATTATGCACCAGCCCTTTATTTTATTAATTGAGAAGTAGAAGATGGGACATCTTTTTCATTACTAATATTGTGGTGCAAAGATATATAAAGAACCTCTTTTTCGCTAGGCATCATCTGGGATGGGAATGCATGCACTGTCCTGCGGTGCATTTTTTTCTTGTTGGGGCAGTAGCTAGGTTGTTTCCTGTTGTCTCAAAATGCTTTGAATTATTATTATTATTATTGAAGCAAAATCATATTTCATTAAGAAATCAGACCTTGTACGGAGGAAATTACATCTAGAATAATATCATCCCGGATTCTTTGCTTCGAATCAATGCTTTGCTCAATTTATAGTCTGTGTATGCAGGTAATGCCGTACTTGTAGATATTTTTTTAAAAGTAATTTTTAATTCAAAATATATTAAATAATATATTTTTATATTTTTTATATCAACATGTATATTAAAACCATAAAAAATTAATTTAATATTTTTTCAAGAAAAAATCATTTTGATTGCCATAAACTCTCAAAACAGGTTCATGGTCTGATCATTGTAATTTTATTTCCTCATTAGTGATATTCCATCACTATATATTCAAAAAAAAAAATGCAAGAAACTACGTACAATGCTTGTATTTAAATGCTGTAATTCCATCACTATATATATATATATATTCACCAGTCTTTAAGGTTGTTTTCTTTTTCATATATCAAAATTTATTATGATATCTTGCTTGTAATTGTTTTTCTTAAGACACTGAACTCAAACTATATATTCATTTGGATGCAAGGGTAATAATCATAAGTCAGCTTGCTTTGTTCATATCATACTCTTTCTATGATTTTGTTAAGTCGTCGAAAAAAGTAATGTTTATAATAAAAAGTAAGTATTCATGAGAAAAGAAAAAGGGCGTGCTTTGATGCTTTGGCTTAATTAAATGCTACACGATATCTTTGTAAAACACAATGCATGTGATCGTTGATAAAACAAAAAATAAATAAAATCATTTACATATATATACGCATGAAATACCAAGATCATGATTGGATACAGCTACACAAACAGCCTATAAACTAGTAAAATTAATTAAATTAAATTTAAATATTGTTTTATTGTATTTTTAAGCATCATAAGAAAACCCCGTGTCTAATTTTTATATATACCCATCATGAATTTAATACGAGACCCTTTTTTTTCCGTGATTGCTTCTGTATTTGAAGCCACCCATGGAAAACAAATGTTTGATAATGGCTAAAAACTCAATTTACTGTGCATGAACCCCATCAATTTATGCGTTAAAATCACTAAAAGCAGCACAATGCTGGTTTCAGCCGTGAAGAGCTCTCACTCTCCACTATTCATTTAATTGAACAGTGGAGCATGTCTCCACTATTCACGTGAACAGTAGAGACATGCACCACTTCACGTGAACAGTGGTGCATGTCTCTACTGTTCCGGCCGGACCGGGTCCGACCTAATAAAAAAATTAAATTAAATTTTTTATTTTTAATTGTGTTTATTAATGACGTAGCATTTGTAGAATTTGATCGCAATCCCAATTTTGTTCCTGATTATATTTTACCTGATGTTGTTGCGCTCTTAAGAACCAGAAAAATTGTAGTCCTTGTCGGATGTAGTTCATATGTGATGAAATTGTAGATAATTTAATTGAATAATAAAAAATATTTTACATAAAGTATTATTTATTTCATGATGTAATAACAATAGTTAAATCTATAATATTTAAATTAAAAACCGTCAATATTAATATATATATATTTTAAATTATTTTATAACCTTAATTTTAAAAATATTCTTAACCAAACACATTAAACTATTTTTTGTTCAACCTCAATTTCAACCACAGTTTTAACCAAACATAGATAAATACCAAACCAACCTCAATTAAAAATATTTTTTAGAAAATATTTTTTTTCAAATCACAACCACAAAAACTACCACAATACCAAACACAATATCCTCGCTATTCCATGTCTGTGTTCTCAAGGTGCATAAATTAATGGATGCTATTCTATGCCTATGTTTATCAAATTCAACAGCTATTATTTTAGAACTCAAAATTCTTTCAAAAATTGTCAGTTTTTTTAAATAACATATTCAACAACTTTTAGTATACCATGCCTGAAGATCAGTATGCAATCACACAAAATATCCCCACATGAAAGGATGATATTTTTCTATCATTTCAACCTAACAGTGTACGTAGCAGTCATAGCAATAGATAAGAGGTAAGTGGTAGATTTTTATCTTTCTTTGCAGATGAAGTTGCAGGGAGTAATTAACCTGGACGCTTGCAAACATGGCAGAAGCAGACTTACAAAAGAAAAAAGAAAAAAAGTTGGTTGATTTATCTGATGAGCAGCTAGCAAACTTTTATGGTCTTGTTCAATTTATATATTCATTGAACCGGCGACTTTTGTTTTCTATATATATAGATGAAAAAAAGAAAGAAAAGGAAATTAAGAAAAAGAAAAATGTTGGCATTAGTTAGCATCTCTGCTGCTGTTTATAGATGCAGATGAACAGCGATATTTGGCAGCCTGCCATCATTATCTTGAGTTAAAGCACGTTTAAGTGGCAAGAACAAGCTAATGGTCAACCTTCTTTTATACATTTCAGTGTCGATGCCTTTCAAATCAACATGACTGTATTTTGTTTGCCTGTCTTTTTCTATACATAGTGCTCCATGTATATATATTGGTCTGAACGTGCATAAGAAATCTTTACCGGATCCTGAAGTTTTGTAGAACTCTAAAGAATGTTATTTGTTTTTATGTTTAAAACTGTATCTAGTTATATTCGACAAGAAAAAATATTAAATTAATTTTTTAAAATATTTTTAATAATTTTGATATAATGATATCAAAAAATAAAATTATTTTGATATATTTTCAAATAAAAATTAATTTTAAAAAACATTCTGTTAAATCTAACTAAAATTTAAGACAGGTTTTATGGCTAAGTGAACTTTCATACCAAGTTTATCCTTTTGTTTAGTGAAAAACAGGCTGTTCACGTGTAGAGACGAGAAATACAAGTAAGAATTTTATTTCTCATTGCCAAAAACCTAATTTGGATTTTGATGATCAAGGAAAGAACACACTCTCTCAATCATCGTACCAACCCCTTCAAGTCAAGTGAATGGATGTTGATTGCTAACGGTCAAGTATTAATGCTGCAAATTCTTACCTAATTAAGCACCAACATGGTAATCGACGAACTTAATTTGATTGCTAGGTAGCTGATCAACCCTTTTTACGTATTGATTGTGCAGATGAATAAATTAATGGTTTTAATAATGTGATTTATACTGAAATCCACCTAAATAAAAAATATTTTTTTATGCATCGCATCGTAGAGTAATTGTTGAATATGGCCTCTTAATCTTGTTATTTAATTATGATCACTTGTTATTCCCTGCAGAAAAATTATTGGAAAGATTTTTCTTAATTAAACGTTTTCTCTACCAGCCTGCTTTTAATTATACCTTAATCATCTTGTTGCAACTCATATTACATGTAAACACAAATAAAACTAGGAAGTTAGTTATGCTCAATGAAAATGTATGTAAAGAAAAATAGGTGGTAATTTCGTAAAATCGACCGGAATTCTCATACTGGGCCTTTTATTTCAAGTAGAGGCCCAATAGACAGAAACAAAGCCTCACAAAAACTGACCATCGCTCATAATTGGGCCTCCCAGTTTTACCCTTAATAAAACCCATCAAGCCCACGATAAATCTGGCGCGAAAACAAGACCCGTCTCCCGCCAAATCAACCCTTCCCTCCCACACAAAAAGAAACCACCAAATCTTTCCCTCCAAACCCATTTCCTCCACAGAAAAAAATCCTCTCTCTGCATCTATGGCTTCCGACTCCTCCCCAGGCCGCAACAACAACGGCCCCTCATCACCCGATGAATTTGCATCGAGTCCAATCGGCAACACATACTCTTCTCCGGCCACAAGAACCCGGCGCAGACGCCGGTCCACCACACCTCTACCTTACAACACCCCGCCAACCAACCAATCACGCTTCGCCACTTCAGAATCAACCCCAACCACAACCCCCCACCGCACGCGCCATCACGTTTCAACCCCATCATCCGATGGCGGCCCCCCACTCTCATCCGATGCCGGAGATGACATCGATGAGGCCACACCGACGTTTGTTTGGGGGACGAATATCAGCGTGCAGGATGTGAAGGCTGCAATTCAGATGTTCTTGAAGCATTTTAGGGACGGGCAGAGTCAAGGGAGTGAGATTTATGAGGAAGGAAAGTATATGAAAGGGATACATGGGGTGTTGGAGATGGAAGGAGAGTGGCTTGATGTGGACGCACATGATGTGTTTAATTATGATGTTGAACTGTATGGGAAAATGGTCCGGTATCCCCTCGAGGTTTTGGCTATTTTCGATATTGTTTTGATGGACATTGTTAGTTTGATTCAGCCATTGTTTGAAAAACATGTGCAAGTCAGGATTTTTAATCTCAAGAGTTCCACAACTATGCGAAATCTCAACCCTTCTGGTAATTCATCTCTTTTTTCTTTTGTGCTTTTATTGAATATTAACGGTTTTGTTTGATTTTGATTGCGGGGTTTTTTTTTTTGAGGATTTTGATAGAGTTTTGGTGGATTTTTTTGGTTAGATATTGAGAAGATGGTGTCGTTGAAGGGAATGATTATTCGATGCAGTTCAATCATACCTGAGATTAGAGAAGCGGTATTTAAATGCATTGTGTGTGGGTACTTATCTGACCCAGTTGTTGTGGACAGAGGTAATCGTAGTGAGCTGTTGCTAGTTGGGTCAATTGTGTAATATGTTCGTTGTTTTCAATGAGTTTTTGATTGTTTGTTGAATGTTTCCGAATGTTATCAGGACGTATAAGTGAACCTACAGCATGCTTAAAGCAAGAATGTCTAGCTAAGAATTCCATGTCACTAGTTCACAACCGGTGCAGGTAATTTCATTTTAGTTGTTTTGCTTATCTGAGAGTTTGAAACTTGCTTTACTTTCAAGGATTAAAGCGCATTATCACTAGTTATTAGATTAAGCCATGGCATTTGAAATATTTTTCCCAATAAGGAGTGAGAACTATTGTCTCACAAAATTGTCGTATTTTAATTAACTGTTCTTGCTCCAAACACCAGGTTTGCCGATAAGCAGATTGTGAGACTCCAGGAGACACCGGATGAAATCCCCGATGGAGGAACACCTCACACAGTGAGCTTGTTGATGCATGACAAGTTGGTGGATGCTGGAAAGCCAGGTGATAGAATTGAGGTGAGACCAGAACGCATGATATTGTCTGACTAGAAGGAAAGAAATTCCTGAAAGTTCTATGTTTCTCACGCTTTTCTTTCTTTGAATAGGTTACTGGGATTTATAGGGCCATGAGTGTGAGAGTTGGGCCAACACAGCGAACTGTTAAATCATTATTCAAGGTATTTGCTTTCTTTTTCCTTTTTTTCCATTAAATGGGTTGAGGCCTCTTCAAGCTCTCTAGGGATGGTGAGATCCTAATGCCATAAACTATTTCTTTTCATTGCAGACTTATGTAGACTGTCTTCATATAAAGAAAACTGACAAGTCAAGAATGTTGGCAGAGGATCCCATGGATGTTGATAATGGTAATGCTTCACGTAGGATTGAGGAAGATTTCCATTTTGATGAAGCGAAGGTGTGTTAATATTGCATTTTTCTTTACTGGAAAAGTCTTTTATGTTTTTTTCAGCCAAGATCACATTCTTGTATTGCAATTGCAGATAGAGCAATTGAAAAAGCTGTCGAGACAGCCTGATATATATGACAGACTGACCAGGTCCTTGGCACCAAATATATGGGAGCTTGATGATGTTAAAAGAGGTCTTCTTTGCCAGGTACTTGTATAAGTTTGACTTGATGCACTTCTACATCCCTACTGGTATGGATGGTGTACAATTTTGCAGTTCTTAAATCCACATCACTAACAATTGTTAATGTATTGCTCAAAATGCAGCTCTTTGGAGGGAATGCCTTGAAGTTGCCATCTGGTGCTAGCTTCCGTGGTGATATAAATATCCTGCTTGTTGGTGATCCTGGAACAAGCAAGTCTCAGCTGCTTCAATACATACACAAGTTATCTCCCCGTGGCATCTACACCAGTGGAAGGGGAAGCTCTGCTGTTGGTTTGACTGCCTATGTCAGCAAAGATCCTGAAACAGGGGAAACAGTACGAAACTCTTTTTATACAATCCTTGTATTTTTTAATAAACCAGCTAGATCTAGAATATATGTGCCTTTATGTGAGATGTTGATATTGATGATGTAATCTTGTAGGTTCTGGAGAGTGGAGCACTTGTTTTAAGTGACAGAGGCATCTGCTGTATTGATGAATTTGACAAGATGTCTGAAAATGCAAGAAGCATGTTACATGAGGTTGGTCGTGTTTTCCTTTCTCCAGATTTTTCAGTCATATAAAAGAAGTTTTCTGTTAAATAACAAACACAGACCTCTGCAAAAATGTTGGCAACAGGGAACAATAACAAGTACATTTTTATTCTTGTCTCGTATGTTTTTTTTTAGGTTTTTTATGTGTCAGTTTTCAGAGTTTAAATGCTTATGACTGAGAGAGGGATTTCCTTTCTCCATAAAATATCCAGGTAAATATGGATATTTTTTGGCAGAAGAATAGAATAGAAAATCATCACTTAAACATACTCTTTGCATTTGACTTTCTAGCATATTATCTACTCAGAATTTTATGTCCTGCAATTTTTTGTGATGAAAGTTTCTAATCTTGCTTCAATTATTGCAGGTGATGGAACAGCAAACTGTCTCCATCGCAAAGGCTGGAATTATTGCTTCCCTCAATGCCAGAACTTCAGTATTGGCTTGTGCAAATCCTATTGGTTCACGCTATAATCCTCGACTGTCTGTGATTGACAACATACACCTTCCTCCCACATTGTTGTCCAGGTAAGGAAAACTATCCGTATGTCATGCAACTAAGGCAGTGGATACTTAGCAGTTTTGAGATGTATGTGACTATGGACTTGCTTTTGCGCAATGGAATTTGATATAATAGTATTATACATTTTTAATGTTTTTTTTCCAAATGTCTTAGTTTTAGCTGTTATATGTCAGTATTGCCCGTGTTAAAGTACTAATTGCTGAAAGATATTTGATGCTATTAAGTTCTTTCTGTTGCTAGAATGACTGATTGTGGAATGCTTTCTCAGGTTTGATTTGATATACTTAATTCTTGACAAGGCTGATGAACATACAGACAGGCACCTTGCCAAGCATATAGTTTCTTTGCACTTTGAGAATCCTGAGGTATGGTGAATTCTAGCAATCCTTGTTACTTGAAGCTGTCTTCAATTCTCTGAAAATTTGTTCTGCTTGCAGAGTGCAGTGCATGATGTGTTAGACATTGCTACATTAACTGCATATGTGAGCTATGCTCGAAAGTATATTCAACCACAGTTATCTGATGAAGCGGCTGAAGAGTTGACTCGAGGATATGTTGAGATGAGGAGGAGAGGAAATTTCCCTGGCAGTAGCAAAAAGGTCTGCTCTTAACTCTATCCTCTAATCCTTCAATAATCTGTGTAACTGAATTGATCATTAACGCTACCTTATGCCTAGTATGATCTTACCTGGTCATTTCTCCAAGTGCTCTTATTTCTTACAAGTAGGTCGCTACACATTATTAATTGACTCACATAGCATTAAAATCTTTCCTGGAGAACAGAGTTCAGTAGATTCCCAACTAACCCAGATTTCTTGATCCTTTTATTACTGCATTTATATGTTCTTTTTTAATTTGGTCAAATTTTCTTCCTCTTTAACTGCTTCTCATACAGTTGTTTTGATAATTTTTTTCAACAAAAAATGTTTTTCTTTTTTAAATTATGCCCTTGTCTCTAACTTATCCATATTTCTTAAATTGTTTCTGTATGTTCCTTGATTTTAAATGTTAACAGGTCATAACAGCAACACCTAGGCAGATGGAAAGTCTGATACGCCTTAGTGAAGCTCTGGCTCGGATACGTTTCTCAGAATTGGTTAGTATTTCCTTTATGGATATCACTGGAAAAGTGGTTTCATCTTGAATAGAATTTATGAACTTGTCGTCTGGTGTTGGTACTTGCAGGTTGAGAAGCATGATGTGATAGAGGCCTTTCGGCTCCTGGAAGTTGCAATGCAACAATCAGCAACAGATCACTCCACTGGTAATTCTCTATTAGCTTCACCCCTTGATTCTTAACTTCATTTTCCTAGCCAGAAACATTCAAATGATGTCTTCTCTTTTCTACAGGAACTATTGACATGGATCTCATTACTACTGGAGTTTCAGCTAGCGAAAGGATGAGAAGAGAGAATCTTGCATCAGCTGCTCGCAGCATAATTACGGAGAAGATGCAGCTCGAAGGGCCCTCAATGCGCTTGTTAGAGGTATGCTGTATGCAGGTTCTTTAAATTGTTATTTAATTTTAACCATAGCTAACACTTGCATGCCCATAATCAATAATTCAGTTGCTGGATGAGCTAAAGAAGCAGAGCTCTTTTGCTGAAGTTCACCTTCATGATGTAAGAATCTCTCTCTCTCTTCCCCCCCCAGCCCTGCAAAAATGAAAATCGTTGACCCTCCCATGTTTCCCCCCCTTGTATTTCAGCTGAGAAGTGCAGTTGCAACACTGGCAAGTGAGGGATTTGTGGTTCTCCATGGTGACAGTGTGAAGAGGGTATAGTAAGAGTGGAGGAACCAGACTTCGTCTGATTGATACAGCTAAATGATACAGCTAAAACAATGAGAAGAGAAATAAGTTTTGCAGCTTCATTATTGATGGGATTATCCCACATATTTGGCCTGTCGTGGTGTATATTTGGAAGTTGTCAGCATCACTAGGAAAGTAGTAGAATGCAGGATGCTTGTAGTCTTGTAGATGCTTTTGATAATTTTGACTATTGACTTATTGAGTGGTTAGTCAACCACGTAGTTTATGACACCATATCTTAATGATATATTGATTCTTCAAGTCTGTTAATTCGATGGACGCGATTGCTCTGTGTTCTAATCTTCATGATGTTTTTGAAGGGTTTCTTATTGTGTGGCCTGTTTCTCACTGTCTCAATTTAATAGCTGGCATAATCCTCATCTTGTTGATATAAATGTAGAATTACGAAATGGACCTGATGCATGCGCCAGGCTGCTTGATCTTGATCCAATTTTACAATTTAATAATTAAAAAGAAAACACTAATAAATAACAAATTTAACGGAGTTATTGTCCACTTGATCCATGACTGGAGCTAATCGCTCTGTCGTTTCTCGAATTAAATAACATGATGACACAGCTTTCCTTTTCTTTTTTTTACAAAAAAAAGAGAAATGCAATGGTCGTTAAACAAAAATAGAGAAAAGAAAAAGGAAAAAACAGAAAGTCAAGCAGAAAAGATGCCGATGAAAGTTTATAGTGCAGCTCTGTGGCAATCCATTCCCTCTTCTCCTACAATTACGGGTTTGAGCAGCCTGTGTCTTGTATTGTCCTGTCCCGGACAAAATAAAAAAATCTTGTAATAAAAATGCAAAAAATAAAATAAAGATATACATAGTAAAAACTTGAGCTGTATTTTCCCAGATAACATTTTCATGGCTAGACTCATGTGATCCACCACTTCAATGCTGGTGGTTTGCAACTTACACAGCCATGTTAAGAATTGGTTTGGTATTATGATAGTTACGAGTGAAATTATAATTTATTATAACTATAGTTTTAAAAATATTTAATTAATTAATACACATTAAATTTATATGTATCTCACTAAAACTTTTTCTTCATGAAAATTAAATTTGTATACATCTCATTATAACTTTTTCTAAAAAAAAAACTATAATTTATAGTTTTTTCTTTAATATATTTTTTCAAATTGTAACTATAAAAATTATTAAAATTTTAAGAGTGTTTGAAAGTATATAGCGTTGTTTTTTAAAATATATCAAAACAATATATTTTATTTAGAATATCAAAACTATAAAAATAATAATATTTTTTTTTTTATAAAACACCAACTGAATTTCTCACACCTTTGAACGCACACTAAAAGCTGGTTTGTCTTTGAAGTTACACGTGTATTAACAATGTATATAATTAACGATTCTGTTTCACATGAATAGCTAGCATTGTTTAGAAAATAATTTCGAAATCCACATGTGCTGGACAAGTAGATGAAACATGTGTGTTCTTTAGGACGAAACTGCGAGGAAATTTCCTAAAATAGGATTTTCTTACTGGAAAACAAAAGACAGGCGAAATACAATGAAAAGTGGTTTTCTTACAACTCTTTCAAAAAAAATTTATATTTTTTTTATTATAAAAAATAGTTAATAAAAAATATTTTTCACAAGAATTTAGCTTAATTTTAAAGAAAATATTTTTTTATTTTGAATAAAATACACTTTTCAGAAGTTATAAAAAAATAAAAAAATATCATATTACTTGTTAATTATAACAAATTTTATTATTAATTTTTTAATTGTTATATATTTTATTTTAAATTATTGTTTTATTTTTTTTTCAATTTTGATCTTTATTTTTTTATTATTTATTTATTTTTGTTTTGTCATTTTATAATAAATTTTTTTACATATTAGTTTTGGTTCTTATTTTTTATTGCTATTTATTTTATTTGAAATAACTTATATAATTATATATATTTTTTTAATTTTATTATTTTTAAAATTTTTTTATTTGTCATATTTAATTTTTATTCTTTTAATTACTATTTATTTTATTTGAAATAATTTATAAATATTTTTTTCAATTTTATTATTTTTTAATCTTTTTATATATTGGTTTCTATTTTTTTAATAAACTTGAAAAATTAAGTTAAAATATTAATATATTATTTTTTAATTTATTTT
>Ga0307507_10011575_pt1 | contig 11095 bp, 6 predicted proteins | sample 7_EM_MG_FD_207223 | JGI IMG/M metagenome (GOLD analysis project Ga0307507, IMG submission 207223) | Populus trichocarpa ectomycorrhiza microbial communities from riparian zone in the Pacific Northwest, United States - 7_EM | ecosystem: Host-associated > Plants > Roots > Unclassified | place... | reverse complement strand
TGTTTGAGTTAGTACTGTATATATACGTTGTAATTAATAAGTTAAAAGAAAAAAGTTCCTGATTTTCATTAAGATAATGTGTTTTTATAAATGATTAAGGGTCTAAATATTGTGGTGGTGGTGGTGATGGTGGTTCAAAGTGTTTTTCACTTAAAAATATATCAAAATAAAATTTTTTCTTTTTAAAAAATTATTTTTGACATCAGCACATCAAAACGATCTGAAAACATAAAAAAATTATTTTAAACAAAAATAATTCAAATTTTTTAGAACCGCGGTTTGCACCGCGTTCCCAAATATGCTCTAGTTAAAACAAAATTCCAAATCAATTTTACATCATTTTTTTAATTAAAATCAAAATTTATTCTAACATAATATATCTTTTTCTAACACATAATTCAGCAACATTTTAAGGCTATATTTATTTTTATGATGTGATTTGTATTTTGTTTTAATTACAAATTTAAAAGTATTTATTTACACCATATTTTTTTCTTGAACTCTTATTTGAAACATTAAATAAAAAATAGCTATAATTTGTAGTTTTTTTAAAAAAATATATTTTTTAAAATTATAATCACAAAAACTACTATAATATTAAATAAATACCAGGTAAAAAAGCGCCAAAGTGGATAAATAATAGGTACCTCCGACTCAAACAATGTTAGTCAGCTATCGATGCTCAAAGGTGAACCTCTATCCCATTTATGGTACAATTCTCTTTTTGTATTATTAAAAAAATTTATGGCGTGAGTTCTTTTATGGTGCATGATTTTATTGTTTATTTTCTCACATATTATAATTTTATTATTATATATGATTTTATTATTTGATTAAAAAAAAAGTATTGTAATAAATAAAATTTTACAAACATAACCGAACAAATATGATTAAATATCTTAATATATATTTGTTTTTTAATTTTTTTAAGTTTTATTTTTATATATTATTAATAATTTTTTACTCATTTATTAATTATCATAATTGTCGATTTATTTAATTCCAATTTATACATAAACTCCATCTAGTTAAAACAATTAGTTGCTCCTGACTGCGGAGCATTAAATCATGAGTAAAGTCTGGTTGTGAAATATGAACAGTTTGGAAGAATTAGCTCTTCATTCAAAACGAAACTCGTATAATTTGGGGTTTCACACATGGCATTTCAAGGTCGAACATTGCCAAAATCATATGTGGTTCGGCGTTCTGTGACGGATGAATCTGGATTTTAACAGCCATCTCTCGGCGCTACACAAAGGAAACAAATTGTCTCCCCATGGAAAATGAGGATTCCATGTTTAGTGTAGAAAGACAACACAGAATTACGATCCTTGCACTTTGGCTTTGTCTAAGATTAGAGACAGGAATGTCTGCATAGAGAGATCCATTTCCTACAATCAAGATTGTTTTCTCAAAGTTCAGTATAGATGGCACACCAGTTGAAAGGTCAAGAACAAGTGGACTCAAGTATGTGAAAACAGAAAATAACTAGGTAATTGTAAACTAAACACGTTTCAACATTATCAGATCAAACTCATTCGAAGAGATGGAAAATTCTTGGGGTAATTGAAAAATCTCAGAAGTAAACAGAATCACATGCTTGCTTGAAGACTGCTGCAGACAGTGAAGGAACATTTCCTTGCAGTCCCTCAATCCATAAAATTCTGATGTACAAGAGTTCCTCTCGTATCCCTTAACTGTTATTTCTAGGCTCCCTCTCAATTCATTTAATCTAGCTACTCAACTCATCCAATCCACCAACCATCTTGGATATAGGACTATCTTTTGCAACATGATTTGAAATCTGATGGATCACATGTAGACATCATCAGGCTTGTGAAATTCATCCGACTGTAAAGGATGTAAACTGACGCAGACGGGAAGAATGATAAGGGGTTTGTAAACAAGGAATCAGCAGCTAACATAAAGTAGATTTGTTTAATTAGTCCATCTTCACTAACATTGTTGGATAACTGGGGAAGAAACTAGAATGTTGTGCACGTTAACAGCTGTTTGCTTTACTTTTAACAGGTGGGTATTCTCTAGTCCCGGTGTCATGTACTCACTTAAATTCATCGAGTTTTGAATGAAATGCTCGTTTTTCAAAAAGGAAAGTGGCAACGAGAACTTTCCAATCAAATACCATGGATTCATCGAGTATTAAGGAATTAACGAACAGGCCAGGTTAGCTACCATGGATTGTGATTACAATTGTAAGTGCCAACCTTTTCTTATAAAATTCGTTGTCCTCTGCGCATATCATAGAATCGGTAAGTTAAAAAGGCATGGAAACAAAATATAACCATTTTTTCACCACTAGTATAAGGAAATAACAAAATGTCATTTGGAATGCAGCAAAACTATTAATAAAGAAATAATGAACTAAGTAATTAAGTACCTTCTATTTCATTGATCCCCAATAAAAAACGAGTAACATGTCATTTGCAGGTTCATTAATGATCATATGGATCCCATCAAAATGATTCACTACCGGATTGCCAAAAAAAAATTTGAAATGAAGGATATGGGTGGGTTGAAGTATTTTTTAGGCATTAAAATATACAGATCAAAACTGAGCATATTTCTATCACAAAGAAAGTATGTATTGAACTTATTAATTGAGACAGGTATATTGGATTGCAAACCTGTGGATACACCTATCGTACAGAATCATTGTTTAGTAGAATATCCGGATCAGATTCCCACAAACAAAGAACGATATCAAAAATTGATGGGAAGACTCATCTACCTATCACATACGCATCCTGATATCGCATGTGTAGTTAGTTTAGTCAGTCAATTCATGCACAACCCAAGTGAAGTACATATAGAGGCAGCATTGTGAGTGCTTAAATACTTAAAATCTTTTCCGGGAAGAGAAATTCTTTTTAAGAAGAACAATCATCTTAATCTCATTGGCTATACTGATGCAGATTAGGCTGGGAATCTGACCAATAAAAAGTCTACTTTATAATACTTTACCTTCGTTGGGGAGAACTTGGTGACCTGAAAAAGTAAGAAGCAAAAGGTGGTGACTTTATCTAGTGTGAAGCATAATTCAGGGGGATGACCAAAGGATTATGTGAGGTACTATGAATGAAAAAGTCGCTTAAAAAGCTGGGATATCCTATGGATATTGAAATCAAGATGTACTGTAACAACAAAGATGCAATTGCTATAGCCAATAATTCAGTTTAATATGATCGAACTAAGCAAGTAGAAGTAGATAGACATTTCATCAAACAGAAACTTGATGAGAAATCTGTAAGTTTTTCTTTTATCAAATCTGAGGATCAACTGGCAGATATATTTACTAAAGCAGTATCAAGTAAAGTGTTTCATTACTCTCTCAATAAGTTGGGCATACAAGATATTTTTGCACCAGCTTGAAGGGGAGTGTTGACAAGAATTAATTTGATAATATTACAAATCAGGAAAACTAGAAATCGGGAAATAAGTTTAGGAAAGATTTTTTTGTATATTTCCATTCTTAGTTTTCTCGTTCCTAAACAGGACTCCTGTACGTGTATATATACACATTCTATGCAATAAGTAGAGTAGACGATTCTATTTGACAAAGACAATTATTTCTTATTGTTAACAGCTACAAGTTTTAATGGACCGCCTTTGTGTGTGATTTTGGGAGTGTCGAGTAAGCGAGCAACCCCATAGTAACTGGTGAAATAGAAAGACTAGCAGGGCAACTTTTGTATCAGACGCTCAACAGAACGCACATTTAGCAGAGAGACAATGAGCTGAAATTGGTGATGTTCAAACTTGAATAGCTTCTAACCTTCATTCTGACACCTCTCAGAAAAAGAATATGACTACTGAGTGATATCTAATTGCAGCGGCATTCCTCGGTTTCAATGATCCAAAAAAAATGATATCAAGCAAGATCATTTGCTACAGATTAAGGATACATCACAGAGCAGAATTACTAAATAATAACTAGAAAATACCTTTTTACTTAACCCTTTGGCAGCCGAATTCATATCAGTCCAATATTTTAATACCTACCTGTCCAAAACACTCCACCAGCCTGATGGTGTCTATCAAATTTGTGTTGTTGCAGATAACTGCTAGAAAACTCAAAGGTATTGATTCGGTTGTCGTAACCACGGGGTTCCGATGTACGAGATCTCTTGTGGCAATGAGGCCCTATCAATCAATATTACAATCAGTTCTTTTAACTCGTATTCATGCGGGTTCTCGTTCAAATCTTGAGATAATATCAAAGAAAATCTGTTAAATTCCTGTGTGTTCCACTGATGTCGAAAAAAGGAGTAGCATCGACATTGTACGTGCTTTTTATGGAAGCAAACACATTTTGACATGCAATTCAGAACTTTCGCATCTGTGTGCAAAGTTTCTACACAGCTTTATATATAATTCCTCCATTGCAGTAAAAATAGTTGCAACCCATCAAAACTTTACAAAACCTATATTTCAGCATGTACCAAGTCACAGAAACTATCTTCTCTCTAATCAATCTCAGCATGTACATAATCAACAAACACAAAATTCTTTTCAAGTTGATTCAAAGCGTAAGCCGAGCCGGCACTGGCAAGTGCAAGGGCAGCCAAAACAACTCGAAGTTGAACATCCGAAGGAATTCCAACCGTTGCACAGAAAGCAATGGTTGCACCTATTAAAAACTTTTGCAGTGTCTGGAATGATGTATAAGCCTTTTTACACGATGAGCACTTTTTTGTGTGTTGTTCAAATCTATCCAACATCTGCATGATCAAATAGGAGAAGAAAACTAAGAGTATCAGGAATACAATCAGTCTTCTTAAATTTTGTAACCTGTACTCATTTTTTCAAAGAAGCCAACAGTTTGGTGAAAAGCACCACTTGTGTTAACATTCCAACACTATAGGAGAGTAAGGTAAGTTTCCAAGTAAGAATTCATTATTGTATCACTGCCATCTCACTAACATTGTTTCGTTGATGCTGTCAATTTCAGTGAAATTCCACTTCATGTGCATTGCTTTTGTAGTTCATAATACAAAATTATTTGTCCTAACAAATCAGAACAGCTCCTGCAAAGGATAGGAAAACGAGAAAGGAGGATGCGGGTTTCATACCTCACGTTTTGATAAAACTGCTGATGGAAAAAGTTGTTTGTCAGTGAGCCCAAACCACTCAGGTTTGCTGTTGCCATGTCGCCTCAGCCAACCACGAAATTCCAAAACGAACCGATCTGCTTGAGTGGGTGTGAATGTGAGTTTTGTGTACTGCTTATTAATATCAGCAGAACCTCCCATGGATTGTGAAAGAAATGTCTTCTCTTGACCCTGAAGGACGATCATGTCTCCATCATATACCTTATTTGAAGTCCAATGCTCATGCCATCTTGGAATCACCTGGCACAAACTCAATTTGATATCAATTATTTGAAGCTGATGATGAGGATGACACCCTTTTGGGACAAATATAAATTGTGAAATGCAATAACATTCAAGATTGCCAATAGGATTGACAAAGAACATATTCAAGTAGAAAGCAAACCTATTTTGGTGAAAAAATGCTCATCCATAATAAGCAATGATCTAAGTATGACAAATGTTGCAGCACATATAGCCAAGTCATAACTTAGGAATGACCCATCCCTTCATGTATTTTCTCATTCGAGTATCAAAATTCAAATGGTCCAAGCCACTGAAATTCTGAGATGGAGCGAACTCCACTGTACAATGAAAGCCACTGTATTTTTGTGAATTTGAATTCCACAACCAACATATAATAAAGCCTGTTGTCAGCAGAATGCAATTGACCTCCAACCAATCACGATTCTGCAATCAGAGAACTTATCTCCTGTTCTCTAGTCTTTATCATACCATTTACAATAGAAGTTTTTTTTTTTTCCTTCTTTTAACTCACAACAGAAGTCTTGAAACTGCTCCAAAACAAAGACTGATGTTACTGATTAACTTGAACAAACGCAAGGGAAACATTGACATTTTTTTCCATGGGTTAGAGTAGCCATGCTTCAATAGCTTATAATTTGTTACTAAGGCCCATCAGCATAGGACATGACATTCTATCTCTACATAATAACACATTTCAACAAAATCTCATTCCATATCAGACAGGATAGAATCAACTAGTACAATCATAACATAGGATATGAAGCACCAAAACACAAAGGAATCTGAAATGATGGAAACTACAATTATAACTGCGCAGTTGGACAATCAGCGATTTAAATCACAATTTTACAAACATGGACAAAATGCCAACTAACTAATTGCAAGGGCATATTTATAATTCCAAATGTAGCGATATGATGGATGAAAAACTTGTGGCTGGTTTTAAACAGCCACTATGTGTAATTGTAAATATCAATATCACAATCTCTTTTAGATGTGGAAAAGCATTGGAGAGAAAATACAAAAATTGACATCAGATTGAACCTCCTATTTTGTACTAATCTGTCAGATAATGTAGGTCCTTTCATCAAATAAAAGTTCGAAGGGAGTTAACATGATTGTTGTTACACTAGATCACAAAGACAATTTACACTCTCAGTAAGATGAGAAAACATAAAATCTAAACTTATAAGAGGTAGAAAGCAGTATATGCATGATAGAAAGATAGGGCTATATCATGGTAAAATTACTGGAAAGAACTAAACATCAACGTACTTGCCACAAGATAAAGAACACATAAGAAGCACAATCAAAAAGTTTTTTTACCTGCCACCATGCAGGCCCTGGCATTGTGAACTGGAAGAAGTTTCGAGCACTGCAAACAATTGAACGGGTCTTCCCAGGTGCCATTGGCACATTGAAGGAACAAATCCATATTATCCATTTCTGATCACCAACGATGGGAAGTTTTGTGTCTATCTCCACTCTGGAAAGAAACAGGCATCTCTAAGTTCTATATCAACAGTTCCTTGGAGAGGAATGACACATTAAAAGAGTTCTAGACAATTCAGGACAAGAAAGAACACTTAATTTCTATCTTTTAACAAGCAGTTGACGTCAGGATAACCAATACCACTATGCACTTTTCATTTGTTATTCATCAATTACAAGCAGTTGGATAAAGCAGAACATATTGAAGCACATTTAGCTTCATACTCCAAAATATAAGCTTCTCTGGATAGCCTTGAAGCATGGACATTGCCAAAGCTTCCATGATCAGAAACATAAGCTGGTGTGAGGAGCTGCATTCACCATACAAAAGCCCGCACCAAAGTATACACACAACAAATGAAAGGCATCTTTACCAGACCTCAAGTAATGAAATGAGGAGGTTCTTGAAGCATAAACTCCAGATATTCTTAATGAAAAAATGAATTAGAGTTACTTATAATTTTTAGATTAAAACAGGAAATCTACTAAAGGTCTCCTAATAACAAACAATAGAGCACAGAAGCGAACATTTTGTCAAAATGAAACCTTTGAAGCAAGTGACAAAAAGGTTTCATTAAACACGTTTACAATTCTTTCTCCTGATTGTACTCACTTATTCACATAGTAACAAGGTGCAACAAACTCAGCAGTGATCCTTGGGTTCCCATCATTGGCTCCAGCAAAGCCCCAGGGGCCACTAGACTCCAACTTAAATTCCAAAGGCTTGGCTCTATCTCTCCTTCCTGTAACCTGTGGATTCATTTATACCAATAAGTATTACAATAAGGGCAAAAGTTTTCAAGCACTGATATATACCAGAACCCCGAAAATGAAATTTCCCATGTTAAACAATGCATTGGAGATTAGAGCAGCAGAAAGTGCAATATATACTTGCGAATCTTAGAGTTCATACTACCAGAATTGCTAGTAAGAAAAGCTGAATATGGTTCAGTATATAAACAAATTGCCAACAACATGGACAAATTTCAATGACAGATCTGCAGTAGGATATATAACAACATTGCCCCAGGCATAAATTGCATGGAAACATTTAGTTCTCTCCTTGTAAATAGCCAAGACTTACGCGCAGTCAGGTTTTCAAGTTGAAAAGGATAGAAGAAAGCACTGCTTTTTCAGCAGGAACAAAGAGAAGCATCCTACAATTACCAATCTGACCCCGGCCAAACCTTTATCAGTCTTTCACAAACAGCATTCTTAACACATCAGAAACTAGTGCATTCTTGACACATCAGAAACTAGTTTGCATAAAATGATCCAGATTCCAGAAGCAGCATGAAAACCACGACTCTTCTTCTTTTGTTCAAGAATGACTACTCCCAGTGATATTTAGTAGTCATTCAAGAGAACTAAGTTGATCCTCGTCAAGAAATGATAAGTAAAGATACATTAATGTTTCGACACAGCAATATTAATACACATATGGTAACTACTGTGAATTGATGTCTTTTATATGTGTAAGAAAACTGCTTTAACCCACCGAAAAATTATATAAATGACAGTGATTCCTGGCATTGAATACTGCCCTTGATTAAACTTAGCGACATTGAGACTCGGCATTACCTAAACTATGTGGTGAATTCTTCAAATTGTATGAATTTATTGAGAACTAAAAGGACAAATCTTCAAACAAGATGATTAGACACATCTTCATACCTTGTGGTGCGCAAAGTCAATGTGTGAAGGATCAGAAACATTCTCCATGAGGGTATCATAACCGTAGAACAAATCACGCTGAATTGTCACCGTTGAGAACTCAGGTTTATTGAAGTCATCAGGTAACCTAAACAATCACCGTAAAAATAAGTACAATCATTATTAACTGCATGCCATTGTCAAATTAGGTAGCTCGATCATTACAAAAAATCTAAATCAAACATAGAAACAAGAAAGGATCGATCACATGGGAGGCTTGGTGGCTTGAGCTCTTTCCCAACCATTCTCATCTGGCCAAACAAAGAGCAGACCTTGGGACACCAATGTAGGAAATCTGGTAGCACAAGCTCTTGGAGACTTGACTGCACGAGCTTCAGGGCCTTCAGGTAAAGCCTGAGGGATTCGTGTGCAAGACCCACAACCATCAAATGACCATCCATGGTATGAACATTGCAGGTGCCCATTTTCATCGATCCTTCCTTCCTACCAGATCAAAGTGAACATACTTTTCAGTTTTAGTTCCGAAGACAACATAGAAAAACAAAAAAAGCAAACACAACTTTCAAATATTTATCTCTAAGATTCTAACTCAAGTAGAACCCAATCAAACAATCTTAGCACTCAAATTTAGCATTTTGCGCAAACAAGAAGGCACGGTTAGCTTTGAAACATGAATCAATCTCAAGGAAATGGAACCTGATCCAAGTATCTCTCTCAAGTAAGATACTTTTCCGATTCCAATAAACCACGGAAGGGACCTAATCATAGTTTAGCTTCCAAATTCTCCATATCGCGAACTACGCAAACGGAGAACAACTCTAATTGTACTAAGTGGGAAAAAAAGAGCATAGATTTGCAAACTTACAGATAAAGGGGCAAGTCTGTGAGGACATTTATCATCAAAAGCAACCCATTCCTGATTAGCCTTATCAAACCAGAGAACCAAGTCACGACCCAGAAGCTGAAATGGGGTTGGCAAGAGAGGGTCCAAATCCTCAAGTAAAGAAACAGGGTACCAATGGTCCCTCCAAGTGAATTTAGAATCAATAACCTCCTCTCCACTCTCATCATCAACCCCATACTCTTCTTCTTCTTCTTCTTTTCGCACAGATGGTGCTGACTGTGAGGGAGGTGCTGCTACATGTAAAGGAGAGATCTTTCGAACTCTTGTAATTGGTTGTTTTGTGTTAAAGGCTTTGGTGAGTGAAAAAGGGGAGGCTTTGGGATTGGTTTGTGTTAAAGATTTGGAGATGCAAGCGGTAGATAGAAGTAGAGCCATTTTTAATGATATTTATCTCTTTAGTTTATTACATACAGTTCAGAGCCTTCTTTATTCAGCTTGAGCCTCTCTTGTGTTTCTAGACAAGATAAATTATGAGAATACAAGAAGTGTTTGCGTACAAGTTTGTTAATGTGGACTCAAAGGGGTCTTCTCTACCGGTTTCTGGACTTCAAATCTGAAAGTGATCGATAGCTTTGCAGAGTTTTTGTCTCTCTTTTTTTTTTTTTTTTTCAAAGTAGCACATTACACGAATTTAATGTGTAAAATAGCACAATTCACTTCGGCTATTGCAACGTGAGATGTACAATTTGGTTGTTTTTTTTTAATATTTTTTATTTAAATATATATTAAAATAATATTTTTTATTTTAAAAAAAAATCATTAAAACAATATAAAAATATAAAAAAAATTAAACAAAAAAAAATCAAATCTTAACAAAATACAAGTTAAACAATGAGCCTAGCTCCCCTTTATTTAACCTTTTTTTTTAATTAAGTTTTCAATTATGATATTTTTATTTTTATTATGTTATTCTTGTATTTACATTTAACGTGTTAAATTATACTATTTTTCTAATTAAATTTTTAATTTTGATATTTTTTTAAAAAAAAATTATTAACATAAATGTCCGAGTCAGTTTGTGCGCATATCAATTAATCTCATAAACTTTAAAATTAATAATTATATAAACTTTTAATAACCATTGTATTAACAATTTCAAGACATGAAATTCAACACAGGTATCTTATTTCTAGAAAAATCTCCAACTTCGAATGATGAGAAGAAAGAGGCAAAGACCAAACCATTAATTAATTGTTTGCGTACAAGTTTGTTAATGGTTAATATAATGGTTATTAAAAGTTTATATGATTATTAATTTTAAAGTTTATGAAATTAATTAAGATACGTACAAACTGATTCGGATATTTATATTAATAATTTTTTAAAAAAAAATTATGAGAAAACAAGAAGTGTTTGCGTACAAGTTTGTTAATGTGGACTCAAAGGTGTCTTCTCTACCGGTTTCTGGACTTCAAATCTGAAAGTGATCGATAGCTTTGCAGAGTTTTTTTCTCTCTTTTTTTTTTTTTTCAAAGTAGCACATTACACGAATTTAATTAGAAAAATAGCACAATTCACTTCGGCTATTGCAACGTAAGTGAGGTATGTTTGTTTTTATTTTTATGTTTTAAGAGTATTTTTAAAAAAATTTAAAATGTTTTATTTTTTTATTTTAAATTAATTTTTTTATATTTTTAGATTATCATGATGT
>Ga0307507_10011573_pt1 | contig 11095 bp, 2 predicted proteins | sample 7_EM_MG_FD_207223 | JGI IMG/M metagenome (GOLD analysis project Ga0307507, IMG submission 207223) | Populus trichocarpa ectomycorrhiza microbial communities from riparian zone in the Pacific Northwest, United States - 7_EM | ecosystem: Host-associated > Plants > Roots > Unclassified | place... | reverse complement strand
CCTATATAAAGGGATGCTAAGAGATTAGGCGAACGACCTAATTCCTTTAAAATATAGGGGCTGATTCGTTTAGGGTTCCTAGGCTTAAATATTTCTAAAACTTATATAAATGGTAAAAGAGAGAAATTGCTACCCCTTAGTATATTTAGATTAATAAAAACCCCATTAGATAGGTTGCAAAGTTAGGGTTAGTTAGGGTAATGTTAATGTTTATATAGTAAGCACTGATATATATCCTAGTTGCAAAGCTTACCTAGCATACGCAAAAAAAAATTATAGTGCTAGCTTTTAAAGCGCCGACCACCTAAATTACAGCCGCTATGACTTAACGTATACAAGATTTTTAGAAAGGCTTTTATAAAATATGTATTTATTATATATATCTATCCGAAATTAATCCCACCAACTTATTAAATGTTGAACGCGTAGGTTAAGGCGAGCACGATTATAGTATATTAAGTATATTAAAGAGTAATTTATTAAACTATCTAAGTAGAAGGTTGAGATAAAAGGTTAACAACAACCAAGTTATATAATGTAATATCAGGTAAAAATAACATTAAATAGGTAAAGAAATATCCTTAATAGCTAGTATAGGATAACGCTTAAATAGCTAGACTATATTGGAAAGATACATTTCCTACAGTTAATTATTACTTATATCTTCAATTGGAAGATGGCTCTAAGGCAGCTAGCAGCCCATTAAGGCATTTTATATAAAGTGCTCTATTAGTCGACTAAACTTAATAGCGTCTGGGTAGAATCGCTTAATAAGGTTAAGGAATACCTTAAACACAGCTAATAAGAGCCGCTTAATAAAAGAATAAGGTACTTTAGATATAGGAACAAGAGCAAGGATACTAAAACCAAGTATCTCCCGTATATAATACTATTAGTGGCCCTTAATAAAACACTTTGTAAAGTAGCGCTATTACTTACTAGATAGAGCCGAGGAGTCGGCCAGCGATAAAGAAGGCGTATTAGTGGATAGGTAGAGTGCGTTAAAGAGCTGGTTCTTAACTAAAGAGGCGTCGCTAATACCTCTACCCTATACGCTTAATGGTGTACGGTTTAGAAGTGCTTCCACGTTTTAATAACAGTCGTAGAGGTATGCAAGATAATGGCAATAGAGAATATCTTAAAGTATCCCAGTTACTTTAATAGTAGCAAGGTTAAAGAAAGCCTTTTAGAAACCCAATAGCGTGGTATTTACATTTTGGCTACTAGAGCTAAAAGCAACTAAGGACTATAATGACGGTTAGGGAGTAGTCTAGCGGTTTAAATCCACAGTGCCGTTTTTTTACTAGTAGGCGAGTACGGCCTTTATATTCTTAACAGCCTCTCCACTGCTAATAGCGCTTGCCCTATAGACCAACGTAGATGCCTCTTATTTACCCATTTCTATATAGCCAGGCTGTTTGGCTAGCTAGGTAAGCTTCCTTCCATTCTCCTGTATATATATATCCTATATGTTATCCTCCTTCTTAGTTATAAACACCTTTAAAAGCGTATTTTTTAACCTTCTACGCCTTTCCTTTTCTTTACGCCTGTTTATATTACTAACGGTTATAATATACTCTGGCTCTAGTACAGCTGTATAGTCCCAAGCACGCTTAGTGGGCGGTTAAGATAGAGAAGAAGCATCAGATATAGGCCTTTTATCTCTATAATAGGCGCTCTCGCCGCTTATATCCGGACCATTGTTAATGATATTGGCCGTGGACCGAACCTATACTAGGCTACTATAGTCGCTATTGTCCTCGCTTTACGGTTAAGAGTCTAGAATAGCGTTATCTATGTTAACCTGTTCGCGTTTCTGTTTAAGCTTAGGTTTAAGTTATAGAAGCACTTTAGGCCTGCAGGACTGGCAGATCCACTATAATATATCTTTAGGTGACTTTATAATAAAGAACAATAGGCTAGGGTTAGCGCTGTCGCGCACCTATACTATGGGGGTATCGGTGCCAATAAACAATACGGGAAGTAAGCGTAGAAGGAAGGTTCGCGTTTCTTAAGGGGTTACGCCGGAGGCTAGGATTAATATAGCCATAGGCATTTAATAATGTAGAGATTTACGTTCCCCTTAGACACGGAAATTAGAAATATTATTATAACCAATAACGCACACCACCTAGCTTATATAGGGAGTATTTTTAGAAGCTAGTAAGAAAACTACGCTACCTAAGTGGCCTAATGTAATATATTATAGTAGAAGACCAATCGGATTATAAATATAGTAATAGCAAGGACTTAGGCCGGCCTTATAGTGATCCTTATTTAGGAGGAACGGTATAAAAAGGGGGAACTAAACTAGTAATAAGTTACTACTAGTGGCGCTATTAATACGTCTATTTTAGGAGATAAACCGTCCGTGCTCTATTAACGAGTAGCTATATTACACGCGACGGCCAACTAGGTAAAGGCAGAAGGGCGGAATAAGGCGGTTTAGTTAACGTAGTTAAAGTTAAGTAGAACTAGGGAAATAAAAGAGGAGATTACGGGTTAATATATATAGATACAAACGGTTAAAGCGATAGTGCTAGATTATTACACAAAGACGGTTAGTATGTATTGCCGCTATGGCCACAGAACAGTTTAACTGATTTTTTAAGTATATGCCCAAATATCGAATTATCCTTTACAAACGTTGCCTATACGCCGTTACCCCTAATTAGATTAGAGGGCATTTGTCTAACTAATATAAGGGAAAAACATCTAGGGAGATAAGGGAAGCCATTATAGGGTTTATTAGGGAGTTGGACAACGTTGCTTAGATAAAGAATAAAGTTATTTACCTATAAGAGCTTGTTAAGGTTATCCTAGGGCTTCTAGTGTTCCGTAACAGATTTTTATATAAATGGGAAGGCGAAGAGGGAACGATATACCCAGATATATATATTTGCCAGACGATTAAAGGCATCCAGGAACATTGCAAGGAAAAATATTAGTAGATAAATTACTAGAAGCGAGGAGGAAACAGCCGAGTAAAATATTATAAGACGGTAAATAAGATATAGGTGGCGGATTAAGACTACCAGCGATTTTTCGTTTAGGGAAAGTGGTAGAGATATTTTTAAGTCATTTAGCGATAGGAGAGAACGGCGCAAGAATTTAATCCAGTTATTAAGCGTGCTAAAGCGGAGCTAGATTAGCAAGTGAAAGAGATTAAAAAAGTAAAAAAAAAAAGAGAAATAGAAGGGAACACTAATTAATTCATTGCAAACCCATGGCTAGAATTTACTAGTTAGGAGGAGTATATACGGAAGTATATTTGACAAGAATTAATTAATTTAACGCAGCCCGCTATTAGGGAAGAGCCAGAAGAGCAATAGGGGAGGTAGTAGTAGTGGCATTATTCTCTAAACTAATTAGTGGAGAGAGAAGGGGACAAAGGGTTAGTAAACGCGTATAAAGCGACAAGATAATTAATTAGGCGAGCGTTCTAGATATATTAGTTAAATATAATAGGCAAATCTGCGTTAAAATACATTAACAGATAAGAGGTTGGGGAATATTTAAATAAGCGACTATTTTACGCGAAGTATAAGGTATAAACAATCCGCAAGTATAGTAACCACTAGGCTAAGATTCTCCAATATTTATAGAGAACGCATGCAAAGGCTAAAAGGCCGTAGTACACGCTAACTCCGCGTTAGGAGGGATACTTATTTTCCATCTAGTCACTTACTAGCGAAAATAAGAAGGGTAGATTAGACGTCTACGCTAAAAGGTAGAAGATTAAAGAGGCTTATTTAGTGTTTTAGATAGCTATATTTAACCATAAGCTAAAGTCAAGTAAGTATAAAAGCGGCATTATTAGCGGACTGGCGGTAATCGGTTTGGACGCAAATAAGGGCGGATAGTTTAAGGCTCAGAACTTTACACCAGTTTTATTAGTGATTATAATAGTAGCACGCGCGTTAGTTGGCTATTAGGCGCATATAGTTTAGCAAAGAGAAATATATAGATTGTAGAGATAGGGCTTAGAAGCGCATAAAAGCAAGATAAAGGCGCTATTTACCTTTAAGCTAGTAAAACAGATGGTCCACTAATTTATAACATTAATAATATATAGAGGAATGCCCACTCCTATAGATTGGGTTTTATATATAAGGATATATAGGTTTAGCATCCAATACAGCACGACTGGGAAAGAAAGGGTGGTATAGGATAGTAATAAGATCTTAATTAAGAAGCAGACCTTTACGCTAGTTAATTTACAGTTAATAGTTAAGGGACTGTATAAAACAGTCCAATTACAGCTATTACAGGAATTACTTTTATTGGACGTTAATAAGCGAGGTGCTATTTAAGAGGGGACCACATAACTACCAGATTTAAAGTTAGAGGAGCTGCGCGACAACTATATAGAGATAATAAAAGGCTAGAACTTCTTAAAAGACCCCTACAACCCATTTAAAGAGGATAATAAGAGATAGCTGTTTAGACAGGTATTGGCGGAGGAGAAGCTAAAGAAGAAATTTATATATAAAGAATGGAGCGATATAGAGGGCAATAGAGGCATTTTATGGAAAGATTAAGGCGTGTTTAACTATATACGGGCTATATAGAGATTTAAGGAAAGACTATTCGTTTTGGTCTATATAATAGGCGGTGCGCTAGCGCAAAGAATAGAGATTATAAGCATCCAGTATAAGAATAGTGTAAACGGTAGAGGTACTAGAGGGGTTTATATTAACAAAGAACTAGTTTCATTTATGACGTTATACTATAAAGGATATAGCGCGAGCAAGAAGGTTAAGATTATCCATTAGTACATACTAAGAGAGGTAAGTAAGATGGTTATATATTACCTATAGCTTATCTAGCTGTATGTAGAGATTTTACAGATGCTATATAGAGGGCAGGATGAAATTAAAGCCTTTCTATAGGAGCCGGAGCTGGAAGAACGGTAGAGCAATAGTAAGAATAAAGAGGATAGAGATAACCAGGAGAGAACTAACGTGGTAGAATAGAGCGACAATAAAGGTAGAGGCAAGGGCGATAGTAAGAGAGCCCGGGATATATCTAAATTAGAGAAGAGAGTAAGTAATCTAAATAGCTTTTAGGGCTCTAATCGCGTATATAAAGTAATACAGTAAGAGACGTCTGATAGAATAGACACGCGAATTTCTATAAGCATTTAGCGGCATGTCTACCTAGCTATATAGAGAGAGATGGCGAGGGATAAGGGCGTCCTTTAGAACTTAGATTTGGTGTACAAGAACAGAGAAAGCGGTAACAAAACGGATAATACATAAAAGAGGCAGTCTAGACATTATAAGCAGACGGAGGAGATAATATATAGAAGACTATTAATAGAATCGCCGTTCTATACTATATTAGAAAGGCAGAAGTTCTAAAAGGTTAGCATAAATTGGCACCACATCCTAGGATTTTAGTCGGCGTAAAAGGAAGGCTATATTAATCCAAACACGTAGTAATAGGTGTAGGTAGAGTAGGAATAGGAGGAGTTCTAATAATAGAGGGCGTTGCGTAAGACAGATCTAAAAAGGCAGCTAAAACAGCTAGTAGGACTAGAAGTAGAGTTTTAAGGGCTATAGAGAGCCAGACTAGAGGCTATTATATAACAATAGTTATAGGTGCTAATTATTATATAGACGGGAGGTAGGAAGAGCATATTTTTTATACTACTAGCGGCGAGCATAAGGACTAGGGTAATAATCGTTATTATACCACTAAATTCACTGCGAGGGGACTTAAAAGATAGATGCAATAAGGCAGAAATTAGCTGCGCGGAGTAGAACGGGTAAAGGCCGCCCCATTAGGCTAGTATCGTATTAGCCACGCCAGAAGCGGCGGTATTAACAGCATTTAGTAGGTTTATTAACGAAAAGAGAGCAATAAAGCAGCTAGATTAGATTATGATTAATAAGTACTACGTTATATTAGATTTAGACAATAAATGGCAGCTAGGGATATTAAAGCTAGTAGAGATAATAGAAAAGTAAACGCAACTCATATATTTAATAGCGACGCTACTACTAAGGAATAAAATCCAATTCTATAAAGCGATAGGATTAAATAGGAGAGATATAGTTAAGTTTTAGGAAAAGATAACAAGAATAAACATAGAATATTAAATACAGTTATATAAATAGGGGCGGAAAGATAATAAAGTACAGTTGCTAGTAGAGAAGAAGAAAAAGCAGTATCCTATACCGGGGTAGATTATTATATACTATAAGAAGATCGCGCAGGCCAAAAGGGTGGTAAAGGCAGTAGGCTATAGCGTATATTACTATAACATAGGGACAGATGCAAAGAAGCGGATTTTATGGTAGCTAACTAATAGGTAAGAGTAAGTATTCGCAGTAATAAACGCGCTAGGGTTAGGTATCGACGTATAAAGTATATAAGTAGTTATACACGTGGGAATATTAAAGAAGATGCGTAACTATATATAGGAGAGTAAAAGAGCGGGATAAAATGGATTGAAGAACAAGGCGATTATTATACGGGCATAGTAGACAGCAAGAGATAGAAAGAGGGTAGAGGAGTAGGGATAAAAGGTAGATAAGTTAATAAAGGAGTTTATATTAGGTAAGAATTGCAGACAGATTGCTTTAGATAAGGAGATAGACAAGATAGATAGATAAACTAATTATATAGATTGCGAGATAGGGGAGGAGAGGTGTAATATATATAAGGGCAACCCAAGGGGGATAAAGAGAGGAAGAGTAGTAGTAGAAAACTAAGGAGCGACTCTAAGTAAGCAGCTAAACATAGCTCCAGTTAATAAGGCTAAAGGGTTAGGCATAATAAGTAAGTCTAAGTAGGAAGATAAGCGGTTAGTAAAAGAAATAAGTTAAGATATAAACGGGTTAGAGGCAGAGGTAATAGAATTAGAAGGTAAAGAAAATAGTAGATTAAAAGAAAACAAAGGAGCGATAGCTATATAGGATAAATTTATAATTAAAAGATAGCGTTAGGATATTATCTAACAAAGAAGAATAGAACGGCGCGCACATAAGAGGTTAGGGATAGAGGATTTACCTTAGCAGTTTAAGGAGTAAAAAATTGGTTGCGTTATATACAAGGCGCAATATAGGGGGGAGATAACGCATAGATAGGAGAATTGCGGCGACATAGAAGAGGTAAAGACAATAGAGCAATAGGTAGGGATTTTAGAGAGGGTCCAATTCTAGTAATTTTTATAATGTAACACTTGCTAGGCACTATAACACATCTGCCATTTATGGGAGGAAAACGAAGAAAGGGGGTAGGGATTTTAATAGAGAGGAAGAGCTTGCTATCAATATATAGGGGTATTAAAAGAAGCAGTAGCGGCGATATTAGGGTTTATAGACGGAGAGGTTCAGAAGTAAATCGATTTAAAAATATAAAAGAAAGGAATAGTATTAGGAGGTAATAAGCAAAAAGTATTAGAATGGTTAAGTAAGAAGGATAAAATTATAGGGAAAGAGATAAGTAATATATGCCAATTATTCCATATTTGGGGGTATTTTAATCCTATACTTTAGGTTAGAAATAGAAAATTTTACTAAGTTTTAATATATTATAGAAAACTTAGAGCGGTTTCCTTAATAACTCGCAACTAGGTACTAGTATAGTTATTATTCTTAAGTAGATAGGTTATAATAAGTTATTATATAAGGGGTTAAATTTTAATATAGCGCAGTTCCATAATGTAATCTATAAGTTAGTTAGGGAGAGCTAACAGTTATTAGTAGAGGATTTATTATTATTTAATAGCTAAAAAGTGCACCATATACCAAAGATTCTATAGGAGTTGTTATAGGACAATCTAACGGAAGAGAAAGAAAAGGAGAAGAAGGGTAGCGCCGCTTAAAGTTATATACGGTCCTTAAGTTACGTAGGCTTATATAACCTATATTTACTATAACATCTATTATAATCCACTGTTTTCCACTAGTGCCGTAACACTAACTATCCTGCTACTATATATATTAATACTATTAACACCCTATTAATTAATATCTAACTTACTATATACCTTTAAAAACTTTTTTTTAATTGCCGCCTCTTATCCTACCTAGTTAAATAACTATATCTACCTATCTACCGCTAACTTGGTCCAGTAATCCTATAAAATATTCTATTCCGGTTACTTAAGCTTTAGATCCTTATTTATAGACAATCTAATTATATAGGCTTGTATACGTCCTTCTTACTATGCTTATGCCTTAATTAACTAAGTCGCTAATAGTTAGGAAGAGAATTGGAGGTTTTAAGGGTCTAATACAGTAATATAGTAAAGGGCGGATATGGGAATTTATATAATAAGCGGAGACGTTAAGATTATCCATTAATATTTACTATAGGAGGTAGGTAAGTTATTAGTATAGTACTTATAGTTAGTTTTGGCAGCGTATAGAGGTAATAGTATAGGAGAAAGAGTCTGTTTTATAGTATATATAGCCAGCAAACCTAAGCGGGAAGAAGTAGACATTAGAGCAGATAGGTAATATATTAAAGCGTAAAAGTAGAGTGGGTTTATTATCACTACCTCCCTATATTAGGATTAGGTAATTTACGCGCCTACTACCTTAAATATAGTATATAAAGGCTTAGTTAATAGAATAGGATCTATTAGTAGCCAATAAACTAGAATTCCAAAATAAGGACTAAGAGAAGGTCAAGAAAAGGACACATCTATATATATAGTGCTAAGGCTCCAGCCCAGCCCCTAACTAAGGTCTATAACAGTACTATAATATAGTAGCCATTTCTTAGGCTCCTTCTCCATTACCCATTAATACTATAGTAGGCTACTATCCTACCATCAAAAGTTAATAGGGTAGAAATTTAAATAAACCATTACTAGTATTATGGCACTATAATACATAACCTAGATAGGGAGCCTAGTTAGGGGTTCGGCTAGGGACTTAGCATTATAACGCGTATATATTATGTCTCTACCTCCTATATATACCTCTTCTCTTCTCCTTAGCTTAGTATCTTCGGAATATAGCATTCTACAAGCTTTAGTTTAGAGGCATTTATATAAGCTATAATAGCTAGCGTAAGGCTATACGATTTATTAAGTTATTATAAATTACTAAGAAGCCCTAAAGGGCGTTAGTTTTTTATTTAATAAATATACCTTTCCTAAAGTTAGGGTTTTTAGCATATATTAGCTCTAGAATTGCTACGATTATCTAAGTAGTAAGGTACTATTAAATAAACAATAACTGATTTAATAAGCTATTCGCAGTTTTATTATATAGATTACTTATACTTAGATATATATAGCTTAATCTTTAAGATAAGTATATAACTACTAGCAGAATTAACTAGGTAACTATTTTAAACTAAAGTGGCCTCTTATCTTAAGGGAACCTTACCTAGACACTCCTAGAGGAGTAGAGTTAATTATAAGAAAGGGGTGCCTCTAAAAGGCACCTAACCTAGAACTATACCAGGAATATAAGGCTTGACTAAAGCTGCTTAATAGGCTATCTAATTACCCCCGCTAAGTTTTCTAAGAGATAGTCCGCCACGGTTCTATTTAGGCCTTATGGCCACTATAGTCTATAATATACGCCTCTTAAGAGGAGGAAACCTTTCTCTAATTACTCCTAAAAGCGGTTACTAGTTTGGGCCTACTATTATAGCTAGCTTCCCATAGGAGCGATCTAATAGATTAAGCAATAATAAGGGGCTATATATTAAGTAGACTAAGATAAGGAGAGAAGAAGAGGTATATATAGGAGGGAGAGTTATGCTATATACTATTAGAACACTAAGCCCTTAGCTAAACTCCTAACTAAGCCCTATCTAGGTAATAGTAGAACACTAGCTGTTATACCTACCCTTAGAAATCTAGCTAGGGTAGTTACTATTAATTAACCGCCTATAGACCCTATCGCTAGCTGCTAGGAAAACTAGTAAAACTTTAGCTAATTTCTAAAGCTAAAAGGCGTATCATTTAAGACGTATCTCTATATAATAGAAGACAGTAGCCCTACCTATATAAGTAGTATAATATAAACGTGCCACCTTTTTAGGGAAATAAGGCATGCTTATAGCTTACTTACAGCGTAAGATATTAGTAAACCGTACTTCTAACCCCTAAAGGGATTACTAGCTATAGCTACCATATAAGCTCCAAAGGCTATTATTTACTACCGTTAGTATAAACGGTAGGATCGTTATCTCTAATATAAGTGGAGATATTTTTAGGTAATAGTTTAGGTATTTAAAAGCGTCTCCATATAGATTAAGTTCCTTATTTATATTATTAGAAAAGGGTCTTATCTAAGTTTATATAGCTTACCTTTACGCCCTAAGCACTTACCCAGCTAGTGCGTCCTCTAGGGTTTATAGTAGCTTACCTAGCTTAGTACTTTTAGCTCCTAACCCCCCACCACTTACCTAGCTCTAAGCTTTTTTAGTCCCTAACTCCTACTACTTACCTAGCCTTAAGCTTTTAGCTCCTAATACTTAGCTAATTATTCTAAGCTCCTAACTTATTACTTAGCGCTCTATATACTTACCTAGCTAAGGTACCAACCACATTATTCTCTTATTTATAAGTTACTCCTATACGCTTACCTAGCGTCCTTAAGTGGTCTAAAAATATAAGACCTATTAATATATATAAATAAAATGCTTAGACTATATATAAGAGCTTACTAGACTTTTCTATCTAGTACCTTATAGTATGTCCTTAGTATCCCTTTTTTTAAGGCTTCTAATTAGTAGGTCCTAGGCTACTACTACCTATTTAGCTAGAGGGTATTACGGCACTAGTGGAAAACGGTAGATTATAGCGGATAATTATAAACAGTTTTAGATATTCTTTAGACAGTAGTAGTTACGTAACTAGAGGATTATATAAAATATTAAATAGCGCTACTCTTCTTCTTCTTTCCTTTCTCTAGCTTTAGATCCTTATTTATAGACAATCTAATTATATAGGCTTATATATATCCCCTTTACTATATTTATGCCTTAATTAATTAAGTCGCTAATAGAGGGCCTATAGGCTTAACTCTCTAGGAGTAAGCACCTAAGTAGGTAAGGAAGTATAGTAGGCCTTTATATAAGCTGCCTAAAGCTTATAGCTTAGCTCTAGCGGCGTACTATT
>Ga0307507_10011572_pt1 | contig 11096 bp, 11 predicted proteins | sample 7_EM_MG_FD_207223 | JGI IMG/M metagenome (GOLD analysis project Ga0307507, IMG submission 207223) | Populus trichocarpa ectomycorrhiza microbial communities from riparian zone in the Pacific Northwest, United States - 7_EM | ecosystem: Host-associated > Plants > Roots > Unclassified | place... | reverse complement strand
GCGGAGATGGTGTGTTTCGAACCCGATGCGCCAAACAAAACCAAAGCGGTGAAGATGTGATCTGGTCACGCTCGGACCTCGGACCTCGAGAGTCACAATGAACAAATGGCAGTCGCAACCAAACGCACTCGCCATCAAGCTACTCAGGTGAGTGACAGCGAAGTTCTGTTGTTCATTGTTGACAAAAATACTAGTCGAAAAAGGTACCATAGCTTGACCTTTGCGTATCTCATGCAGGGCTAATTGTTTCGTTGCTCAATCGTTGCTAGTCCTCTCAATTGTTTTCAACTACGTATAAAGGCATGGATTCCAATTCTCAGACGACACACGCCAACGTCTCTCCGACGTTTGAAACATGGACCGCAATATCTTTTACCCACTGGCTCTCCAATGTCAGGGAGAATCAGATCTCCGTCACGGCGAGTTGATTAACCACCTATACTGTTGGTTTTCATCTTTTCTGGCACACACCCACCCATATACAGAAGGGACGCCCTCTTTTGCAGAGCTCGAGGCTCCTTTCCAACAAAATGGCGCATCCATCTCCGGAAAACCCCTCTCCCAACCCACGCCCCCGCCGACTGTCTCCAATCTGGTGAATCACCCAGAAGCCCATCCATTCGAGAAGATTTCGAATGTTACTGGGTTTGATCTGCAACGGTCGAGCATAGTGCTCGGCCTTTACACAGACGAGAACATACTCGAGGATGATGACGTTGCAACTCATCTTTACCAAACTGCGGCGTCCCGACTGGATTCTATTAACTGGCTGTTCCAAGCGAGACCCGAATACGCAGGTGCGGTTCGAAAAGTCCACATTCGCGATCCTCATCCCCCGAAGCATGATTCCATATGTTTCGCAACGCAAAGGGCGTTGCCAGAACTCTTGATGAGACTTGGCAACCTCACAACGCTTCGTTTAGAAGACGTCAACTGGGACACTTTCAGAAGATGCAAGACGGCGATTTCTCAGGTCCTTTTCACAGTCGTTAGGTCCAACTCCCTTACCACTCTTTGTCTCCAACACGCCGAGATTCCGGTCACCCTGTTCGACTGTTGCCGTCAACTGAAACACCTCGAACTTGATTCTGTTGACGTCTTCCTCCCTCCCGATATGCTTCCCTCCCACCAAAATCCAGACACGACTCGAGACGTACTTACCCTAGAGTCCCTCATTTTCGTCAACTCCACCGAAGCGATTCAAACCATCATTGATTATTGTGGTCGGTCTCTCGACTTAGGGTGTTTAACCACCCTGGGTGTAGACTTCGGTTGCGAAGCGGGGTTAGAACTGGGTTGGCTGCTCATGAACCGCAACGCCAGTTCAATTGAACATTTCATTCTCAGAAGGGAACCTATGGATCTCAATGACCAGAGCAGTACGTTTTCACCCTTTCCATTCATTGTCGATACTGATTTTCCCTCCCAGAAATCATCCACCGTATTCCCACCGCTTTCACTCTGGAGATTCTCCCACATTTACAGACACTCGAGATCGGCGATACATACGATGCTGAGTCGTCCCAGGTTCTTCTCAGGATCTACGATTTGCTATCTCGCGTACCCGATCAGAACTACATTCAGACGGTGCGCCTTGCCTTGATGGATTTACCATACGGCAGTATCCAAGAGTTTTTCGGTTGTTCGGAGCTTCCCTTGAATATGCTGGACACGCTGCTAGGGGGATCAAAGTACCCCTTCTTGCAAGACTTGGCTTTTTACGCGGCGCTAAACGAGCAAATTAACATCTCGAGTGATGATTATCTAGCCATCGAGGAATGCCTGGCGCATTGTCTCACCGAAATTTAGATTTCTGGGAGGAGGCCGGCAATCTCCTTTGGCACACACGAACAGGGATATCCTGATTGGCGCTGGTAGTCATTGTAGAACCCTCGTGTAAATTTATTTGTGTGCTAGCCATACAGCCTAGACTAGATTATTTGACCAGTATATAAGGGGATCAGCGTGTACCGATAAGATCCGCAGTTTGGAATGGAAGGCATTTAAAGACAACATTCTTGTCCGTCCTTCTTTGTGGCGGACCTAGCCCTATTCGTATACAGATTACATAATTGCGATCCCAGATTTACACTGTTTCTAGTGTGAAGCTGTCTTGACGCACCAACGACAGGGAATAATGCATTTCCCTCATTTCCATGAACAAAGATTGAATGAAAATCTCTTCTATGCGGTTAGGAACACCCCGACTTACATCCACTGCGTGCTTTTCTTCCAACATCGTGGGCTTTGTTTGCACACGAACTCTCTTCTAGCCTACCCTGATACGAAGAGCTCCTTTCTCGCCAAAATCCCTCGGACCGTCCCAGCCATTGTCAACCCTCAAGGGTTTAAGAAAGGCCCTTTCCGGGTACAATAAATTTTGACTCTCCAAACTTTGTTATCGCCTCATCTCATTGGAAATATGTACATCTAAAGCGCGTCATCTACTCGTATTTGCATCTATATTCGAGCTCCTAAAAAAATAGTGATTGCCAGACTGGAGTATACGTATCATCTGTATTTTCCAAAAAGTTTACATGGTGATATTCTTGGCTTTGCAAGTTTTGAGATGACGGTTTAAGGAGGATTTGGTGGAGAACGTGGCCTCGCAGCCTCCCTCACAACGATGTTTTTTCACCCCGTAATGGGAATTGATGTGATCTATACAATAATTAATTTGTGAGCGATAACAACGAGGAGAGATAGAAAATCTGACTCAGTAGGTTGTGCTTTTTCGTGAAGCTGCTTAGACACAAGCCGCAGGCAAATGGTGTAGTGTTTGTCCTGCGCTTAGTTGAAGCAGCGATCTGTCCTGGTGACGCTACGACTGGTCGTGGGACTGGCTCCATCTCCATAGACTGCATCCTGGGTATGAAAGAGTCGAGCTGAAGAGACGACGGCCCTTTCAGTGAAGCAGAACTAGTTTCGACGGTGTCGAGCCTCCCTGGAAATATTTATGTTGAGCTGCGCTGAATAATTCAACGCAGAGGGTACCACCTGTTAATTGGGCTCCGGAAAGGCGGAGGTTCGTGTTGTGGAGTGGACATGACATCGACGGAGAGAGACACCAGGTACATTGGAGATCATTTCTCTGAGTATCCATAGCGTTCGGCTTGGGGAAAGGGTCAACTGGAAAAAAATAAGAGGCCATTTCTTTTATAGTGAGCTTTTATTCCAGAAAGACCTGCACACATGCTCGGGCAATCCCTTGTCCCTGAACGTCTCCACAATTCCTTTATCTCCTGTCCGGATGTTCTTAGAACGAGGGTTTTAAGCACTACCGTAACCTGAGGCATTAGATCGTTCTCACTCAACAACCACACTTTAAGGGTTGCCGGGAGTGTTCGACTCTGAAAGTACCTAAATGAGTGACGGTTAAAAGAAGAAGGAAAAGAGGAATTACTACCACTGGATTTCACCGCATTTCTAATGCCTATTTAGTTTTCTAGGCAAGTCGGATTTCTGTAATGTGCTTCAGAGTCCAGGCATTGAAACGAAACGCCCTCACACCTTCAGATCTGCGTCTATAATTGTGGTGTCGTGATATATGAATCACGGGGACCTTATCCACATATGAAGTTCGTGAAAATTTGTCCTATCGGTTGCCCGCGTTTCATGTAGTCGAAAGATCCTCGATAATTAGGGTAACCCTCGGGTGTTCAACCCGCGCAGCAGCCATGTATCGGCCTTTTCCCGTTGTGGGTTAGCTGCTGATCGCCAAGTCGCGAACGCGGGGCGCCCAACCGCTTCTCCCGAATCCCATAAATTAGGACCCAATCGCACAGATCCCAGGAATGACACCCACATTTCGTAATATCTATCTCCTACCAAATTGACCCCTAGAAAATGTAACTGTCTCCATTACCGTGGAATCCGAGTACAGCCCCTGAAGAAAAAAACCCACCTGTTTGACCACTTTAGTTCCGTCATGATTGTCGTTGCATCATTTGGATCTGGATTCGGCGCTAGTCAAAACTCCTAGTCACTGGTCTCAGGTACCTGGAGATTGCGGCTGCATTGGTGACAGCTGTTCCAACCAAGCGTACATACAACAGGAGACACGCGATTGACCGACATAATCCGCACCGCCCATCTCCGATGTCAAGAGAAAACAGCCATGATCATGTCCCACCACTGACCAGCCGCAGTGCGGCATGTGGCGTAAACTCCGATTTGGGTATCACGGCTTGGCAGCCGTAGAACAGGCGTGCTCTATCCCAAGCAAAATTGTAAGTGACGAAAGTGGTGACCTTCAACGCATCACCTCTGGGACGAGGCGAAATACGCCTTTTGAGAGAGACCGCCTGCAGGGAATCGTTTCTGGGTGTGTTAAAAGGGGTATCGTTCCAAAAGTTAAATTGACGTAGTTGGATAGGGTACATGTCCCTGCGTCGGGTGCCGAATGTACGCGCCCGATTAAAGGCGGAGGGCGTGTCCGAAACTTAAATTGGAGTAGTTGGTCAGGGTACATGTAGGTGTGTCGTTGGATGGCGAATGTACACGCCAGACCTATGGGGAGAGTACGACCAAAGAGGTCGGATGTCCGGATGAAAGACCATGTTAAATAATGTCGTGTTCTACATCGAGCAGTCGTGAAGCCGGACAAGGACTTATGTACTTAAGGCGTGGGGGTTGTCCGATTGTGGATATTGACTCTGGATGAAGTGGGTAGGTTGAATTGACTCTCTAGGAGATAAGGTTTTTGACAAATAGCGTTGTTGGTGATCGAGTGAGAAGAACCAACATGATCGATGATCGTTACAGTACCGATACGAGCGGTTTGGCTATGCTCGAGTCGTTGTAGCGAGTTTTACTTACATAGATCGCAATGAGAGGTGTGTGGTTGAGTCGGAAGTTTAATGACTTCAGATAAGATAACTTAGATATGATAGTGATAGATTAGTATTGATACTTGCTGCCATTCAAAATTTAAACTCCGTTTTATTCTCCATCAACGTCACTGCTTTTCAAGACACCAATTGTCCTGAACAGCTTTCACGCGTGCCACTGCAGAAAACATTGCTCTATCTGTTTATAATCGATATCACACCGTCGGAGTCGCTTAGAGTGGACCCCTCAAATGACTTTTCAGCATTTCGAGCCAACCACAAGATTTTTATTCGGATTGACACGATAACTCATGCAAACACAACCATCATCTGTGTCACCTCCATTGGACCCTCAGATGTTCATGGTTTCGTTGGCACACGACAACCTGTACTTTGGGCGGGGAGGGTGTTCCTGCGGATATCATTTTTTGGGTTTTGGTGACGTGAAAGTAGGCTTCAAAATGAATTTGCGTTGGATATTGAGCTAAATGATCAGCGGTGGTAGAGGGAAGACGTCAGCGCACCTTTTGGTGGACGGTGGACACAGGGTTATGGTTTTGGTCAAGTGGAGCGCAAGTAAGAGTTATTTTTTTGCACCTATTGGTGTTGCGGTATCATGGTTCATGTAGCTTCGCATTATGATGTCGGACAACTCCGCTGAAGGCTTGTTGTGAAGCGGTCCCTTTGTCCTCGTTTCTTTCTCAAGCAATGTATCATGCTCACCAGGCCCTCCATCCCCTGACGGTCCCAAGGTTTGTGGGCACTCCTACAAGGGGCTGGGGTGGGTCATTGTTCTCATATCTCGCAGCAACGAGGCTACCTAATTCTAGGGTATGTATTCGTCCAATTCGACTTTCGATGTCATCACGTACGACGGGCCAAGTGAGCTAGGAGATTTATGTTCGCTATCAGGGAAGTTCTGACCAAACGGCGGTCGAGCGAGAACATTATTCATTTTGGAGGAACAAGCTAAATCGAACAATCGACAACGGATTTTCGGATTTCTCTCCTGGTCAGAGGTATGTTCCCCTCTGTCTCGTTGATTAGCTTTTAAAATGAACTTCATAGAGTCGCTCGAAACGATGGCCAGGAGTGCGACATGGCGTCTCAAGTGGATTGTGATGGCGAGCAGCACATCTTCTGTACTGATGTAGTCCACACATTCCCGTCGAGTAAGTATTGCCCTTCCGAACCGGCCCCGCTCCGCTTTTTGAGTCATCACATTCGTCTCCCGAAGCAGATTCCCCAGGATTCAAGAACAAAACGAACGCGCACGGTACTTTTTGAACTCTGACACACTATCGATACGCTCAACAACGGCAGCGAACTATGCAGGGGTATTCGATTCTGGTGAGTCCTCTCACAAAGTATCCAAGTTGAACCTGACTGATTCTAGGTTGGCGGAGTACATGCCGCGCTCGCTTAGCTGGACAATCCTCTTCATATTGAGCCGCAGATGACGGGAAGTACGCCGAAGGATTGTCAACTGGTGGGATTTACTCTACCGTAGCTGGTCTTTGGAAGCGCTCGCTTCTCAGTGCGGTTGGCTTCCCATGTTGACGCAACCTCCGGTCTGCTTTTCCTGATCTTTTGAGGTCTATTCTCATGATTGATTATACGAAGGTTGACGCCTATTGCAGAAACTGACCTGAAAGGTATCACTGGCTCCGGTTAGGAACCTGCTTGGAGGAAGGGGCAGGTTGACATTTGGACGGTGCTTCCTGAACTCTGGGTTATCCTTGCCGGTCTCCATTTCCTTGTCCTCTACGACATTCTCACCGCCTTTCAAAAGATGACAGCTAGGCTATCGACGTTCTTGCATGGACAGGCCGGGATAACGGCTGGCGGGAGGGTAAGAGATTGTACTTCTGACTTGGACCATGTTATTGACATGGAACCCACAGGTGAAAATGGGCGTATTCTTGTGATGCGGCGTGGATTTTGAAGCTCACCAAGCGACGCAGGGGAGGCATAACCTGTGTCCCGAGTTAAGAAATTATGAGGTGCACCTCTCGGAGCTTCCATCAGTTTTTGTCATAACCTTGTGACAGGTCGGATTCGACCCATCACGCCATATTCCATACCTCCTAATTTCTCAGTATAATGGGCTTCTATCTCGTCAAAGCGATCTTTGGAGAATATGTCGTCGGATTGCGTGTATACCACTAATACATCAACTAATAACTCACAGCAATTTTTCTGTAGTCACTCGACAAGTGCATCCCAACATCGACATATCAGTGACTCCGAAGCTTCCCACCGCTTCGCACCCCTGGCGGCGAGAAGATCCATAATTTTGTAGCCTGTGCAGAGGAGGCATTCGAGGGGCACGTCCACAGCCAAGAAAGCCCCATCAGGTCGAGATCGAGTTGAGTTGTGACCGTGGGGGTGAGATAATTGTTTCTCGAAATAAATTATACCTTCTTAACCAATTTGTATAGGAACGGAATTGTCGATTACTGTGACGGGATTATTCTTCGCTCCCTGGGGCTTGGGGTAAGAAACGCATGCCTTGCCTGAGCAAACGATCCACCCTTTTCCACGCCGACCAAAACGGTTTAAATGCTCCCCAAGTCTTCTTTTTTTCTGTGGGGTTGCTGAAACAGCCATGTGGCCTTTTCGGTCGTCTATATAGCTGTTGGCGACCTCATCGCGCCCGTCGTTTTCCCCATTTGTCATCTTCCAATTTTTCCCGCCCCTCGCCGATGCTTTGACCAATTCTTCTTCTTTCGGACGCCCATTAGGCTATTTAAAACGGCCAGGTTGCGCTCTCAGAAACAATACCTTGAACAACAATTGTCCTGAAGGAGATATGCTGATTTGACGGACTCTGGGAAGACTACCTTGTCACTTTCTTTTGTTGTTTTTTGCTTGACGACCTTCAACAAAATCGGGAATATCGAGCACAACTATGCTATATCGAGGGGCAACTCGAGCAGTCTGGCGCCTTCCACAAGATTTGGATCTCGGGCAGGATCATAAACGCCTCGCCAGCAAGGTTCGTTAATCCCGATTCATTCTAAACCGCTGCTGACTATTTGTAGTTTAAGTGTAGCGCGTAGTTAAGCGGTGCAGGAATACAAAAAAGGTATGGTTGGAAGGGTCTTTCCTCGTTGCTGTGACTTCTCTCAGGGGTCTTGACGTGAATTTTCTCAGATACCGCAACATCTGTTCTTCGGTCTCTGTGAAGTCCGCCCTTGCTTCTACCCTTGAAACACGATACAGGTTTTTTTTAAAGGATATCAAAAGATAAAATTGTCAAAATTCTAGGTGCATTGAACTGTCACGATAGCAACTTAACGCTCACTAGCCTCTATCTCCCTTCGGATAGAAATTTATCGAGATCTAAATAACGCGGTGCGTGGGCGTCAATGTCCTTGAGTAATCAATATCAGCACTCGCGACCGCGTCTGAATCTGTGGACGATACCAGACGTCAGGTGTTGGCTGACCATTCGATGCCAGAGCCTCTCCTCTCGTTTCGCCATGCTTTTGAACGAAGCCACTATGGCAGACGCTAATGTTCCCCCTGGTACATGCTGTCGGCTTCTAGCGCTCCACAAACCAGTGCCTGAAAACACTGGAACAACTAAATCTGCGCAGAAGCGCCGCGTCAAGTGTGAACCTCGCGACAATGGCCCAGAACTGCTTCAGCATTTGGACGGTCAGGTTTTACCCTTCACGGTTATTTCTTCTGAAACGACGAGGATGTAGCCCCCAGGAATGCGTGTTCAAGCCAACTGATGCTCATTTCAGATTTTGAAAAGGTGGTCAAGGGTTGTCAGACAATCGAAGTACTGCATTATGGAATCTCGCCGTCGTCGTTGGCTGCGATGGCAAAGGTGATAAGGTCAACGTGGCCCAACAGCGAATGCACCTGACGAGCCTTGGGGCTATCGCTGCAAGCAGGAGCCAAATAACCCTGTTGACGTCGCGCGGACGCTTTGCACTTTCTTTCCTGCACCACCATGTCGGCGACGAATACAAATTTAAAGCCTCCCTTATCTCCGACGACTGCCAACCTACCCCCTCCACGGCGAGGAAAGGGGCTCAAGCCCGTCACCCCCGTTAGCGTCAACGAGGCTCCACCGCTTCATATACATCTTGCTTTATCTCACCAGCTTCCACTGCATTCTACACCTACCGCACAATTCAATATAAGGAGATGGGTGGTGGAATCTCACCTTGGGCAAGCCAGCACAGTTTCAGGCGGAGAGAAGGCCAGCGTACAAGAGGGAAGAAAGTGTGGAGGAGAGGATCAGCGCGCGCTTGCGAAGGTGCTCGGAATGACGTCGAAAGAATTGGCTGTAGCGATTGCAAGTGCGGTTTGGCAGCATGTTCTGGCACCGGCGAGTTTGTCGTGCTTGGCGACGAAGGAGGGTGGACCAGTAGTAGAGGCGCTGCCAGTGGAGGGGAGAGCTGGCGACCGCTCGGAGGAGGGTACAGGGGCTACAGAATCTGTTGGAGTGGCAGGCGGAGTTTTCAGTGGGATTGAGAACTTTGTTGGAATGGATGAAACCTGAGGACAGCGCGAACTTGAAGGCCAGATGTCTATCTGGATTGTTTCTACAACAATCCGCAATTTTGTACCAATATCCAGGAACTCACGCAACATACACGGACACCCATAGAATTTTGTATCCATGTACTGTAATAACAATAGATAGTTTCAAATCCACATCCCATGAGTGGGGATTTTTGTGCCTTTCGTACAGCCGTGGCTTCATTTTTTCATTGCTTCAGGTTATGGCATAACATGGTAGCTGTCTACGGGTGTGATAACGTTCTTTCCGTGATTGAGTGATTAATATTAAGTGTAGCGAATGCTGTCTACTAATTATAAGGAAAAGTAAGAGTGAAAGCCGCTTTTGATCGATTGCAATCGCGAAATCAATCACAGCGAACTGGCGTATCATTCTAAGTAAAGGGAAGGACATTTAATCGCTGAGATAAATGCTACTCACTTGGCAAATAAACGTGAGCATATGGCGAGTAATATAACCCTTTGCGAAGCCAGCCCCAGCATACGCAAAAAGGTATTCCCACTTCCGCCTGAACGCCGCGTATTGGTGAACATCTCGAAGAGCCGGGTAGTGTTTTACGATGAGCTCTTGCGTCAAGTTCGCTTCCAATTGCCTTCCCCATTCTCGAAGCGTGCGGGGATAGTCTGCAAAGAGGTATGTATGAGATGGGATGAAGCGTCATGTCACTATAAAAAAAGACTGACGGGTTGCGTGGTTCTCGACGCCCTCAAGCGTGAATCGGCCTTGTGATCTGGCCTGAGCAGCGGTGATTAAGGCTGTTGCGCTGGGCAGGCAAGAATTAGGCCACATGCACTTGCGCATGAAGTCTTCAGCTCTGTGGCGAAATTAAGAAAAGTCGCGAGGAATGTTTGGAAAAGAAAGTCCTAGTAACTGGAGAACCTCGATTCTGGGAAGGTGGAGGAGGTGACGACGACCGTAGCGTCTTTGGCTTTCAGAGCAAAGTCTACCAGTTTGAAATAAGTGTTGTAGTGTTTCGCTCCGACATGCTACAATGTTTATCAGACGACTTCCCTTGTGCTTGAGGAAGAAACATACCTCCAGTATTTCGACATTGACAAAAGCATCGAACGCCGTGATTTTGTTTTTTTGATAGTGTCAATGTATCAACTTCGCATCCGAAAGAACGCGCAGCCTGAGTTACTAGTTAGACGAATTAGGAAAAGATTGCTAATCGCGCACATACCTCAATGGCGAGTCCCCATCCACTGCCAAATTCAAGAATTCTGTGTCCGGTTTTCACACGCGCTGTGCGAAGAACATGGTGGATTTTTCGTCGCTGCACTTCCAGGTCCCCAGGTGTCTGTCCCACCTCGAGATCCCCCCGAACGCCGCCTTCTGCTTCGCTCCACAGAGCGCATGAGTACATCATCTCCTTGCTGAGGAACGCCTGATGAGGTCGCGTCCTTTAGTTGGGGTTCAAAGGTAATATGAATGAGTCAATGACGCACCTTGAACAATTCATTAGATTGGTCGTAGCTGGCGATAGCATTAAGGCGCGCTTGAGAGCGTGTTTGGCCGAGGAAGCTGTTGTAGAGCCCACTCATCGCGGAGGATACTTTTGCGACGGTTGAAGAGAGTGTGTCGGCCACCCCAGACTCGTTCTCCATCCACAGCTATTTGAGTATTTTAGCATCTGTTGGGACATCATAAACATAATCCACGTACGTGCATAGCTCCCTTGAGGCTAGAGACCTCAACAATCGCCAATCATATATGCTTCGCTG
>Ga0307507_10011570_pt1 | contig 11097 bp, 4 predicted proteins | sample 7_EM_MG_FD_207223 | JGI IMG/M metagenome (GOLD analysis project Ga0307507, IMG submission 207223) | Populus trichocarpa ectomycorrhiza microbial communities from riparian zone in the Pacific Northwest, United States - 7_EM | ecosystem: Host-associated > Plants > Roots > Unclassified | place... | reverse complement strand
TAGTGGAGGTCGTCTGCTCTGTGGCAGACTGGTTGTAGTGGAGGTCGTCTGCTCTGTGGCAGACTGGTTGTAGTGGAGGTCGTCTGCTCTGTGGCAGACTGGTTGTAGTGGAGGTCGTCTGCTCTGTAGCAGACTGGTTGTAGTGGAATCGTTGGTTGCGGTGGCGACGCGTAGTGGTGACGCGTCCTTAGGGGGTATATAACTAGCGGCGCCCCTGCGACGACGGCGGAGGAGCAAAGGGAGGCGACGGCAGAGGATTATGCTCCTATTATGGCTATATTGTATTGCATTTATAATGCTGTGCTAGTATCCCTAAGTTAGTAAATTGGCTTAACTTTTAAGGCACAGTTAAAGCGGAGCCCACTATTAGCTTTCCTATTAGCTAAGTGGTAGAGAGGAGCAGGATATAAAAGGCCTCTATATCCTTTAACTAGACCTATATTAAGCACAGTATCCTTTAAGGAAATCTCTTCTTACTTTCTTATAAAGATACTTGAACTATTAGCTGCCTTATCTCTTTAATAATAAGCGACTCGGATAACTTGGACGCTATAATAGTGGATACCACATTGTATTAGATTAAGGTGCGCTTTAAATATTAAATCCTTTGTGGGATACCGCTAACAGAGCTAGGATATATTGCTTGCTTCTAATCCTAAGGGCTCTAATAAGGCCGTTAATATAATAGGGCAGGTATACAATAGTTGCTTCCTGTGGTTTTGTTTATTTACTAGCTTACTAATATAAGTAGAATATTTAGTTAACACCGAAATATAAAAGTGATTTAGAGAACGATAAGGCCGATATAAAAGGAACTATAAGGAAATATTTATCCCGTATTAACAAGATAAAGAAGTCGTCTTAATATGGTCCGCTTAGTAACTCCTTCTAATAAAGCTTATTGACCCCTAGCTTACTCTATTAGGGGCGATAGAGAGACTAGGTAGCTTAGTTAATTAACTCAGCTATAAGCTTAGCCAACTTAATAGGAAAATTAACGGCCTTAAAAAAAACAACCGCTATATTATAAGTTATCTAAGGAAGGTTAATAATTGGACTAACAGCCTAAGAAGTAACTGGGAAGAAACAAGAGATACTATTAGGCGGTTTTAAAATAAAATCCACACTCTTAAGAGAGGCAGTAATAAAACTTTAGATTATAGAGATAAATAGGTTATAAAGGCTAGAAATAAGATTATGGCATTTAAGAGGAAAAGGGCACGCTTAGCCTAAGGATGGAGAAGTCTACAGAATTAAGGAGGAAATTTATTAGCTTAAATGGTACGCTCTTTAGTTATTGTATTATTTGCTTATTAAAGGAAATTTATATATTAGATTTAAGCTAGTACTAGCCCTACCCTTTATGGCGAGTGTTTGCCGCATTTATATAATTAATTAGCAATAAGTTAGCAGATCTAACTAAGCTTGGCGTTTAAAGCAAGCAGAACTACCTAGTAACACCTCTACTAATCTCTCCACCGGCTATAGTCCTTATCGCCTCTTCTCCACAACCTCTTTTTCACCGTATTTGCCGCCTGCTTAGCCTTATATAACTGCACTACTAAGGCTAATTGTGGGACAACACTTAGAAGCGTGTTTGTATATCGCTAGACGAATACTAAGCGCAGTAGGATATGTTGGAAAAGGACATACGCCTTAGAGCCTAGGTTGTGGACAAGCTTTAATATAATTACGATTTAGTTATGCTTAAGAATTTCCACTCTTTGGCCTTAGCGTTATAAGAATATAAGGAGCAGTATTTATACTCCTACTGCTCTCTAAGATTTAGCATATTTTATTTACACATCCTCTTATAGAGAAAATGGCTTTAGAGCCCTCCCAAGACACTAATATTACTAGTATCCTTTAGGAACCCAGCAACTAAAACATAGTGCCGCCCTTATTTAAAGTGGTAAAGTAATATAAACCGCGAGGTAAATGGACATTGTATTGGCTTGCTTCGTCTACTAGTTTTATATACCGTTAATATAATAAGCAGAAGACGGTAAAGCTTGTAGCTATATACCATAATTAATAGGACGACCTTTACTGTAATGCTTGTTACGGTTAGCTTCTCTTAAAGAAGTAATAAGGTCTATAATACCCTAGAGCTAACAAGACATATTAAAACATAACCGACTTAGGAGGGAATTGCCATTAATTTAATCTAATTCTAAGGGGTGTTGTAGAGGATTTTTATATCTGGTGCAAATAAATAGAGATAAACGCTCGTCACCCATACAAAATAGATACTGGTAAGGGTTATATTCTAAAGGGAATAAATAAGGCGTTGCTAAGGAGACAGCAATAATGATGCATTTCCCTTGCAATATGTACTAGCGGAGGGGGAGTCTGCGTATACTAGATCTAGTTCTGGGGACTAAAACCTATTTTCGGGAAATAGGTCAATTAACCGCTATAAAAAGAGGTTAACTGTATCCGTATTTAGTATGTTAGATTTAGCTTATTTTAGGACTAGCAATCGTTTGTTGGCGTTCTTAGGCGCCCCTTTAGTCTTACTGTATAAGAGCTCCGCTGTATTAGAGCCTTACCCGTTACGGAACAAACTAAAACCGATAAGTATAACTAGTTATAGACTAGAAAACGCTGCCTACCTATTATAGCTTAGTATTTAACTAAGCCCTGCGAAGCCTTAGTCTGAGCTATATTAGGTTAGCTTAACTTTTCTACACCTAATCTTTAATCCTCATGTTTGCTTATACCTTGCTTTCTTCCTTACACTTTTCTCCCTAGTTATTTCCTTATTGCAAGACGCGCCAAATGTGTTCTTAACCTCCCTATACTTATCTGCTATTATACCGTCCTTATATGCTAGCATCTTTAATCTACCCTTTCCGCCTACTTACCTGCCTACAACATCGGCCCTCCTAATATAGCTTTTGGCGCGTTTGCCCGCAATAGCGAATCTCTCTAGATTAGAGATAATTAAAACGAAACTTATTAGAAAAGAACTAAATAATTTTCGCGATTCATTTAACTTAACTTATTATAATTTAGATATCTCTAGCTCTTTGGACGCGTTATATTAGATAAGCAATAAAGGTAACTGTTAATTTAACTAGTATAAGCTCTATCTAACGCTTATAGAACTAAAGGATATTTTACTTAATCTAATACTAGCTCTATAGAGGCTTCTCGCTTCTTATTTATTGCTATCCCACAGCGGTAATAAAAACCTCTTTAGTGATCTATTGAGACTTAATTTAGTAGTTAATTTAGATGACTTTGACATTAAATAGTTTCTACCTCTTCTAAATGCGATCCTCCGCATTAAACCTAACAAGGTTATTTAGGAAAAGGTATACGCTACTATTATAGAGTCCACCCCCCTACCCTAACCGCTGCCACTCTATATTTAAACCCCACATCTGCGTAATATAAGTAGCTTTACTAACTCGTCCAAACGTAGGGAATACGTAGATTACGTTCTAAAGGAGGAGCTAGGCCCTCTTTATGTGGGGATTCCTGGCTTATATAAAGCATTTTTTAGGGGAGTGGAAGGTCTTAAAGAGGTAAGCGCTGCCGTTTTTAAGAAATATAAGAAAGGGGATAATCCACTATACGCCAAGGGCGGCTGGCATAACTGGCCTAAAAGCGTAAAGCAAGATAATGTCCTAGTATGGTTTAATAACCTAATTAAATCATTTTTGGGCTTTGTAGAGGAACATAGGTCCGCCCTAAAGACATAATAAACGCTTATTATATACACTAAGTAGCCCTTATAAGGGTCTATAGCAAAGCAAAAGCTAGACATTAGTTTTATAGATAATCCAATAGCTAGTAAAAGCTCTTAATGCCATTAGTTGTATATATTTGTGCTAGGAGAGCTAAAGAGTAATCTAAACACTAATATAGCCTTATAGGCATGGTTTAATTTAGGAAAATATATAAGAGAAGTCTTCGCCGCTTAGGACACTTGTCGCTTTATCCTAGGCTTTACCCTCTATAGGTCTATTATATGGCTATAGGAGTATAACCGGGTAGGAGGCATTGCATTATTACTATTTAATATTAATAAAGACGGACTATAATTTACCTTAGCAATGTTAGGGTTTCTCTTAATAAATAAAAAGCAGCTCGGGTTTAACCCTACCATTTTAACATCAGACGGCAAATGATATATTAAGGTCGTGCGCAACAGTCAGACTAAGCGTCTTATCCTTAACGAACTTATAAAGCGGGCACCCTGCATTGCTGGTTAGGCAACAACTTGCTAGAAAGCGTACCATAAGGGTAATACCTCTAAGATACCTCTTGTTATTAAAGACTCGTAGCAGTACCCAGAGCGTAAGGAAGAAGGTAAACTGCTATATAAGGCAGCGGAGAAAGGAGTAATTAATATAGCCAGGTACTATCACCATGGGACTATTTATATAGGTGGACAAGATGATAATATCTTTAATATCTATAAGGGGCTGGATATTACTAAAGCAATAAACTATAAGCCTAAAAGCCTAATAGTGCCTCCAAACATAGCTAGAGTATAAGGCAGTGTAAGAAAAGGCTAAAGTACTAGTAGAAAGAGGTCGTCTAGCTGCACCAACGCCCTATTACCGCCTAACAAGCGCCTATATTTAAGCTCTCTAATTAATCGCCCTATTATGCAGAATTAGGTGCATTAACGCGTTATTACTTGCAACTATAGAAAGGCTCTTTATAAGGCAAGCTCTCTAGCTGTAATACTTACTACACTAAAGGGTAGCATTAAAGGATATAAGTCTTTATATATATAGGCTGGCATTCTCTAACGTAACATTTTAATAGGCAACCTCTTAATAAATAAGGAAGATAATAATCCTTCCTAGAAGTTATTTTTAATTAATCTTAATCTTATAATTAAAGAGAAGCGAGAAGGACCTTTAGAAGTATAGGGCAAGACCAGTATAAGAGCATTTATAGCTATAGGAGTGCTTCTAGGCGAGAAACATTCCTTTAGGCATAATTTAGAGTCGTTCTTCTAGGTGCTTTTCTGGATATATATTTATTATAAGGGTCCAAATAAGGAGCGTAAGCCTATCCTAAGGTTTAAAAAGTGGAATTATATAGACACTAAAGAGCTAGCAGAGCTAAAAAAGGGGTGTGTAGCCTATAAAGGGGATTTTATTAAAATAGCAGAGGAGTACTTTATACTATACTACCAGTTATTAAAACCTTGGGTTAATAGACTCTAGAAAGTAGTGTTTCCAAATAATAAAAGGTAGGAGAAGGATAATCTGGAGCTATATTCTAGAATAAAGATAATACTCTAGCAAGCATAGAAGGATCCAAAGGTATTGGCAGAGTAGATAGCTTTATAACGGGTTATACGTTTTAAATTATTAATATCTAACCCATAAGTAAAGATTTGGGCGGCTAAGGCAAGGTAGCAGCCTTAGTTAAAACGCATATAAGCGAGTTACCTAGGCTAAATAAACCTAGGAAAGTAGATAACCTAATCTTCCGTTAGGCCCTTACATCCTACTATCTCATATAGACTTTATATTTCTATAAAACACATAACCCACTCTCTAGCCTATTAGAAGCCGCCTTATACCGCCTAAATAGAGGCCTTAGGAGAATTAATCCCCTACTCTAACTAATCCCCTTCTTAAATAAGTCCCTTATTTAAACAAATCCCCTACGGGAGCCAATGCCTATATATTTTGTCGCCCTATAGGAACCAGTCCCTTACTCTAACAAATCCCCTATAGGATCTATTCCCCTACTCCAATAAATCCCCTACGCTAATAAATCCCCTACGCTAATAAATCCCCTACGCTAATAAATCCCCTACTCTAACTAATCCCCTGCTCTAACAAATCCCTTACTCTAATAAATCCCCGGCCCGCGAAGCCCTACTACACGCGTCCACGTCGCCGCGGGTGGAAACATCATCAGGAACCAGTTCCTTACGATGGCCAAGTGCAGAGGCGATGGTAGAGAGCCGCCGCAGCGCGTGCAGCGCGCTGGTGATGCGGCTCTGTGGTGTTGAGCCTGCGACGCGTATTCGGAGCATCGCCCTTAACAACACCAGGAGCCCTACTGCCTCCGCTTAGAGCTCTAATTCTACCATCTAGGGAGGCCTATCAAGGGAAACTGGGATATGAAAACCACCCGATGTACGACTACCTAGCTCGCAGCCAGGCCCGAAATATCCAGCCAGTCGACGTGGACGCGTCCTAGGCGTACGACAAGACACCCTTGGGCTTGCACTAGTTCTGAGATTGCAAAGGGAACGCGGTGAGGGCGTAGGGAACCTCTTTTTATAAGAACTTGTTAAGGTTAATGCGTCGCAGATACTTTGTACGAAACTTGTTAAGGCCCTAAGGCCACCGTGAAGAACTTGTTAAGGCCCTGCCTAGAGAACTTGTTAAGGCCCCTCTACGAGGGCCTATCTGGTATCCGGTACATCCAGGTGACTTAGAAGAGGGTCTTAATAGGCGTGGTGCGCGCGACCTGGACGACGACAGCAACGCGACAGTGATGCGACAGCGACGCGACGGCGACCAGACGGCTTAACGAGGTGGAAACACGGGCAAAGCTCTAGGCAGCGGAAACATAGGCCAGCTTCGACGGCCCCATGGCGTTCGACCTACGGTTGACCTACAGGTGACTCACAGGAGGGTCTTAATAGGCGTGGTACACGCAACCTGCGCATACACATATAGGGGAGGCTCTAAGGAAATACAGGCCAGTCATACGAGGACTTGATAGTTAGAGACACAGGCCAGCTTATAAAAAGGGGGGACATAAGCTTGGTTAGTAGAATAGGGTAGGGTAGGTTGCCTGGCATGGGACCTAGTCTATAACCTATTCTGCAAGACACGGTCGGTCTGTTATAAGGAGACTCTTACAGGCAACGCGAAACGGGAACTAGCAGTAGTATAGGGTGTAGCGCCCCTATACTACTAGTAGTCTCTCGCGGGGCGTAGTGCGTAGTAGCCACTGCTGGCTCTAGGGACCTTACCCCTTAGCTAGGCTCTGACCCCTAGTGCACCTGGTAGGCAGGTAGGATCACGTCCTGGCTAGAGAGACTACTATATGGCTTAAGAGAACGGATGCGCGTATCGGTGTACTAATAGATAGGACTGCTCGCTAGGGCAGTACGCTAGTGAGGTACGCTTAAGGAGCAAACAGGAGTTACTTAGGCGGGAGAGGTTTTGGCTAGGCCTTGACCGTAGAAGGTGTACCTATCTACATTGCAGGATGCAGCCACGACGCCCTTGTAGGATTACGCCAGTAGGTACGTAAGACGGGAGTTACGACCCCTGCAAATGGTAGCTTATGCCCGTGCCAGCGGAAATAATAAAGAGAGGCGTGAAACTAGAGGCTATGGAAGGCTCCTAAGCCGTGCAAAAGCGTACTAACTCTAGGAGGAAACTCTTATACAGACTGCTAGAGGGCGGACTGGTACTTGGGTTAACCCCATTATAAGATATCTGCAAGAACTGGTAAGAATCCCCGTGCGATTGGTGGTGGCAGCCAACTACTTGTAGTTTAGGACAGTGCTTTCATCAAACCGGACCCTTATCGACGGTTGTTTGGTTTGATTGATTTGGTCCAATTGAGGTTTGTTTAATATAGATCAAACCAATTAAATAAACTGATTAGACCAAATTAATCGTCTATTGGTTTAATAAATTGCTAGAATAGCCTTCCTGCCCTTACTATAAGCCAGTTGCCTTGGGAACTGATCTCTTAGTGGAAATGAAGCTCCGGTAGGATAGTGGAGAGCCAATAGCTATGGGTATCGGAGGCGTTAAAATCCTTTAAGCCTCGTGCAGCCTCCCTACCAAAGACTCTTCTATCCTGCCTCTACAGCCCCTTTCTTTACCGTGTTTACCTTAGTTAATTAGGTTTCCTACTTAATGCCTTTAGATATATCAATTGGTGATATTTCTGATTAATCTACACCTTTGCTATTTTTTACAGAGGGCAGTTTACACCCAAGGCAGCCAATATATGGCGTAGATGGCTTCATCTTCAGGCCTAAAGATGCAGTTGGCTATTAGCTTGGTTTATAGCTTAATAGTAAAACCTCTCGCAGGCATAGAGCCTGGGTCTGGCAGCATGGCACTCTAGTACAAGATACAAAGCAGCAGCAGTACTGGCTTTGCTGTAGATATAAGCCTATAATCTCTTATACGAAACCTGCTAATAGGAAAGGCTATGGAGTAATCCCTCTTGTAGTTAGATTAGCAGCCTCTATATTACACGCAATTAGCTATATAGTTAATACCTACAGCTTTAATAGGTAGGGAGAAGAACCCTATAAAGAGGAGGACGTTATTACGACTAAAGGTTTACCTACTTATTAAGTTAAATTCTACTAATACCGCGAATACCTTGTTGCCTATATGGTCTTAGACAATATCTCTTTTGCTAGAGCCTTATTAGAGCGCCTTATTCGCCTTATTAGCCTGCTTAACCCTATAGCTATAAGCCTACACCCTATATCGCCAGCAACAGTTTCTAAATAGGTAATTAAAGATGCAAAGATTATAAGTAAGCGCATTAAACACGCTCTCTATACTGCAACCTCCAATATAAGCCTTACACTTGATATCTGGATATCGCCCAACTATATCGCGTTCCTTGATATTAAGGCGCATTTTATTAATTAGAATGGGAAGCTATAGAACCTTTTAATTGCCTTCCGTATACTTCTAGGACCTTATACTAGTAAGAACATCGCTTCTATAGTAATTACTACTATGGAATCCTACAATATTACATCCTATATTGTATACACTACTATGGACAATGCGTTAAATAATAACACTTTTGCACAGCACTTCTACAACTACCTGGACAAGGATTGGAAGCTCTTCCGGCTTTAATATAGCTGCTATATAATTAACCTTGCAGTAAAGAATGGCCTATATAGTAATATGCATGCAAAGGCTTCCTTATACTCTGTAGAAGAAGCAGCCTCCTAGCATACGCGTAGCAATAAAGAAGCAGAGCAATTTGCAGCGGAGATACATGCTAAATAAGTGGAAGAGAAGGCTGTTTAAAAGCAACACGAAGCCTAGCGTCAGAAAGGTCCTATTGGCATACTTCACAACTTGGCAATCCACGCTATAATAACACTATAACGCAGGGAGGCCATCCGTGATGCTTAAAGGGCCATAAATAACGATTAAGGCCTTTACCTATACTCACTTATTAAAGAGAACGCCACGAGATGGAATAGTACCTATAAGATAATCAAATGTGGTAGGTGAACTGCCTAGTAGAACACACTAGGACCTTATTTTTACCCTTAAAGGTTAATATAAGGTTTAGCTATAGCTCTTAATCTTAGTGTATAAGAAGGCTGGTCGGTAGGTAAGTTGCTAGCTAGTAACTTAGATTAACTTAAATGCGCGCTATATAATTAATAGCTACTGTTCTGCCTTCTAAAGCTAAGCCTAATTAATTAATTAGGTTTTATAATAAGCCTTAATACTAAGCCTGTTTTTTAGGAATAGATTAAGACCTTGCTAACAGAATCTCTTTTAAATAGGTCTCCGCTTGCGCCCTACTATTAACAAGTATACCAGAATATAGAAATTAACCTCCAACCGCAGTATCTCTGGTAATCAACTCCTGCCTAATTACTAGGAGGCTCTATATAATATTAAGAAGATACTAGAGCCTCTAGCTAAAGCAACCTTCAAACTAGAGTATTGTGGCATTTATAGTAATACTGGCTCTCTCTGGCAGTGGCTTACAAAGCTTAATAGCCTCTTAACCTTTATAGAGAAGCAAAAAGTAAGGCTAGTAGCTAATGAGTATATAAATAAGTATGTTATTACTATAGTAGAGCTTATATGGGAGAAACTTAACTACTACTATAGCCTTAGTAATGTAACACCAGCTTACTAAGTAGCTGTTCTTCTCCATCCTGGTAGGAAGTTTTAGTAGTTTAAGACACATTAGGCTTTAAGGCCTAAATGGCAAGAAGTTATTAAGGACGACTTTAAAGAGTTTGCTTATGCTTCACTTAAGAGTAGGCCTCCTACACCAAAGGTAATAGCTATACGCAGCTCGCCACGCAAGCGGAAGCCTTACACTAAGTATTAGCCTAAAGATAGTGATTCTAATTGGGGTAAGGAGGCAAGAGATCCTATTACTAAGGAGATTAATCGCTATCTTAATAGCCCAGTTGTAAAGAGGCTGGTAAGGAGCAATGGAATAAAGATTAATATTAATGTAATTAACTAGTGGTTTAACCGTCGTAATAAGTATCCTGTACTTAGTTTAATAGCTCTTAATCTTGCTGCAGCGCCGCCAGAAAGTAGCGACCTGGAGCGCAAGTTTAGCGACGCTCTTAATATCTTTATAGATAAGCGCAATAGCCTTAAGCCTAACACAATTGAGGCGCTTATGCTATTAAAATTAGGCCTACGCGAAGGTTTGCAGCTGTAGGCTTATAGCTAGAGTAATATAAGCAATTAATTGTCAAACCAGATCAATCGGGTTTGGTTTGATTGATAGTTATTAAACTAAACAAACTTAGTTTGATATCAATTAAACGTCTGATAAGATGGTTTAAACCGTTTGGGTTTGGTTTGATGAAAGCACTGGTTTAGGATAAAGCACTAGAAAACTGGGGTAGAGGCCTGGATAAGCAGGCATATGGAACTCTACTGTATTATTAACTAATATATAACTACCTGCCTCTATAACTAGTCTGCCGCAGGGCAGACCTCCTCCTCTACAACTAGTCTGCCGCAGGGCAGACGACCTCCTCCTCTACAACTAGTCTGCCGCAGGGTAGACGACCTCCTCTACAACCAGTCTGCCGCAGGGCAGACGACCTCCTCTATAACCAGTCTGCCGTAGGGCAGACGACCTCCTCTACAACCAGTCTGCCGTAGGGCAGACGACCTCCTCTACAACCAGTCTGCTGCAGAGTAGACGACCTCTACTACAACCAGTCTACGGCTGTCGCGCTATAGGCAGAGGACCGTAGGCGTACCGTGGGCGCACCGCAGGCGTACCGCAGACGATGCACTGCTAGGGTAGCTATAGTAGGGGATAGGGGAAGGGGGCCGGCCCGTGTTACCATTAGCACGTTAAATATAAGGTGTATAGGCGAATTGGTGTTTA
>Ga0307507_10011569_pt1 | contig 11098 bp, 16 predicted proteins | sample 7_EM_MG_FD_207223 | JGI IMG/M metagenome (GOLD analysis project Ga0307507, IMG submission 207223) | Populus trichocarpa ectomycorrhiza microbial communities from riparian zone in the Pacific Northwest, United States - 7_EM | ecosystem: Host-associated > Plants > Roots > Unclassified | place... | reverse complement strand
ACTCGAGAATGGGAAAGCGACCCTCCGACCCCAGAAATTCGTTTTGGAGATCAATCACAACGAGAGCGCGAGTATGCGACATGATTACGGATTTGGTTGTTGAATTACTGAATTGGTTGTTGACTTGGTTCAGAGTCACATATGTAAACTTACATAATCACGTTTGGACTTCTGAGTCTTCGACTCGAGTCAAAGTTCAAACTGTCGCAATATAAATGTTTTTGTTAAAAATAATATAACAGAGAAAGTCCTAGCAGCTAAGACAGAAGGAATGAATTAACGACCAAAAGGGAGTTCAAATTCCACCATGCAGCATTTACGATGCTGTCTCTTGTGATTGTTTCGATTCCCACTCAGTCCACCACCGAGGTTCTAATTCCTTTTTCCTTGCCAGTCTGGAGTCTAATCCCTTTTGAAGAAAGCCAAGAGTTCTTCCAACTGAAGGAGGTTCTTCGTCAGTTAAGGCTTTCACAGTACGCTTGAATTTCTGGGAAGGTCGGAACTCAGATTCTCGCCATGCAATATAACAGCCACATGCTTTCTGCCTACCTCAATATCTCCCTTCATTGAAAGGATTTCAGTCTCGTTCTCCAAATATTGGCGAATGGCCACCATTTCGTTCTTGGTCATCGGACGAATTCGAGGATCGTCATCGTTGTCAATTGTGCCGGCGAGCTTTGAGATATTACTAGAGGATCCCAATGCATTTTGCAACCATTGTTCGATGGATTTCCCAGCTTTTTCAGAGGCCGGGAAAGTGTTGATGCGGAGATTGATTTGATTACATTGTGGAAAGAGAGAGAACACCTCTTCGGAGAAATGAAGTCCAAGGTTAGCAAAGTCAATGAGGTAGACAAAGCAGCTCACCAGATGAAGATGATGTGGGGGTGAGAACTTCAAATTTTGTGTATAAATCTGCCACTAATTTTTTACGAAATTTGACGATATAGTTGTCTGTCATAGTATTCTGCAAATGAGAAATGAGAAAGAAAAACAGGTTTGCCGGACATCCGAATCATACGTTGACCCAATCACTGTGTGCTTGGGTCCACACAGTAAGTGTACTGCCATCTGTTACGTCGGAGCGTTTCATTTCATACATGGCAATATACAATGGCAACAATACTGGGTATGCCGAGAACTGAGAGCTGTGTGAACTGTCTGAGGCTTGGATGATGTCAAAACTACTCACTAGATTCACTTTTAGGGAAGACGGTGCAAACTTGAGATATTTATTAATGACCGCATCGCTCCAGGGAAGACTCCTTGCGACGTCTAGAAGGGAAAAAGGAGATACTGTGAATGGGATACACTGGACTTCTTCGCCATGCTGCATGAGCAATGAAGGGTCAAATGAATGTAATTCGTTTTGGGGCAGTTCCTTTTGGATGTGATCCTCCAGCTGGGGATGCTGAATTATTGAGGGGAGAGGTTCTTCAAGGTCGAGTCCCTCTGTAAATAGAGGTGCAGCAGACAATGTTGGGATATGAGAGCCTGGAAGATAGCTTACGACATACAGATCAGATGGAGGATACAAAATATAGTGTGGAATAGATACCTGCTACCGAAGATGAGCGTCCCCCTTCGCTGCAACGGGTATGTCAACGGTTTTTATAGAGAGAGAGGTCGTACACAGTTACCTGTTCATCACCGTATGTTATATCGGCCTCTATTTCTGCATTCACGATCCAGGCAGGGAAATACGCTGCAGAGAAGCGCACGGGCTGCAAAGTGTTGAAGGAAGGAAAGAGGGCTGCCAAGAAAGTTGACCGAAAGCTAAAGTCGCTACAAAGGAGCGACGCAGTGCTTGCCAATGCCGTTTTTGCCTCGTCTGGAGTGACACTGAAGGGAAATGCTTTTTGGCAGGGGGTCATGGGCCAGACACTCCATTGAAAGAAAGATTCGAACCTCGGAGTTTCTTAAAGTTTGCATAGTTAGCAGAAGCAATGGTTGAGTACTGCGCAAGCCGATGAGTGCATCTTAAGAACGATGATATTTCATGCCTAGAAAGCATGTCCAATGGTGAAGGAGGGTTCAAAGCCTGACATGATGGTCAAACTTAGAAACTAGCCTCACGTGGATGGAAGGTATCTCAGATCACAACCATTACGCGTACGATGGCCTCTGACAAAACTAAAGCACAAGATATCGATCTTGATGAAGAGTACGAGGGTGAACAGTATATAAATCAGGAGGACATCATAGAAGAAATCCAAGTAGATGGAGACGCTCCCATGGATGATGAAGACGACGACGATGAGGCACGAGACGCGGTCGGGGAATTTGGCGAAGGTTCCTCACATATCACCGATAACTCTGTCCAACACTTCACATCTCACACTGCCTCCGTCTTTGCCGTATCCTGCCATCCAACTCAGCCCCTTGCCGTGTCAGGCGGAGAGGACGATCTTGGCTACATTTGGGATATCACCGATGGTGAAGTCATCGTAAAATTGACTGGGCACACCGATAGTGTAACATGTACGGCTTGGAGCGTTGATGGGGAGCTGGTCTCAACAGGTGGGATGGATGGCAAAGTGCGGTTATGGAGGAGAGTAGGAAAGGAGAACTACAGGATCTGGGAGTTTTTGACAGAACTTCAAGGTCCTGACGAAGTCATGGTGAGTACGCATTTATTCGATCTGAAGAAACGTTATTCATATTTTTCTAGTTCTTAAGATGGCATCCAAAAGGAACTGTCCTATTAGCTGGTTCAAATGACTCGACACTTTGGCTATGGCAGTGTATTTCCCCTCCCATTCTTCCAAATTTTGTCGATCAATAATTTTCCTTCCAGTCCCCTCAGGCAATACAATGCAAGTGTTTGCGGGACACAGTGGCCCTGTAAACTGCGGTGAATTCACACCCGATGGTAGGCTCAACATTAAATCAAAGCTACCCATCATCTCTAACATTTTTGTCCAGGCAAAAGGATTGTCTCTGCAGACCAAGAAGGCTCCCTGATCCTCTGGGATCCCAGAACCTCAACTCCCGTATTCAAAATCAGTCCTGACGATGCTCGCTTCAACTTAAATGGTATCACATCTCTCGGCGTCAACCCGTCCTCTACACTTGCAGTGGTAGGCGGCGCAGCTGGAGGGGTCCGCGTCATTAGCCTAAGCAAAGGGGAAATTATCTCCACTCTCGGTGGGCACACCGAAGGTGAAAGTATTGAGGCCGTTACATTCGTCGACCTGAGTGGGAGTAGCAGCTCAGGACCTGGAGTTGCCGTCACTGGCGCTACCGATGGAAAGGCTTGTATCTGGGATCTCAGTACAATGCGACTGCGTGCATCAGTAAACCATGAGGTAGAATGATTTTCTTCTCTTTGTTGTCTTGTAGTTCGCTGAATCCAATCCTTCAGGATGCAATAACTGCTCTATTCAGTCATCCTGCTCCAAAGTCGCATTTGCTCATCTCTTCGTCAGCAGATAGGACACTAAAGACCTGGGATGCGCGTACAGGTGCATTGATCAAGACACATACAGGGCATCGAGCGGCTGTGCTAGGTGCTTCGTTGGGGTTGGATGGCTCAGTTGTTGTCAGTGCTGGAGACGATGGACTGTGTTTAGTCTTCACTACAGAACAGGACGAGATGACTCCATAAACTTAATGATAACGTTAATTTCAGCTACTTGTCCGATTTACTGAGTGTTTCCACTGTTTATTAAGGTCTATGGTTCATATCCTACTTGTGCTCTGGGTCACATCCCCCTCCTCGCTCTAATATTTCCAGCAGTCCCAAATAAAAATGTCTAAGTTTGATCCACCACGACTGTCCAAATCACTGGATATCCCAATCATCCCACAAGACCGACGAAAAAACCGCACTGGAAGGCGAGACCATATTAATCTCTTCCGTTTCCAGCAACTCCATAATCTTTTCGCTCTGTCCATTCTGATCGTCCTTGCTGCCACGCATCGCGACCAGAATAGGATTCTCCTTCTTCGTATACGGCCCCGAGTACATCAGCCGTATGTCATTGCCCTCGATAACTTGAACTATCCTCCCGGTAGTAGTGTTCCGAATCTCGATGAACTCTGGGGAGAATAGGAGTACGTGCCCATTGCGGTTAGCGTATGAAACTACTTTTGTCTCCCATTTGATATAGCCACATTGCCTAGTCGGGACACCGTGTTTGTCGATATAACATCCGAGGTCTACACGAAGTATTAAGATCAACAACGGTCGAACCAACAGGTGACATACCATCGTAGATGATCAAAAGCTCGTTTACATCTACACGGACAAATCCAAGCGGTCGTGCATTATCAATCAGCGACTTCAGCGATGCCATCGGTGGGTTATTTGCAGCATCTTGCAGATCTGGAACGACAACTACCGCCGATTGTGCAAAGCTATATCAAGGGAGTTTGGTTATCAAAACAAGATCTACGAGAAATTGCCGATTCAATCACTCACTTGGAAGGATCGGCCGTTATGATACCGCCGCTTGTGCAGATGCCCACAGTCTTCGAGAGACCAACGATATTATATGCATCCTTCGGGACATATCCGGGCTAGATGAGGAGAACGATAAACTGACGTGGGATAAGACCTCAAGCAGGGCTCACCTCGCCATAAGTCCTAAAGCTTCGAGGAGCCAAGACATTTGTACGTCGAGGCTGCAAGGATTGCTCCGCAGAACTTACAGCCTCTAAAACGTGCAAAGTCATCGTCCCAAGCCGTCGCTTTGATGCGTATATCACTAGGTAATAATCAAAAAATGTCTCGACACAAGGAAGTACGAAACGGTCACATACATAAGGACCGTCCCCCTGTATGAAGATGTCTGCAGAAAATGACATTGTTATCGTCCCCAAGCCTCTCGATTGATGCACCCAGTATCTCTTGCTGAGGTTGACCAAGACCAACTTTTGCAAGAAGATCTAGAGAATACGACAAAAGCGACGAATCAATATGTACCACCAGCCGATTAAAGACTTTGGATTCCAAGCTAGTCAAAGCAGCCAGAGATGAAGGATTCCTATGATGAAATGCACAGTGATATTCTTGATTCGATTGTGTTAGCTGATAAATAGAAAAACGACAGGGGCATGCTCACGTTCTGAATGAACGGGGCCAACGTAGATACCAGTCCCACAACCAACAACAATTAATCTTCTCGAGCTATTGATGGGAACTACAAAGAAAATTTCTAGACTTGTTGGCTGCTGAAGATAAGTCGAGACAGACCGAAAGGAACTGCACAGGTAATTTTCCCTGTGAGCTTAAGGGACCCTTCCTGCGAAATATTCTTGGACACTCTGAAAAATCCATCTGTGACAACTTGGGGGCTGAACCACTACAAAGTTCCGTCAGGGAAAAGGATGAAACAACACAGGCCACGAGATAGACAGACCAAGTTCGAGTCCTGACGAACTTGATGGATGCCCATGGCATCAACGAACGCATTGTGCCACTTTCTTCGAACCGATTCGGTCGTCACACACAAGGTATAGCGTCTACTCATCCGGTTGGATGCATGGTAAATGGTAAAAGGGAATACAGAGACGATCGCTGAACGGAAGGAATCAAAGAGGCCGCCTTCCTCGGTTTTCCCTTTCCGTAGTTCTGGCTGGTCGTCAAATGATCCAAGACGGAGAAATGACAGGGGTATTGGCTATTAAAGACATCAATATGTAGCAAAGCAGGAAATGACTGGAGCTCACTCGTGACACCAGAATGCGTTTCGTAGGACCGTTCCCCCGCGTTTCTTCGCGGCATAGAATGACTTTTTAACATATCAAACTAAATAAACAGAGCACCTCCACAGATAATAACTGAAGACTCACAATAGTTATCAAGGAGAGCTGCCACAAAATCAGTCCATCTTTCCGTGAAACCGGAATCGCTCTTGATTCGTCGCATGACAGGGCCCAGATAAACCAAAGATCTACTTTCTTCAAACAGTCCCATATCCTTGCGTAAAGGAAATTAGCCTCAAGACCTTCAAAAGTTCGAATATACCCATACAATTATTTCGCCTCGCTGGAATACTAGACTTTCACATAGAGCCCAGAATTTCACCTTGCCTTCTGCCGCCTCAATGCCTGGTTGTGTACTCTTGATCAAATCCTTTAGAATTCCGAGAGTAATGGGAAGGATATCGCCATCTGGGTGTTCATGTTCAATATCTGTTAGCTTGAGAATTTGCTCCAATAACAAATTGAGTCGGGGAAGTCGGGTAACAGGCCTGGAAAGAAAAGTAATTAAATCTCGTTTTCGTATTCGGGGGTCATAGTTGACGGATTGGATAAAACTCTCATAGGCGCGATTCTGCTTTAGTTGGTTGCGATGATGGGACTCGGATAATGGGTAGTGTTTAACGTAGGTTTCATAGGCGGATCGGTATTCGGATTTGAGAGTGGCTAAAGTGGAGATCGAGATGAAAAGTGCCTTGGAGTGGAGCTAAACACTTACTGTCCAGGATGATATCCGCGATCGACTGAATCAGGGGATGCTGCGAGCTCTGGCGAATGAAAAGTGCTGCCAGAATACGCTTGTGGTGTGCAAGTATTTCAGCCAGGTTCCCAAAAACCTCTTTGATGAATGCAGACAATCCGGGTTCTGCGATGATGGGAGGATTCGCATTCCGCAGTCCCTCGATGAACACCTAGTATGCACGTCTTTGAAGGGGTAAAGTATCCATAGAACTGGGGGACTGACCTCCTGAACACTCTCTAGATCAGTAACGTAATCCCTTTCCGATTTCACGACCTCGAAAATGACGGATTGTCGTTGGACCTCTTGCTTTCCCAAAGCGTCCCGCGCCCCTGGAGGGACCAAGCGATGCCATTCTTGGTCTGCTTCGGGTAGCGCACCGGCTTGGAACTGCTTTAGGCCTTCTCCGGATTGAAGTCTGAATGACTGACCATGAAAACGAGATAACAAGAAATGTATACCATAGGAAGAACGAACAGCAGGTCAGAGAGGCCAGAAGTAGTATCGTCGTTGTATCCCTAGGACAATTAGTATCAGTGGCTACATCTTGCAGAGTATAGATATGAATTACCTCGTTCCCGTAATCGTTGGAGTTGTAAGAAGCGAAGGAAGTTGTTGAAAAGTTTGCGTTTGGTTGCAAGTAATTAGGATCAAGACGAAGAGGAGCGCGATCGGTACTAAGATTCTGGTGACTGTGTCTTGGGGCGTTCTGCAAATGAGAGGCAGAGCGGTGGACGTTTGCTATACCGAAGCTTCCATGCTGATCGCCTTCTGACCGTGGTCTAGGTTGACTGGGTCCTTGCATCGATAACACACGGGGCCGGCTGATGTGTGGTACGGATGGTGGTGATGGTGGCAGTGGCGGCTGTGGAAGCGGGAAGCGGTATTCAGAGGACCATGGTTGTGAGTAGGTGCTGTGCGATGGAGTGGGCGATGTATGTGGCATTGGAAAGGGATATGGGGATACTGGGACCACTGGCCGTTGTGCGCCAGGGGGAAGACTGGGGGGTGCTCGACGGTTAAACGGCATGTGGACGTAGTAAGTGCTGCATTGAATGTGTGGCACAATGACAAGAACGTCGCCGGCCCGACGTGGCTTATTTGGTTTCAACAACCATGGCCGACGACCTGCCCGTGCCATTTACCACCCGAAATCTACGCCCCAGGTCTCCCGCAACGTCTCTATCCTTCTCTGCAGCAGCAGCTTCTAGATCCCACTCACCCTCCCCTCCGTTTTCTCACCAATCGCCTTATCTCTCCATCCATCATCCAGAAGTTGAATCCCAAATGCGATCCTTCTCTATGGATCACCCAAACACATGGGGCACAGAGTTTAACAGCATCCCATTCATGTCCGACCCCTCCAATATGAACCATCATATAGGATCAAGTTACACAAGCTTCGAGAACAATGATGTATTCTCACAACCGAGGAGGTCAGGGAAAAAGCAGCTCTTTGCCGATTCTCCCATGTCTGCAGGTCCTTCTCAGCCAGGACCGTCCACCCAGCCATTCTATAACCCTTCAGACCATGATCCTGCGTACGGCATGATGTCGAGTCTCAAAAGGAAGAGAGACGACTCACTCGAGCCAATCCCATCCTGGCTCGACGACCAAAACACACACATGTCAATGCCCATGCTGGGCGATGACTCAAGTCCAGGTCCCTCATACAGTAAGCACCACGTTCTCTAATTCTCCTCAACTAATTACCAATCCTTCCCAGTATCGCGCGATAGAAAAGGCAAAGGAAAGGAAATAGACTACAAGGGGAAAGGAAAACAGCGAGAAGAAAACCCCGGGATTTCCTCTAACCTCCTTTCAGACTCGCCCATCCTTAATCCGATTGCAAAGGCAACACGTGTCCCATCCAAATCACCCTCCGAACCTCTTTCAAGTTATACATGCCCAATATGTTTCTCTGTTCCCACAAACGCGACACTGACACCCTGTGGTCATATTTGTTGCGGAGAGTGTTTGTTTACCGCTGTCAAAACCGTCATGCATCGAGCTCAGCAGGCGGGTGCACCAGATGCGCAGGAGGCTAGGTGATTATTTTAAAGACTGTTTCCTTTTTTCAACATCCATCGCTGATTCTTTTTGTATCACTTAGATGCCCAGTGTGTCGCGCGTTAATACCGGACTGGGACGGCAAGGGTGGTGGCGTAATTGGATTAAAAGCAAGAGCAATATATAGTCTGTAGTCACGGTGTCCAACATTAGAACTTGGTAAACAACGCGTACACAACACGATCGTTTTAATGTAACCAGCATGTCCGAGTCCAATTCAAGCGTTCCATCTGCACCAGGCCCTTCCAAACCTCTTAAAGAATCCTACACCTACCATTCACCTATTCCAACAGTGCCAGGCCCATACATTCTCGGAGTTGACGAGGCTGGTAGAGGACCCGTGCTTGGTCCGCTTGTTTATGGGGTTGCATATTGTCCTATGTCCTACCAAGACAAATTAGAAGAGCTTGGGTTTGCTGGTACACTTTTTCATATAATAAATCAAGTACCAGTCTTTTAACTTTTTTTTTTGTTTTTTTTTGCATATCCTAGATTCCAAAACTCTGAATGCAGCTACAAGATCAACCCTCCTCGAGACTCTCAGTTCTGACCCTACAAATCTCGCATGGTCAGTGAGAGTGGTATGGTACGTTGCTCCCCCCAAATCTGCGCTTTCTGTATTCAACAAAAATATCTGAACAGCCCTCAAGCCATCTCGAGTGGCATGCTCCGTCGTCCTCCCACAAACCTCAATCGACAATCAGAAGAAGCAACCATCCTCCTCATACGTGAAGTCCTCGCAAAAGGTATCAATCTATCAGAGGCAAGCACTGAAATTTCCAACTTTTAAAAAAAAACATTTTGATCCTCATTCGCAAGGTATACGTCGATGCGCTCGGTACAACGACCACATACGAACAATACCTTTCATCCCTCTTTCCTACCATCAATTTCACAGTAACCCCAAAAGCAGACTCCAAATTCAAGATCGTCGGAGCAGCAAGCGTAGCAGCCAAAGTAACGCGAGATTGCTGTCTCGAAGGATGGTATTTCGAGGAAAACGAGCACGCTTCAGAGATTTCTTGGAGCAAGGAACTTGGCTCGGGTTATCCATCAGGTGCGGAACTCTGCCACCTCGTTTTGGTTTGCGGTAAACAGATTCATTATTTATTTACCAGATCCCAATACCCAAGCGTGGTTGAAAGGCGCTATGGATCCCGTTTTCGGTTTTCCAAAAATTGTGCGTTTCTCATGGGCAACTGTGAAAGTCATCTTGGAAAATAGTGCCCATAAAGTCAAGTGGTAAGTCAACCCTTTTGCAAGTCACCCCCCCAAAATTTCACCATTCTTAGGACGGACGAGGGCCAAGTCTCACTGATAAAGGCTTTTGAGAGTGGCAAAGGGCTTGACAAAGACCGTTGCGCAGTGACCAAAGATTTACATCTACGTAGTGTCGATATGCTATAAACCAACGCACTTCATCGGATGCAAATTGTAAAATATGATTGACATGATAAAAAAAAAAGTACATGGACTTGGTATCATCGCTTCTTAGGCGGAGGGGAACCCACAGCCTCTTCCCCAGCCTTTCTCTTTATACCCAAACCGAAAGCAACTTTAGGACGCTCCGAAGCACCAGGAGTGCTGCCTTGGGAAGATGATTCAATGACATTCGATGCGATACGTGAAAACCCAGCCCTTGGAGCAGGTGATCCAGTAGTTGAAGGATTCGCTGTCCCGTTCGACGTTAGATGGAGTGAAGGTGCAGGCACAGTCATGAACCCCGGTTCAGCCACCTGTTGGGCATTCTTGCTTTCCTTCTTCTTTTTCGTTTTCTCTGTCTTACCCTTGGCAAGTGGCTGGGGATCTAGGAAGGCGGCAGCTTGAGGAACAGCGCTGCAAAATATGAGTAAGAGAAAAAACTATTGGTGACGAAATTAACTCGTACCCTCTGTTCCCAACGGACAATACAAAGTGTGCCTGACCCGTTTTCTCCTGACGGATTTGGAAAGCGCGGTTCATGCTCAACGGAGTGTCACCACTAGCCATCGCCTCTTTCTTCTTTTCTTCCGCGATTTTCTTCAACCGTTTCTCCGTCTTCATCCTCCCTGAGCCCTTTCCATGGAATTTATGAGAAAGAGCCTTCCATGCTTCCTTCATCGTCAACTTGCGACCAAACTCATCATGATATGAGAGGTCAATATCTGGTTTATAGTTCTTGAACATTTCCATCTGCTCCCTCGCTTCTTGTTGTTCACGAAGCCGATTCTCATACTCCCGCTGCGACTGATCCTTATTTCCACCTCGTGACTGCAATCTCTCCAATTCTCGTTGTGCTTGCCGTCGACGCAGCTCAGCAAGCCAGACATCCCTCTGCATCTGCACTTTTTCTCGCTGACCCTGGTCTGCATTAGGATCGGATAGAATTCCCTGTTGTCGAAGGATATTCAATGCAGCAGCCATGCCAGAGTTAAAATGTTGTTCCGAAGATGTTCCGACACCATCTTCACCGGCGTCTGCAGCGACATTTTCTTCTGATTCCATCTGCTTTATGACGTGTTCCAGTTCATCCAGCATGTCCATGTCCATATCCTCATCCTTTACTCGTACTTCTCCAGCCTCTAACTCATCTAGAGGAACATC
>Ga0307507_10011568_pt1 | contig 11099 bp, 11 predicted proteins | sample 7_EM_MG_FD_207223 | JGI IMG/M metagenome (GOLD analysis project Ga0307507, IMG submission 207223) | Populus trichocarpa ectomycorrhiza microbial communities from riparian zone in the Pacific Northwest, United States - 7_EM | ecosystem: Host-associated > Plants > Roots > Unclassified | place... | reverse complement strand
GTCTACAGTCCATTGCAAATTTGAAATGTTGAAGACTGAGCAAAGACCGGTTTTAACTGGTCTTAACTGGTCTTTTAGCCTCAAAAGCAGTCTGGTCTTACATTAAATATTTCTATTTATTATCCTCGACACAGTGTCGCAAATGAGAGGAATGCAACACTGTTGGACCCATCCCAATTGGGTGAGGTGATGAACACAATGTCACACATCACTACCACACTCTCTTCTGGCAACCCCCATGAAATGCAACGAGTGCCCACCACGACCATCGACGATTGGCTATGAGGATCCACCACCATGATCGAGGAATGGCAATGACTGCCCATGAATGTCCATGGGCACCCAACACCACCATCAACGAACAGCGACGATGGCCCACTGGCCATGAGGACCCACCACCATGATCAATAAGCACCCACAAATGGCCACAAGGGACCACCCCCACCATCGATGAATAGCCATGAGGGGAGACCCAAGCAGAGGGAGACCTGCAAGGTATGTGGCATAACGAGTCTGCATTTTGATCCCCCCCGGCTCACCCTTCCATCCATGCTCAGATCAATGGTGATAACCCTCAAAAGCCCACCAGCAACGAGGATCGCCCACTCCAACCACCCACAAACAACGACCGCCCACCACAACAAGAAATGGGCACAACCGCACACAAAAAATGAGGAGCGCCCGTCCCTCACACCCATGAACAAAGTCTTTGTACACCCTCTACCCATACCTTCGAAAACCCACACCCGTGGACATACATACACATCACTACCAAGTCACGTACACTGACCCCTCATACATTACATGTAAAATACGTAGGATATTGATGTTTTGTGGCCCCCTGACCCCTACAAGGACCAGTCTAGACCAGTTGCAAACCAGTTAAGACCAGAACCAGTTAAAACCAGTCTTGTAACCGCAAAAGACCAGTCTGTTGCAGTTCAGTCTGGTTTTTTGAAGTTTCTCAAATTGGGAGGACCGGTTACGGTTACGGTCTAAGGCACTGGGCACCGAAAGGCTGGACCAGACCGGACTTTCAAACACTATGGTGGATCGTCAGTCATCATCATCCAGAGAGTCTCTGTTGATGTGGCATGCTTTGTTAAACTGTATGTGTGCCACGTCAATGGTTTGGTGGTGATGCCATGTGTTATGTGCCACCACTGTTGCTGTTCTTTGTTGTCATTGTGGTTGTTGTTGTTGTTTTGTTGTTGTGTTGTTATCATGATTGTAGTTGGCATTGGCATTCCTTTGTCATGGTGGTGGTGGTGGTGGTGAATGATGCTGATGGTGGTGGTGATGGTTGAGAAGGAAATGTCACATGTCACATATGAGTAACAAACATAAAGAATTATGTCACGTGATGTATCCAAACACATGTTGAGGTGTCATGTGACTCCCCACATTTGCACACTGGTCCTGTCTGAAAAACCCTCAGGACTCACTTCAGTCCTCGGGAATGAACCCCACAGGACTGAAAAAATTGGCTGGCACATCAGCCAATACTCAGTCCTGGGATTGTGCAGGAATCTGTGGGGGACAACAAAGACCTTGCCTTTAGAAAGTTTTTGTTCTGGAGGCCATTTTCAGCATCTTAAAAAAATATGCACTAACTAGGAAGGTAGCCAAAACATACCTCTGGTTAACCTGAATGAGCCTATCAAAGAATCACTAGAAAATACTGAGTGGTTAGCTTTGTAGAGTCTTTAAAAAATGGCTTGTTATACTAAAAACAGGCCAAAAATGACCAAAATAGCACAAAATGACCATTTCTAGAGGCTCTACAGGCATAACAGCTCAGTATTTTCAATTGATTTTTTGATGGCTCATTCAGGTTAACTGGAGGTATATTTTGGCCACATTCCTAATTAGCACATACTTTTTTTTTCAGATGCTGGAAATGGCCTCCAGAATAAAAACCTTCTCAGGGCCCCAACTTTCATTAAAATTAGTCCATACCAAGGGAAGTGCAATACAACTATATCATGTAAAAGAATACACAAATTTATTTAAGCTACAATAGATTCTCAGAAGAGTCAGGGGTCCTTTTACAAAATATTAGGTGACTGAAGTGCATCCAGTACTTGGATGTCCAACTTCTCTGCCTCTATGTATTTTCCCAAGTTTCGATATGTTGCTGATAGATTTCCCATGGCTGTGATGGTGTCTGGGTGTTCCATTCCAAGAGCTCTGTTCCTTGCATCCAGAACTTGGATCTGCAGCTTCTCTGCCTCTGTGTATTTTTTTCCCAGTCTGTAATATGTTGTTGCTAAATTTGCCATAGCATCAATTGTATCTGGATGTTCCACTCCCAGGATTCTGTTTCTTGCATCCAGCACTTGGATCTCCAGCTTCTCTGCCTCCATGAATTTATCCAGTTTTTGATATGTTGCTGCAAGATACACCATGGCATTGATTGTATGTAGGTGTTCTACTCCCAGGATTCTGTTTCTTGCATCCAGAACTTGGATCTGCAGCTTCTCTGCTTGTATGTATTTTCCCAAATTTTGATATATTACTGATAGATCTCCCATAGCTCTGATGGTATCTGGATGTTCCATTCCAAGAATTCTGTTACTTGCATCTAGTACTTGGATCTGCAGCTTCTCTGCCTCTGTGTATTTTCCCAGTCTATAATATGTTGTTGCTAGATTTGCCATGGCAATGATTGTATCTGGGTGTTCCACTCCCAGGATTCTGTTTCTTGCATCCAGAACTTGGATATCCAGCTTCTCTGCCTCTGTGGATTTTCCCAAGTTTCGATATATTACTGCTAGATCTGCCATAGCTGTGATGGTGTCTGGGTGTTCCATTCCAAGAATTCTTTTCCTTGCATTCAGTACTTGGATCACCAGATTCTTTGCCTCAGTGTGTTTTCTCAAGCTATAATATGTTCCTGCCAAATTTGCCATGGCAAAAATTGTGTCTGGGTGTTCTACTCCAAGAATTCTGTTACTTGTATCCAGTACTTGGATCTCCAGCTTCCCTGCCTCCAAGTATTTTCCCAGTTTTCGATATGTTGCTGCAAGATTTGCCATGGCTGTCATTGTATCTTGGTGTTCCACTCCAAGAATTCTGTTCCTTGTATCTAGAACTTTATTCTCCAAGGTTTCTGCCTCCTTGAAATATCCTTGTTCCCACAACAGCCTCCCAAACTTTTCATAGGCATCATCCAGGTAAGTGGTAATATTCTGACTACCTTCTGATTTGAAAAACTCCATATTGGCTCTCACATGTGTTACCAAAGTCCTCCGGAATCCATATGACTGGCCTGCATCCCATCTCAGTGAACAAGACAAGATGACATATGCCATTAAGCAACATTCTTCTTTCCTCTCATTCAAAGTCAATCTGTCCCTACCCCAGGTATGAACCAGTGGATGCATGGCATATACACAATCAGATGGGCCTTTCTTGATCAAGGAGAAGGACAGTAATATCCGAAGTCCCTCTCTAAAGACAAAGTTATCCCAAGTACCTGATTGATTAAGAAGAAGTAGTCTCCTGTCCAGCAGAGAACTAGCAAGAGGTAATTTTGTGCTAGAAGTTTCCTTATTTTCTGTAAGAGCAGCATAAGAAAAGATTTCTTCAGTGATCCCCTCATGATGGAAAAAAGGAAGTAATTCCAGGAGGAGCATTGCACTATTGGCTGCATTGACCTTATAAGAATCATCAGATGTCAACTGTTGCTGAATTTCTTGGTATGATAGTTCCCAAGTTTCATAGACAGTTCTATTATATTTTGAAGCTCCAGTAAATTCAGAATGAGATAACAATGTTTTTCGATGCTCTGAATACTTTGCAAGGTAGTCTCCAATAGTGGTGGCCCCAGAAGCAATATAAGCACCAGCCTGATCAATAGCAAGAGGAAAACAAAAAAGCTTCTTTACAATCTTAGAGGCTTCAACTTGAACATCTGATGTGGGTGATTCCAAGCAACTAGCCTCCAGAAGTAGTTCAATAGCATCCTTTTCTTCCATTTCAGTCACTTCAAGAGAATTGCCTGGTAAAGTCAGAGTCTTCATGGCAGAGTTACGACTAGTTATCAGAATGTTTCCCTTCCTTCCAGGTGGGAAATAGGCCTCCAGTGCAGGAGGTGACAGAACATCAGCATTATCAAAGATCATGATGTAATTCTCTTTTAGAGAGCCAATCCACTGGAGAGCAGACTCAGGAGAGCCATCCAATGCACAAGACTGACCAATACCCTTAAGTGTCTGTAAGATGGTACCTGAAGATGATGCATCAACCCAGAAAACTTGAAAGAAGCTTAGGCAATTCAATTTTATTTAGACAGAGTCAGACCAGTGCTTGATAGGTGCTCACCTGTTGTCCATTTCCTCAACAAACTTTAAGCAAATCTGAGTCTTTCCAATACCCCCCATTCCATATAACAGGAAGAAGTTTCTCTTCTGAACTATATCATTTATGTTGGGAAAGAAATGCCTTTTCAGTTTGGCAATGACTTCTGTACGCCCCCTGAACCGAATGCTCGGATTTGGCATGAGGGAAATGACCCCATCGGACGTCGTCCTATTCCCATAATTGTTGTGGATGTTGATCTGCAACAGATTCAGCGCCCTCAGCTTGTTTGACAGATCTTTAGTAAATATTCCACACACAGTCTTAGCTTCATTGAATGTGTTGTTGCTGGCAACGAAGTGGTGAGCGCCCGCAAGGAGGCTCGCTCCGCTCATGTTGAGATATCGAAGATGGAGAGGTTCAGGATGAGGGAGGGAAAGAAAGAACAGCGCCCAAACCCAGGAGACCCCCAATGCCACGAGGTGCGATGCGTTGGTCAATCTTAATATACATGCAAGCACGTGCCTGGGTTTTTCCCCTTGCTCTCTACAGTCTTCTGCGAGTCCTCGCCTTCGTCTTTCTCATTCCTCGGCGTATTATTGTCTTTGGTAGGTGAGCTCGGCTTTTTAGTATGTTAGTTCTCTATAAGTAGCATCTACAGGCCTCACAACAAGAGAATGAAGTCCACTGCCAGCGCCGAACACGCCTATTGGACTGATGATAGGTGGTGCTTTACGAGTGTACCCGACGAACGCGAGAGCCGCGGCTGACCTTCTTTTTGGTAGCAGTCATGGCAGATTTGCCTGCGGGGCGTCAAGCTTCAAATCTCAGGAACCGAAACCAGAAAACGGTACGCAATCTACACGTCTGTCTTTTTCGTCTTAACAATCTTCAAACTGAGTGGCCGGATCATTGTCGAGTTCGCCCTTCTCTGAACATCCATTTTCATAGCTGCAAACTCTTTTCCTTTTCCAAGGACGGAGGTGCTGCGCGGTGGCTCAGCAGGTCGTGTTCGAGTGCCAATATATTTGCTTCGTCGAGTCCTCCCATTGGCCGTGCTTACGCCGGTAGGATGTCAAGTGAGTTCATATTCTTTTATATTCCAAACCGGCGGTAGCTAACGATTGTTAACCCAGCTAGCTCTATCGAAATCCCAGCGTGTTTGCTCACACACCCACATTCGCCCACTCCTTCTCCTCAACGAAACCAACGGTCACACAGATTCTTCGTTTCGATGTCTGGCAGAGGATGAATCGTGACGGAAATGGACAATGGATGGGTCGAAGTTCCCGCCGTTCACGAGCCGATAGTGCAGATCAGGTTTGAAAAAGACTTGTCTGACTGAGAGGGGCAAAGAGAGTGAGAGTCGAGTTGCAGCGGCTGAATATATCTGGTACCCCACTTGCTTCCCCTTTTCCCTTTCAATCGCCTTACACAAGATTCGAGGCCTTGTCTGACGCCTCTTAACGATCCCCTCAACTCGCCATCTTCCCAAGGAAGTCTCTCCACCGACGTTGGTTGAAACAGTGTATGATGAATTCGTCAGCCAACATCGCATCAGCAACGACCCTCTGTGACGTTGAACTCGTAACCTTTGAACATCGAGTTGGGAGTTGTTGTACGTCGGGTGGGGGGTGAGTACGACACTTACTTCTGTCGTGCCATACTACATGCTGACGTTGTTGCAGTGGTTCCCCGACGTTTCGTTCCCCTCAAACGTTCGAGTTTCAATTCCGTCAAAAGCAGGTAAAGATGGACTGCGAGCGGCACCTACGTCGCCCAACCACGTAGACCACAGGGTACACACAATACCCTCACCCCTCCTTTACGCCACATCCAGCCGTTAAACTTTGTATTTGTTCTAGTCCTACCACAGCTTCGAAGAAATACTTGGACGTGACCTTCATCTCCCTGAAATGGAGACACGAATCTCAATTGGAAGGTGGGTAACTCATTTCCATCGCTCCTTTTGTCGTAGCTCTGACCTCTTGTTCCAATCAGGTCAGACTACACAGTACATTCGTGAACAGAGGTCACCCCGACCGAATTCAAGCCAAGAATTCACGACTCGTCTGGCAAAACTGCGGTCCCACCCCATCCACCCCTCAAATCAACCACGCGACGATCTAGATTCCCTCCGCGATGCTCATGCACACCTCCCTCTTTGCAGTGACACCGCTTTTCTCACCTCCCTTCCGATTTTGAGGCATTCCGGGTATTTCAACTCGTCTTCTAGATTGCAGCTTTCCCGCTCGTCGCAATGGCTAACGTCGCTGATTGGATGGACTCTGTGACACCATGGCGGCGCAGCTTGGGTGGCTTCTGAGCAGTGATGAGGGTGGACCCTGGAGAGGACGGAGCAGGCCCACGTTGTATATCGTCACCATACTCATCAACAGGCTCCTGACGCCACGATACGCAGCTCAATGCATTCGACATACTTATGGTCATCTTCGCCTTCCCCTCACCGGTTACCAAGGCGTCGTGAATCTGAAGAGTCGGCGTTTATCCCCAAATCGGAGATCCGCCTCAACAACCCTCTCGCAAGGGACACGTTGAAGGCTCGAAGGAACGAAAGACTGACGGCTGGAGATGATCGTGTTGAATTTGTGTGCGTTGAGCTGTGGGTGGTAAACGCGGTTTTGGGGGTTGTGTGGAGAAGGAGGAGTTGATGCTGACTAGGAAGGGCGGGAGTGTCGGTTGAATGTTGAATTCTAGTCGCGGGTCATGCATTTGGTTTGTGTCATCAACCGAGGAGAGGTTCGAGCAGCTGGCTGGGTGTCTTCTGGGAGTGGAGACTCTGGGCAAATGAGGAGAATGAGCTTAAAGACATGCGTGTTGGCAGTGTAAGTATCTAGAGGGGAAGATGATGTATTGAACTGAGGTAAAACTACTTTTAGGCTGCAGAGACAAGTTGTGCTCATCAGAAGACGCCATATTTTCCCACTCCTTCATCCTCAGTGAGCTGCAGTGCGGCCAGCTTCACATGCAACTCTGAACGTGGAAAATTTTCTAGGTCGGGGTGTGCATCAGGATATTGATACACTACTGGTTGTGGGTATGGTACACCACGTATTGTCGTTCCGAACTCATCATCACTCTCTGAAAAGTACAGAAGTCAACACGATGATATTTCGAGCAAGAGGGAAAAAAAGACTTGCGCTCGGCTTCCTGACACCTCTTTTCTCTTGTGTAATAAGTACTATCACCGCGCCCATAGAGCGAGATGCTTTTGGGGGTATAAGGACCAGATACTGGAGGTTGAGGGGTCGACTCCTGGGAATCCTCATTAAAAGAGACAGGTAAAAAAAAAGACAACAGAATACACCACGGGTGTGGAGGGTACGTTTTCCATATTTGTAGTTGCTCCTCGATGTATTAGAGTTCGACCATCGCGTACATCTTCAGAAGGCTCGGCATCATCTCGATTGGCGCTCGAAGTGACAGCTGTACCTGTGGTAAGTGATGGAGTCTGGATCTCAGTACTGGGATGGTCCGTCATCTGCATCTCCCTCTCCCTCTCCTCCCTCTCCTTCTCCTCCTCCTCTTCTTCCTCGTCACTATCAAAATCCAACTCATCCAGCGCAGCGGCGCGGATGACTCTGTGCACAGGTCGAGATTCAGGCGAGAGTAACCTTGCGAAACCCTCCTTGATACCAGAAAGCCGTTTCAGTGAGGAATCTTTGGGTTGGTTTGGCATTATTGCAGAGGACGAGATGGAAGTTGAGAAGGAAGAATGTGGACGTCTTAAAGTGTGGCGTTGTTCTCTGGCGGCTGTGCAGTTCAGTAGGCGCTTTCCTGCCTTCAACTGACAGCTGTCACCCGCACTATCCTTTCGCATCGCCCTCAGAGCAACGCGCCTCTGGAGAATCGACGAGTCACGACAATGCGCACGTAAAGGATGAGAAGGGAAAACGCTGTCCTGTTAGGCGAAGGAAGGCTTGTGCGCCGCGTTTAGTAACGACGCTTGAGCCGCAATCGTTCCGGAACGCCTGTGCAGTATGGTGAGCTCATTATTCTTCGAGGGGGGGGGGGGGGCAGGGCGAGAGGCAAGGAAAAGAAAAGAGATCAAGGAGATCTGCTTACCGATATCATTGCTAGAAAACGGGGCCAGCGCGTAGGAGGCGCTCTCCAATGCCGAAGCATTTGGAGATGGCGATGATGGATAGTTGAGCATGGTGGCGATGCGGTGTGCTAAACTCCCCTGTTTCAGGGCGAAGGCGAAGAAGGAGGGCGGCAGGAAGGAGTAGCCGCCAAAGTCCACCGCCACAATCCTACCACCCATATCCCTCAAGAAGTTGACGAGTTTCAAGTCCGATACGCAGAGGCACAGTCCGTGTTTAGCCACCTCGTCGCGGAAGTTAACGCTCGATTTCCTCCCCGTGACAAAGAGGATCTGTGTTCAGAGTTGTCAGCGGGAGAGCAGCCAAGGTGTGAGACAAAAGAGTACACTTACCCCGTTCACATGATCCTCTAAATCCTCGACGGACTTGTATTCGATGGAGGACGTCCGGTTGTAGAAAAAGGGGTGCTCGATCAGTCCTCCTCCGACGGGCCCAGGCTTTAAATCGGGGCTCGGGATGGTGATGAGGGCCATTACAGCGGTGGCAATGAGGGCAGCATCGGAGTCGTTTCGCATTCCTGCCCGTAAATGTACTCGGAAACGATGAAGCCGCAGTCGTTCCACGTGAAGGCGAGGTAAAGGCGAGGAGCACGCACAGCCGGGCTATTTTTATGTTGAAGGTATTGCGCGACAAAGTGCTGCGTCCTGGCCTCGCCCATGTTTACATTGTCTCCATATTTAACCCAGATGTGGCTGACGTCGTGATCAGAGCTCTTTTCAAGAGTGATTCGCACACCGCTGATGTTGGTGGCGGTAGCTTGGCCGGGACCCAGTTCAAAACATTGCTTGATGATCGTCGCGCAGTCTGGAATGTTCGCAGGCTTGCCTTTATCGTCAATAAAGACCAAAACTTCGGAGGACATGCTAGCTACTGACGAAGTCGGAGGGTTAAAACTAGAGGAGGGACAGGTTGTTAACGCAACGATGACGACGACGAGTACGAAGACAACGTCGACCAAAGCGCTTTTGGCGTACAGGCAGAAGACTTGATCGAGAGTAAGGGGAACGCAAGTATTCATGGTTACGTAAGCTCATCTTGTCTTTACAAGTGCTCTCCTTACCAGCCTCATACAAACCTTGATGTGCTCAGGATCCCTTAAGTGCACGTTTGCAAGTTGCGCCTTCTGCGGCCGCTTGTCCACCGAGTGCAATGGTCAGAATTACGAGTGACCCTGCAGCAAAGCCGCCATTTCTCAAAAATCTGACCTATGTCGGCTTGGTGGTATGAGTAAGTTTATCCAATAAAATTGTCTTCTGATTTAGGCTTCAGTGAAAGAATCGATCTTCTGCAGCCAATCGAGTTCACTGAGATCCCGTGAAGCACCTTCGGATAAAGCTTTTTCGACTGGCATTATCGGGAAGAAAGCAGAGATAACAGGTGGATAGGGTCTGGTATCGAAGTGCTTGATCAGTTCTGTGGGATGGGCAAGCATTTGCACCCTAAAATTTCCTGCATTCAGCCTACTTATAGCTATCCGAAAACAAGCAAACCCTCGCCCGCATGCATCTACTGGGGATTGTACGTTTAAAAAGCACGCCTCCTGTGGCCTCCACGAACTTTCATCTTCCGAGTCTCCTCTCCCTTCTCTGACGACTGTAGGTCCGGACATTTCGATCTTGAAATCTATCATGCTCATTTTGAGTCAAAGCAGGTCTGGCATCTAGCCTTTTTGTGGTCAATGTGACTTCTCCTTCTCCGCGAAGGGGGCTAGCAGACTGCAACCTACCTAAAACCTCGCGACCAACGCCCATCTCTGCTGTGACAACGTAGGGCCGGAAAATGAAGATCGCCGTAACAACTCAACGACAGGTTTTCCAAGAACATCATGCATGACGCTCTTCATTTCACCCCTAATAAAAGACGCTGCCCACGTCTCAAGCACGTCGCTGGCCCACTTATGACCCGCACCTCAGACCAGGCCACCATCTCCCTTTAATAATGTACGAGGGCCGCATGGCGAAGGTCAGTAAAAACTCAACGAACGGTTGTCGACGACATCATGCACGACGCTCTTCATTTCACCCCCATAACACGCTTCCCCCTAGACCGGTGACCGTCTGTATATGAAGGAAAATCCTTGTATATCGAAGTTTTCATATACAGGCTGGTCACGAAGCTAGCTGCCCACGTCTCCTCGTCGCTGACTTACTTATGAACTATCTCTATTATCTCCCCACATTTTGCATCCCCAGCACAATTCGACACTCTTTTTTGTACCCGGAAATATGGCGCAACTACTGAAACTTTTGGCGTTTTCATGAATGGTATTTATCGGGTTACGTAAGCCGCGTATTCATGGAGGCAAGACAGGAAGCGCCTTTTATCCTTCCTTCAATGGCTCTCTATGGTCGCATATAAGCCACTCCCTGGTGTTGCAACGTGTCTTGTAACGGAGAACAATCGGGATCCATCTCTCCTGTAACGAACTTTCACCCGTGGAGTCTTTGGAACTAGCTATGGGAGACAGCTCTCTACCGAGTTATCAAGACACAAGGGCCTCGGGAAGACACCTATGAGTTCCCCTTCTGCTCGACCCCCTCGACAGACCAAGGGGGTGTCGGGATTGTAATCAAGGAACTAGGGTCGAATTTTTTGTTAACGGGCTCAAGGCTGAACCAACCAGCCAACGTAATCAGGCACATATCTAAATTAGGAAATGATGATGTAATATGA
>Ga0307507_10011567_pt1 | contig 11100 bp, 14 predicted proteins | sample 7_EM_MG_FD_207223 | JGI IMG/M metagenome (GOLD analysis project Ga0307507, IMG submission 207223) | Populus trichocarpa ectomycorrhiza microbial communities from riparian zone in the Pacific Northwest, United States - 7_EM | ecosystem: Host-associated > Plants > Roots > Unclassified | place... | reverse complement strand
AAAGGAAAGGAAAGGAAAGGAAAGGAGAGGACGTGGCCTACCTGCCTAACCTGCCTGTCTAGGACGTGCATGAATGAAATTCGGAAAGTAACATAATAATAATAATAATTATTATTATTATTATAACCTGTATGATACTTGTATGAGTTTTTTTTTTATATGATAGAATATTATGAACCCGAAAATATCATTGACAGAGGAGAGGGGAAAAAAATAATATTTGAGCCGGATGGTGGTTATCATATCATATCATATCATATTATCATATAATATAATAATAAATAACTTGGATCTCTAACTAACTCGTTATAATACTCGTATATAATGCCTTCTGACGTTTTTTTGAACACACAACAACTGCTATTGCATAATAATAATAATAATATTATTATTATTATCATATCAGCCCAAAAAAAAAAAATCTTGAGGCTCAGGGCTGATTTTTGGCTGGTATATATTATGCAATACCGTATCATACGATAGCAGTTTTTATTTTGTTCGTAATCGTTAGAGCATTACGAATAATGTAATACAATTCACCTGAATTGCGTGCGAACGGGTATCATGTTGATGATGATGATGATGATGATGATGAGTGGGTGTACGGTACAGTACAATACATATATTATCAGATCCGATTTGCTCGAGGAAGGAGGGGGTCCAAACATTCACTTACCGTATGCTATAATAGCAGAAAGAGAGAGAGAGAGAGAGTGTGTGTGTGTGTGTGTGTGTGTGTGTGTGTGTGTGTGTTGTGGATTTCTTTGCTTCTAAAATCCCACTGATACTAACTTATAGCACAGCCTTACCCAAAGTTTGAGTTTGAACAACCCCCATTCATTCACTACGGGGTAAAGATAACAACGGATCTCTTGTGGACTCTTTTTTGGAAGTGACTAACTGGGTGGACTGTATTAATGAGAAAGAAAGGGAAAAAGAAAAAGAAAAAAATGCTCAGGTCCCGACTTTAGTAGTATGATAATTGGAAGGGAATGTAGTTTACGCAGGCATGTTTAAAGAGAAACAACCTAGGCTTTTGATTTAGACTAGTATTATAATACTTCAAACTCCCATGCATATAATAATACACCTAAGCTCTGGACTGGCCCCGTTCTTTTTTTTCTCCTCCCGAAATATCACAATGCATCATACCATACCAGACGTCGAATTCTCATTCTCAATTTAACCTACCTACACTTCAAATAAAAACCCACCCCACCCATCCACCTCCTCGCATTCCTCCTGTCCAATTCCCCGTCGCCATTGCATCCCTCCCACCAGCCAAACGGCGCTACTAGGATATCGATAAAAATTTGAATGGCCCAACACGCAACTCCCGAGTGACACACTGTGACTAGCAAACACCATTCATTATCAATGAAAGCTGTAAAGTACAATCACCTTCCTCCCCTCCCCGGCCCCAAACCGACCATCCAATGATCCCCCTAGCCTAGAAATTCACAAAGTGAGAATAGGGAAGTGAGAATAAAGTACAATACAGGAATACCCCGTTATCGCATATGCCCCAGGGATAGAAGGAGGAAATGAGAGGAATGGAATGAGCTATATACTCGAGTATGAACTAAACCCTAACTGAGCTAAAACTAAACGCCTCAACGACTAACCAGATCCTCACGTACACAACCTTGCATCTGGGATGAGTAGAATATGGAAACAGAGCAATGAAGAAAGAGTAAAAAAAAAGAGACCTTCACATCAGCGCACCAAAAAGACAAAGGAGTGTGGCCAAGAAGAGGTGGGAGAGCAGGTATGTGTAAAGCAAAGTGAGTGTACGGGGTACGGGAACATGCGCCAACAAAAAGTAAAAATGAAATCAAAAGTAAAAAAAAAAACAATGAGCATGCCACAACCCAGAAGGAATGGTTGACAAAAAAAAATAAGGAAAAGGTCAAAACATGTAAAAGGCCTAACACCTCCAAGGCTATTGTGTCCACCTAAATCCCGACCCAAGATTAAACGATACATTTCGCTACCGCTGTTTCGATACTCCGCCTATGCGTTTTCGGAAGTAATGGGGAAGGTGTAGAAGTGAACTAGGTGTAAACATCGAACCCCAACGGCGGATACTTCTAGAATCCGCCGGCGGTGGAAATCCCGTTTGCCATGATCACAATTTGGTCAGCCCCCGGGGTGGCAGACGCTGCAGCTTCCAACTTCTCCAATTCCTTGTCGCACTCTTCCATCTCTGCCTTGATACGTTTGCTCTCGCGCTCGAGATCGTTCCTACGTTGAAGGAGCAACTGTCTCTTCTGCTCTTCGGTGAGAATGGTTTCGCTGCCGCCCGTACCGAGAGCAAGGAGGCTAGGTTCGATGGGTACGTTACTCATTTGGCCGTGAGGGTTTAATATCGAATTAATAGAATGAGTACGTTGATTATCACCGTCAGCTTCCGCAACTGATAGAGAGCGTTTGCGTGGTTGTGAAGGGTTGTCAGTGGACAATTGGGCGAGAACGGCAGCAGAAGAATTGGACAGATCAGAGGGAATGGATGTCTGATTCGAATCCGCCGCTTCAGTGCCGGATGCTGGGGCATTATTATCAGTTTTGGCTTGACGGAAAGCGCCTGTAAAATCCACAAGTGGGGGGTATTGTCTCTGGTCAAGATCGGGATGCTGCAGTTGTCGTTGTCTCAAGGAATTCCCGTTCGCGTCAGTCATCACCGTGTCATCGTCCGATACATCGGTCGGCTGTAGACCATGCTGTCCCTGCTGCCCCTGCTGCTGGACTACTGAGAATGAGTCTGCCCTGTCAGCAGGTGTCGGAGTTTGCGCCGAGAGTTGTTGGTGAAATTCGTTTCCTGGGGCAGCTGCAGGAGCGGGGGCAGGAGCAGTATTGTTGTTTCCATTTACCGGAACAACAACTCGTTTTCGTCGTTTAATAACACTCTTTTTCATAGCCTCCGGTCTATGTACGCCATGGAGTTTATGGTAAAGACCTTCATCGCACAAATCAGCAATCGTCCAATCTTATCTTCCTAATCTTACTAACAAAAACCCAAAATGAAAAAGCAATAAACACGAGGAGCGAAAAAGAAGGAGGATGCATACATCAAGTATAACAGAAATACAAAAACACAGTGAGAAAGCACACAGGGGAATTTGAAACAAGACAAAAATGCCTCGGAAAAGCATATCTGATTGACCCGAGTATGTGCAGGCGGTGAGGTGATTATCAATCGAATCAAATCAGATCATCAAGGGTTAGGGGTGACACGACATGAACAAGGGAGTCCACTTTACTTGCTTCGGCTAATCGAGGAGATTAAACGCCTCTTGCAATTCAAATCGTACGATCTGATAAGAAAACTACGCGGGAGGATTGGCTAAGCTGAAATTATTATAACTCACCGCACGCATTGCAAATTGTATGACCACTCTCATCCCTGCGCCATAACGGTGTGATGGTTGTCCCGCAATTCTGGCATGCCACGACGACTGTAGTATTCGTGGGGGAGCCTGTCCTAACAACCGTAGCCTGTGTGTATGGTTGACGGATTTGAGATGGTCGTTGAGATTGCGAGGCCCGCTGTGATTGCTGAGCCTGTTGGGTTTGTTGCCGCTGAGTTTGCTGCTGCTGTTGAGTCTGTCGCGCTGGAGCAGAAGGACACGGAGAAGCAGTGTCTTGGCTGGTGAGCGCCGGGTCCATGGGAATCCCATTTACATTCGGCGAGGTTGCCACAGTAAACTGTGCTGCTTTGCTGACTCTATTGTTGAAAGCAGGACACCCATTGCATCCCTCCGCCCCTCCAGTCCCATTGCATCTACCCCCACCCGGACAGGTTCCCGAAGCGACCTGGTCAGCAGCAACATAGGTAGCCCCTAGCGAAGACTGAAGAGAGCCTATAGTAGAACCGTGAGGAGGCCTTTTTAGATTTGTAGGGCGTGATTGATTCCTGGCCTTTAGATACAGCCCGCAGGCGTTGCAAATAGTTTGGCCGTCGGGTGCGCGGCGCCAAAGAGGTGTACGTGTAGTGCGGCAATTGCTGTTTGCGTTCCCACCCAGGAAGATATGAGCACATTCCCGGACCCAGAATAATGATAAAAAAACCCCCGGGGGAAAGCAAAAAGGGTGGAAAAAAAACTCGAACTTGGAAATAAACAAATAAAAAGCAAATATACGAATAAATGGCAAAACCCTACCTGCAAACTTGACCACCGCTAGGACCTGGTGATGCCTCTTGCTGGATCTGCTGCTGGATCTGCCGCCGCTGCTGTTGCTGAGGCGGTGGTGGCGGTTGAGGCTGTAGCTGAGAAGAAAGCTGGTTTTGAGACTGCTGCTCCTGTTGCTGAGCCACCTGTTGTAATTGCTGCAAATCCTGCTGCTGTTTAATCGACTGTTGTGCATGTTGTGCATGTTCTTGTAAGGTCAGTGAGACTCTCTGCGAAATTGAATCCACAGTAGCGTCCCTGTCATGATCTTGAACCGACATATTCGAGGTCGAAGTCTCCAAAGTGTCGGTATTTGGCTGAGTGTCAATAGCAAGGGTAGCTGCGAGCTCCAGAGTGGGAGAAGGCAGTGTGGGAGGCGGTGGCGGTTGCGTAGCAGTTGTTGTTGTCGTCGTAGTAGTAGGTAGATTTGTGGTGGGTGATGGTGAGGAAGGGATGACTACGGGAGCGGATGCGGCGACGGTTGTGACACCGGCTGTTGAGGTCGAGGAAGCCATGGCGAGAGAGTCAGACAGCAGCTTCCCAGGCATGCCGCAGAGAGTTGAGGGCTACGGTAAGGGGGTAGGGCAGGTCAGGGTGGAGTAGGAGTTTGTGGTTGTTGGGATGTGGAAAAGGTGTTAGGTTGTTATATATACTGGTGCAGGTCGTCGGTCGTCGTTAGCAGGGTGGGGAGGAGAGAGAGAGAGAGAGAGAGAGAGGAGGGAAGAAAGAAAGTTAAGGTATCCTCGAGTCTAGCAAGATCAACTAGAGCCAGGAACCATAAAAGGAAGAAGAAACAGACTTATTCTCAATCTGGATAATTCTCTACACTACCCACTTGGTAATTCTGATACACATCTACGGCCCTATATTGGTCAACTCCCCTCGCAGAACACTCCGATCATTGTGATATCCCGTATCATAGAACTGAGGATGTTCACAAACGGTCTTCTCTGAAAGGGTAGCACGAGAGAGGATGGGTCCAAGCTCCCACAAGTTGCTGCTGTTGCTGCCTCTGATGATGGTAATGTGATAAGCTCACACCAAACCCTCATCCTGTACCCGTACGTGTCTCCTCTTCCTTATGCGATTTATTACCATACCTTTCCCCCCCAAAAAAAATGGTTTCCCTACTATCCCCAATCCCAAGCGGAGGGGCAATCTAGGAGATTTTTTCCCTCACGATGCACCGGTCCACCGAATATCGGTAACCTGTTAAACTTGCTGATTCGTGTTAGCAACCGTAAGCCAATTTATCCTTCCTCCCATTGGCCAGTTTGAATTGATACATAGAATTGTACTTATCTGATTTTGCGCTCAACTTCAACCTCACTCACTCCTTGCCTGAAGCGCAGCAATCGTGCCCTCGAGTTAATCACGTCTCATCAATTGCCACGAATTTCTATATCGGTTGGTGAATATATTATTATTTTTTTCATCTTTTCAACCATTGACCAACCGTTCCTCCGAATTCCTATCCATTGGAACCGTGGGTGAGAGATTTATCACATATATTAATCCATATCGCCGCAACCTCTCAGTGCGAAACCTCAGGCCGAGCGATCACCAGCCTGCATAGGGAGAGACCCAGCGAGCACCAGTCAAGTAGTTAATGAAGAGAATATTACCCCGTATCATACACCAACGCCCACGAATATTTATCTCCAACCATCTTTATGTTTGCCCTACTGCACGATATTATTTATAAAAACCCCCACCAGATCACCGTCAAACTCCAATACCTACGCTCCCCGTACGAAGTGAGGGCCATCAATTGCTGGCGCCATGATTCGAAGCCTAGGGAAGTTCCAAACTTACCCACTTGGGTAAAATACGTTGTGCGATTGATATCCTTCTTCCCCTCCCGCTCTTTCTTTTTATTTATTTATTTATTTTTTTCAAAAAAAAAAAAAAAAAAAAAAAAAAAAGTGACCCATCTAATCTAATCTTGCACGATCGTACTTGAAAAAGGGTCAAAAATCTGTTATCATATCATCCCATCAACAGAACCCCAGACATCAATAGAAGCTCCGGGGCTTCTACTGATAACAAATTCAATCTTAATCTTAATCTTAATCTGATCCATCTTTTTTTTTTTTAACAAGCAATTCCAATAGAAAGACAGGGTCCTATGGAAAATAATAAATTTGACACCTTCCCAACCAATAGGTCATATAGTACTAGTACAGCCATTCTTAAGACAAATTATACAGAATTCCATAATATGATAGCTTCAAAACTCCTGGCCCCTCCCTCCCCAGCTACCCGAACTACCTGCACCAGTTTCACGGTTTGCTATGGTACAGTTGAGGCCTGCCAAGATTATCATGTAAGGATAAGATCAGACTCAAAGTTAAGATACGACACCCAGCGTTGAATACACGCCTTTACAGGCTTTAATACCCGGAAATATCATTATATCGTCGCGCACTCAGGTAACCCCTTCACCTTTACAATGTCTCGCGGGCCAAAGGTCAACTCTCCTTTGAATTGAGGCAAATAGGAGACAAAAGTATACGGGTGCTGCAGGCACCGGTAGTAGAACTACTTGCTGTTCTATCTATCATATCTAAGAGGGATAAACGGCACCCTAAGCCCTATAGTATGAAAACTCTCTTGCAGATATAACATCACGACATATAGACCCTCTCTTTTACTGCAACTTGCAGTACGGTACGGTACTAGTATGCTCGACGCGAAAAGGTAACGGTACGATACCGCCAAAACCTCGAGTGACACTCCATGCAACCCACGTGCTCCAATAACACGTCACGAACCCGCCAAGTTTTTCTTTTTTTCTTTTCCTTTTTCCTTCCTCTTCTATCATACACTACGCCATGTAAAAAAAACTTAAAAAAAAGAAGAAAAAAAAAACCCCCCCCGAGAAAAGCCTTTCTCTCAACCCTTTTAACTTCCCACAATTCCCTCTTTCTTCTTTTCCAAAAACCACCACTATCATTGTCGGCATATACCATACTTTGTCTTCTTCTTACTACCATCAACAAAAAAGAACCATCTCAATCCCACCAACCACCAACCACCACCATGACAACTCCCACCTCCACCACCACCTCCGCCTCCATCGCCGCTCCTCCCCTCCCAGACCTAACCTTCACCACCCTCCCTCCAACCTCCCCACACTTCCTACCAGCCTACACCCTCCTAACAGACTCGGTAGCCCAACTCCGCTCAGCCCTCACCCTCTCACTCCTCTACTCGCAACCACAACTCACGCTACCGCCCACACTAATAACAGCAGTACTCCTCGTGCGCACGCAGGAACACTTCAGCATGGCGGTCCTCTTCTTCGTCGGGTACGCGATCGCCGTGCTGTCGGCCTGCGGATACTTGACCTACGGGTACATTGAGCGGGCAGAGTGGTTGGGGAGTCGCAGTGGGCTGGCGGCTACGCTGGGTGGTGATAGGAAGATGGAGGTTGTGGGCGCGCTTTGGGGGGAGGAGGCTATTGGGGTTGTAGTTTTCGAGAGGGTGAAGGGAGAGAAGGGTGGGGAGGAAGAAGGGGTGATTTATGGGTGGGCGGTTAGGTTGAGGTATAGAGGGAAGGGGGTTGGTAGGGGTTTATTGGAGAAGGTTGCTGAGATTTGTGAGGGGAGGGTGAGGTTTGCGGAGGATCATGTTCGTATGTTTACCCACCCGTCTTGTTTTTGTTTCCGACAGTAGTATAGTAAGCGAGTTAAGGGGGATATTTATTAATTTGAAAAAAAAAAAAAAAAAAACTATAGACTCTTACAGACTTCCCAGAATACCGGCAATGTTTAATAAGGTTCTTGACAAACGGGAAGCCAAAGCACGATCAATGTTGGAGGATGTTTTGAAATCGCAGTAGATGTGTGTTTGGCGCATGTATTTGTATATCACTTAAAACTTAATTGCACTATCGGATACCCCTCATGTATTATTTATTTTAAAACCAGACCGCCATGTATGAATTATGGGATCTCAAAGCAGCCCGCTTACCCATTCAACCATGTCTCCGTTTACCATTATATTATTGTGTTGTTGAAAAAAGAACGGGAAGGAAAGAAATCAAGAAAAAACACCATATTGCCCCAATTACCTCAGGAAGGGTACTTTCATAGTATTATATGATATGCAACCCAGGAACCCAGAATCCGTAAGAATACTACATACAAAAAAAGAAAAGACATGAGGTAACCAGTGTTGAAATTTGGGGTGGAATGTAACAGCCATAGGAGGCAGATTTCTGGTGTCCTAAGACAGCTACGATTGATCCAGGGAATTCTCATCCTTTGGCTGTTTCTCCTTACTCCAAGCGACAAATTGATCGAACAGAGATGGCCCTAAAATTACACAAGTCAAATCTCGCGTGCAGGGTAAAAGAGAGGGGGATGCTTACAAACGCTGGTTTCTATGGCATAACCTTTGAAATCGGTGTCTACCTGCTCGTTGAACGGAATAAATTGCCTATATTGGTCTTTTGTAATTACCTTTGTGGGTGCTGGAGTCGAGCCGAGAAATTCTATGAATGCGTGTTTGTGGGGAAACTTTTCCCAAGTTATAGGTTGCTTCACCTTCAGGGAGTTGTTTGATTCGGCTGGAGGTGTCCACTTGGTGCTGTAACTTCTTTCATCGAGAAGGACTGTAAACATCTCACATGCCATGTCCAAAGGCAAATACTTTGCGTCGGCGGCCTTGAAAAACTCGTAGCAGAACCAATAGAATTTTTGAAACCGATCGCTTCCAGGTGCTACATCTCGCAGAAGGGTCGGAAGCTGGCGTCTGAGGGAGTCGTTGGAGTCGATACTAATAAAGAATCGTCAGCATGGTTCCTATCCGGCAAACCTTCACGGAAAACTCACCCTAAAGCCTTCATGCCCTCCATGAACTCTTTAAGCCTAATGGCACCCCTTCCTTCCGCCGCACACCAGTAGGCAATTACCCAGAAGGCGATGCCTTCTGGGGACACACCGAGGGATTCCATCCATGGGACTGAGTCCGTTATCATTATCTCGTCAGTATCGCCTAAAGAATGATCAATCAGTCCCTGAATTCAAGTTCTCATAATAACCTTCAGACACACACACACACACACCTTTGAGCTCATCGAACCAACGTGTAAGGACGGTATCGGGGGAAGGAGCACGAATCTATATAAGAACTAACATCAGTAATAAAATCTCCCAGCCTCTTGGAGCAATGGCACGAGTAAATAACACGACAGGAGAAAAATCGGGACGGAAGCTCACAGCCTTGGTCTTCTTTGAAGACTTCTTTGTCGGCTTCGCAGCAGGTGGTTCCTGTTGCCTACGCTTCTTGTGTCTGCTCTGCGAGTTCCCCATTGTAGCACCGTCTGGTTCTAGTTCTGGTTCGGAGTTGCCGGAGGAGATAGGGTCGATCACAACTTGTTTCCTCTTTCTGGGGCCGGTGGCGTTCCTATCGATGGGTGCAGACATAGAGGCTGAGCTCGGCTGGGGAGGGGGGGCTGGGATGCTCGATTGAGTACCAGCAAGTCTTTGGGGACTCGACTTGGTCGAGGACCTAGTTACCCTTGAAGAGGGCTGTACCGTAGAGCGCTTCTTAGGAGGCATAATTGCTGAATTTAATAACTTTCGTTTAGTTTTCTGCTTCTTTGCTTGGCCAAGTACGGTAGTCGTCAATAGCTCGGTGAAAGCGGGCGACTTTGTTGACCGCTTGAATGGTTGTTTGCAGCTAGCGGAAGGTTAGATGGAGGAGACAGATAAACCCACAGATCCGTGTGTTTATCTGTTTGTCCAGGAGAGGAGAGGCGAGGTGAGTGAGGAGAAGAAGAAGGAGGAGGAGGAAGAAAGGTGGGCACCGTTGGAGAGAATTGAATGGTCGCCGGGTAGAGTAGAAGAGAAAAAAAAGAAACCTAACAATTTCATAGAAACGATAGGGCACGACGAGGAGGTTCTCCGAAGGTAAAGTCGAAACGCCAAGTCCCGAGGGGAGGGAAATGAATATTAGACGCCCTATTGTAAGAGCTTACCTTACGGTGCTCGAGTACGGGGATGGCGGTAGATCTACAGTGACATAATGAACCTGCGTTAAGTTCTTTCCCCTAAGTCACCCAGAAGCTCGATGCCTCTTCTACTAGTACACTCTTCGCCCTCAAATACTGTACAAAATCCAAGTTACCTCCTTGAAACTATGTAGAAGCAATCAACAAACCACGAGCACCCAAATCTCTAACTAAAAACGTGTCCTAAAAGGTTCAATGGGAGGAAAATCCATTTTACAAGTTGAACCCCACGCTTCAGCCCTAAGCCCTAAACCCCCTATCATTGAGAAAAGCCGCAAGGAACCACATCCCTCCCAATCCCATAAGTGCAAATTATAACCAAGCATCAGAGCCTCCCCCACCACCAAACGATCAAAACAACCGCAATCGCAAAAGGGATTAAAAAAAAAAAAAACAAAAAAAACAACAACAACAACAACAACCATGTCCCGAGCAATTCCACAAAAGAACCAAATCGTCAAACTCCTCGTAGGCGCAGGGCAAGCGAGTCCTTCACCACCAGTTGGTCCAGCATTGGGTAGTAGGGGAGTAAAGTCAATGGACTTTTGCAAAGTGAGCTCTACACATTCTACAATCCCCTAGTCCCAATAAGCCTTCCCCTACCTAACTCGATTGATTATTATTTTAGGAGTTTAATGCTCGTACATCGCACATAACACTCGTGCATACTTACACTCCCCCTCCCTCCCTCCTTCCCTCACACAACAACTAACTACCCCTAGGGCACGCCAACCCCAGTACGCATAACCGTCCGCCCGGATCGCTCATTCACATTCGATGTCCGCACTCCTCCAACCTCCTGGTTGTTAAAGAAAGCCGCAGCTCTACCACTCGATAAGAAGGGCCGTATGAAGGGTGCTAGTAACCCCGGGAAGGAATGGGTTGGCGAAGTCAGTTTGAAACATGTTTATG
>Ga0307507_10011565_pt1 | contig 11102 bp, 16 predicted proteins | sample 7_EM_MG_FD_207223 | JGI IMG/M metagenome (GOLD analysis project Ga0307507, IMG submission 207223) | Populus trichocarpa ectomycorrhiza microbial communities from riparian zone in the Pacific Northwest, United States - 7_EM | ecosystem: Host-associated > Plants > Roots > Unclassified | place... | reverse complement strand
TACAAGTATCATACCCGTACCAAACCAAATCGGACCAAACGATCTCAACAGCCACGATGTCCTATCAACCAAGCAGAAAGACGCTTCGATACAAGCGCTACTTACTCCACCACAACTACGCCATACAAAACCAAATAAAATACCGGTACCTACGGTAAACACACATCCCAAGAGATACCACCCACACGACCAGACCCCTCCCCGTTCCGCCCATCCCCATGCGCTGTACCACGGTGTCCACCCCCAAATCTCAATCCAAACCCACGCAAGATCTACAGTACTAGTACTCTACTCGTAATTGAACGACGTCTGTGAACACGGCTTCTGTAGATTGCATCCCGCAAAAATCCAGCCCTTTTGCTCAGATCCTAGTGTCATACAATTGTGGTGGTGTCCACAAGCGTCGTTCAATTGCCAGCACCATGCTGCCATATTCCCAGCGCGTTGCCATAAACTCCTCAACCACTGTAGGCCAGACCAGATCAAATGATAACAGGTATGATTGTCGAATCCCACAAGCAACAATCTTCCAAATATCAAGGGTAACGCAACCGGTACAATTGCCGTCATGATAATTCCTCCACTCGAGAGCGGGTAAAACAGGCACTGCCTAATCCAGAGTCAACTCGATGATGATCCCTCTTGACTTACCGCTCTTTTATGGTACGGTACCTGTTCGTTCGTCCAATCTGGTGGAAATAGTTAGCTGAACCTTCGATCAGGAACGAATAGAAAAAATTTAAAAATTCCCTCTTGACCTATACAGTAGTATCGAAACGAATTTCGTGGGGGGGTGGTGGTGGTGGGATAGGGAAGTCGGTAGTTGACTACAAAGTAGTTGATACAGGTGATACAATAAACACGCCCATAATTCTCACGGTGCAAGTACAATCGATATAACCGACAAGATATTAGCTTATCTCGCATAAGTTACAATACCAAGTTGCACTCCCACGATTTTGCTTTTTTACGCCTTCCCTCGGGGGAGGGGAGAGGGGGGGATGATGGGGAAGCGGGATAGTGTTTTGTTTCAACATTTCGTTTTCCGTTTTTTTCCCCCTTTCCTTGGCTTGCCCCAGGTTTCACCTTTTTTTCTTCTCTTCCCTTTCCTGGGCATGCGAGTCAAAGAGAAGAAGCATAGCACCGGTAACGATGATGGGGACAAACACAGTACCGTATGAGGGAAGGAGGTGGAGGAGGAGGAGGAGGAAGGGGACGTGAACATAACGTGCTCGTGCAGTTTCGTGCACTTGTGTTGTACCAACCGTAATTGTGCTCGAGTAATGCGTGCGACCATGGCGGCTACGGTGCAAGTGGGCAAGGCTGTTGTTGGAGGGTCGTGGGTGGGCACCTATCATATCGTACCTGGTTATCATACAATACGATTCAAATCAAACCTGGTCTTGTCTGCCTAGGTGAGAGCACAACAAGCGGGAGGGGATGAAAGGAAACCAATTACAATACCGTGGTAATAGTGAAAAACAGCAACAATAAATAATAAATACGACTCCAGTGCTGTATCATATCATCAAGGGTCCATCCCATCACATTGAAAACGGGGGATCGAGCGAGCGGGAACGCCACCCCTCAATTGATTGAACCCTCCCTCTCTTCCTTCGGACACTTTCCAATACGGTAGAGTACCGGTATTGAAATTTGAAAACAATTGCGATTATAATTGTTTCACTCAGGATGGGGGAATAAGTCAGATAAGTTCACCCTGACCGACCGACTGACTGGCGTTCCCGATGAAGCATGCTTGGCCCGTCTTCCTCATCTACTCCGTGCTCCGTATCATACATAGCACCTCCTGCTCTATGCCATCGTACCGTCCTTCGAAGCAACCAAACAGGCCGCAAGCGAGCCTCTCCCATCCATCCATCATCCCATCCTAATATCCCAAGTAACCCAAAACCGAGACTAAAACGGGGCGGCAGTCGTGAATCGTGACTTGGGGCCCGTTCTTCCAATCCCGGCTCCCGGTTCGAGCATTACAGGAAACGCAGCTATTGATTAATGCCAAGATTAACTTACATGCGACATTCTTGCAACTTGGAAACAATGAAACAACAATTGTACCCGAGTACAAAGGAAGAACGGAAACAATGCCAAGGTACGGATACTTTGTAGACAGCCAAGTGCCGCAGTTACAATAAGATCCCGATAAATCATCCGAATAGAACACAATGGCTCATATTCTACCAAGCCCGGAATTCCTCCCCCATCCATGCCCGCCGCGGCGCGCTCAGCGACCCCCCTCCCTTCACGATAAAAATATAGCCTTCAACGGGGGCACGCCGAAGACCGGCGGGTGATAAACAGGGTATCATACAGGTATCTGGCAAGCAAAAGGGTGGACCTGTCAAAGTAGGGTAACAAAAAAGACGAAAGAAAGAAAGAAAGAAACTGTTGCTGGTCCCTGTTCGTCACCTGCCTGTTGCCGTTGTGCCCCGCTAAGACTTGTACGAGCGCTAATACAGTGCTCCATTGAGCCCCCCCCATCACCATAAATCACGAGCCCTTTATTGTACCCCCATACCGGTATAATAATAACCTAGCAATAGTACAAGTACCTGCCTATGGCAACTCATAATAACTACAGCCCATGCCAAATTCCCAATAATGCCGCAGCAAAAACAGCACAAGCCAGGGTCGCCTAGAAAGGTATCGTGGCTTTTTTTTTTGGGGGGGGGGGGGGTTGGGGTTCGCCTCGCCGCTTTGTATCAGGATATCCCGCAACGTAGGGCGATGGAGGGACGGCTTAGGTAGGGTAAGTCCGTTAGGCAAAATGTGAAGGAAAAAAAGAAGAAAAAAATTAATGAAAAAGAGAAGAGGGATTTTGCCATTCTGGTACGTAGCTGAACGGAGCTCGGACGCCTCGGTCCCCCGAGCCCGCGAAGTTGGAGTTGGGGTTTTAGCAAGTGTCGTTTCGTATGATAACATGAATGGATAAGGTCTCTTCAAATTCCTAGAATGGGTATTATCATCGTCGTCATCGTCATCATCACCATCATCATCATCAATGCCTTACAGTATCTCTATGGGAAAGAGGAACAATCCGGCACAACCGGCACCTTCCCACCGTAATCTACTTATCCCCAATTATCATCGTGTGTACACCCCAGCCAAACCAACCAACCAAACTGACCGACCAAGCCAAATATACGATAAGCGACAAAACAACAAACGGAATATCTCCCAGCAACCGGAACATTTCTCCAATTCTCACATTTTCAATTGCTCATTTTTCCACCCCCCCTCCCTTTCTTTTATTTTTATTTTTTTTGCCTCTTTCCATTTCATCGAGTACCGCACGCTGTACGAGCACTGTCCTCTACTCGTACAGGCGCGGGCGCGCCGCTGCCGATTCTTCCAGACCAGACCGCGGCACGCACGGCGTGTTTTTGGGACCTGTTTTTCTTTTTTTTGCCTCTCGCTCGCAGGAAGAGAGACAGCTCAGAGGAGAGGTAATTCGGCGGTTTTGGAGGGTATTGTAAGTGAGCTATGGTAGCTGGTTGGCTGGCTGGTTCGTTGGTTGGGGGGGGGTCTACGGTAGCTGGGAATTGTCGAGCGCGGTACCGGTAGGGTACGATAATTCATTTGTAATTGCCAATTTAGTACCGTACTGTAAGCCAGACTAGATTATTTATTAACCAAAGAGCTTTTGTCATGCCGCGGTTGTTATGATAGACCAGGCTCAATTGCCACAGTCTAGTTCAGTGCATAGAACAAATATTCGTAAGTCTAGGTAGGAATTTAGACCCTACGAGCCTGAGATATTTTCCTTTACGGTTTTTTTAACCCCATTCCATCCCATTCCAGTATTCCCGGGCAGAAGGGTGAATGGATGTGCCCAACCCATCATCCCAACTCTAAGATTCTGGGACTAGATCGAGACCCTGATTCGCCAGCCAACCAGCCAACTACCGGTGGCCAACCAACCAGAATACCGTACGGTGCAAGCAATCGGCGGTCAGTAACAGGTGCAAGCAAGTACTTGTACCAATAGTAGTACTGTACCCAACAGAAAGCCAGTGAACGGTTGATTGGAGTTTATCCGCAAAATAATCCCCATTTTGCACGAAACCATCTCCCGAGCGCGTACCCTTCCTTTCTTGCAGAAAACCATCATACCGCAGCAGTGGTAAGGTACCGCACGAGCACAGCAGCCACGAGATCAAATACCTCTTCTCCCACTGATGCTCAATTTCCTCAGGGTCCACCTTACTTGTACCGGTACTAGTACTCGGGACTAGTACTTGCCTAGTCTAACCTAACCTTGTCTGACTTCCCCCTTGCTTCCTTCCGACTCACCCGAACTGTGCTCGTGCTCTGTCAGTAGGGTAAGTAAACATGGTATCGTACCGGTATGCGGGATTATTGACAGCGGGGCGAACGAGTCCTTCATCCCTCCTCCAAGAGAAAACCTTTCCTCCCCGCATCAAACCATCATCAGGAAAAAAAAAAAAAAGAGATCTCCTTCTAGAACATCTACACCCGCATACCATATCTTGGGATGAACCTTTCGAATGCCACGCTCTTGGCAACAAAACAATTCCGGATACCATCGTCTGGGAAATATGCCATGGGAAAAGTGAAACCTTTGCCTCATGGAAAGCTAGATTGGTATGGTGCCAGCCTTGCTATTTGGTCACAGAATTAGTGAATTGTTCTTCATAGAATCACCTTCGACTCCGATCTATCTCAAGGCTGCGGTAATTTGTTAGACTTTTAGACTTTTTATTATTACCATCATTATTATTTTTATTATTAATTTTTTATTATTTTTATTTTTTACGTTTCAGAAAGTCCTTTCGGTGCATCTGCCTACTCTAGTTTAAGAGCGGTACCGGCATGTTTTGGGCAGCTTGTCGCACAAAAGATCCCGAGAAGATCCCAAAAGGAAAAAAAAAGCTTCACTCCATCGCTCAATTCCTCTTTTTTTTTTTCTCTCTTCAGAGCTCTCGATTTAATTAGCACTTGGCAAGCCACTAAACTCGAGAATTCACAATGCATCTGATTCTCCAGAGCAAAATATCTAGCACGGTCCTGGTGGATACTATCACGCAATCAAGCTCTGAAAAAAAAAAAAAAACCTCGAGGAGTTGTGTGGGTGGTGAGCCCCTTCCGCAACCTTTTTCCTGAAAGCTATCGTACAATAACTCTCGATCTTTTTTTCCGCGTTTTTCTTTTTTCCCCCGTATCTCGACGGGGGAAAACTGCACAGAAGTGCAAGTGCAAGTGCAATAGGACCGGTACCGTCCTCGACCAGAAGCGCGGAGGCAAAAATTAAAAATTTCACAATCCCACCCATCTCGACTCGGCTCACAGGTTGCAGCGGGATGCGCCGACATTCCAACCACAGCTTCCCTTTTCCCCACGCAACAGGATAATAACGTCATAACGGCCAAACGGGAAAGACACACCTTGGCGCTTGGAGATTCTGGTTTTGATGGGAGGAGGGAAAAGAAAAAAAAAGCGTCGGAGATGAGGGTGAGTTTATGTGCGTGGGGGGGGGGGAAGGGATTTTACTGTTTTTTGGCTGGTTAGGTTCGGGCAGGAGGGGAGGTGGCCGAGGTGCCGGGTGGGTTACAACTGTATGGCATTGTTATCATTATGGGGATAGGATGGGTCCAAAATGGATGGAATAGGATGGATGGGGGTAGTTTGCCTATTTTTTCAGTCTTTTTTTTTTTCCGGGGGGTTTTTTTTTTTCCCATTTACCTTAGAGTACGGTATAGTGTCATGATTATTGTTACAATAGGCTATCGGTATGAGCTTCTTCTAATGAAATGAGAGAAGAGGGATTTGCTTTGCTCAAGCTCAGCACCAAGACCCGGTACCTCTACCGCTATGTGAGGGATGGATGTTTGTGGCCCGAGTTTTTTGCCAAGAGGGTATTGCTCGACCTCAACTACTCGAGTACGGTACGAAAGGATTCTCAACCATCACCCCCATGAGAATTATGGCTCTACAGGTATTGGATGATGGGGTGGACGATCCTTACAGATTAACGGAGAGAAAATAGGAATCCCAGTATCCCAAGTTATCATGGGGATATTGGGGTCCAGAAGTAGGACAAAGTTTAGGCGGGAGCGGGGGGATGTCGGCCTACGGAGGCCCCTCACCATGCTCTGCAGGTCCTCGCACGGCCAAGTTGAATTTGGGCACCAAGGGTGGCAATTCCCACCCAAAGGTAACCAACCAACTTCAACTCGTGCATGCTAATGTAGTACCGGTGCTCTATCCAGACTCACGATACCGGTATGGTACTCGTACTTGTACTCGAGTACAGCATTTGAACTCATGCGGTGCATCCACAGCACTCCACTCCACAAACCCTATCTCTATCTACCGATACCGGGTGTTCGGCCATTCCTCCTCCCAAGACCGGATTATTTCCTACGCCCCACCCCGCATCCAGGCCTCCCCTCGCAGCATACCGCACTCGCATCAGACCTACCGTTCCAGCACTTGTACCAGTACCAGTGTGTAAAAGATTCTCCGTACCGGCCACCCCCGCACCAATCAGACACACCCAATCCGATCCAATACTTTCATCGTACTGTACATAGCCTGTTGATGAGGAGAAAAGAAAATTACGAGAGAAAAGAAAAAGAAAAAGACTTTTTTCCCTCTGAACATGCAAGACCAGCTCGACCGAACCCCTCCCGCCTTGCATGTACATTGCGCTCGCACTATTGCGTATCATCAAAAATCAGACCAAGCCTCAAATTTCTGGTGGTACGCATGCGAAATGATGGCAGTCTCCTCTCCAAAACATCTCGACATCCCGAGCACAGTGTACAAATGGAGTTCGTGGATGGGCAACCGTCACGATGGGGCAGCCAGCTGTCACTTCCGGTTTACCTCCAGGCTCACACAAAGTTTCCCGCATCTAGACTGCCGGTGTATTACAAGTGTTTTACTACAGGTTACCGCTACTACTCCGCAGTTTTCTACAATCTGTTCCAAATAAGAGCTTTCGCTCAATTCCTTATCGTCCGTCCTACGGCTCTGAAAGTAAGGCATTTCCTGAGGTTACCGGGGGGTTGAACTAAACTTACTTTTCACAATTACTGTATCATACTGAGGAAATCCTTTTCCCGCTGCTCCCTGAGGCCGTCCAGTTATTTTTTGATGGGTTCGATACCTAGGGGTAATTTAAGTTAAACCATCCAAGACTCAACTAATATTTATGAACCCCGGCCAAGAATTGGCACCCGGAATAGTAGCGTCCCCGGTTACCGCAGGTCAAGAGACAGTGACTGAATCACGCAAAACATTGGGACTCTCAGACCGAGAGGATTCAACGGGCGTTGGACTAATGGAAACTATTATAAATGGAAAACAAAAAAAACAACAAAAAAAACGTATTTTACCCCACGCTCACCAGGACAATGAATTTTTCCGACCATTTTACTGTGCTCACGGGCGGCAGACCAGTGTCAAATACTTGCTTGCTTTGGGGGAGAGAGACCTGGGTACCTGCCAAGAAAGGGGTCTTTGCAACTAGTATCATATGCAAAGGGTAGATCGTAACTGACCTCATAAGACCTGCCACTCCATCCGCGCTCCGGAGTGGGAATCGGTATAAAAAAAGAAGAAAATCATAATATTATACATTTCGGATACTTGGTTATTTTGGGAGAGAAATTTAAAATTTCAAAAGCCTACTTTAGGGGAATCCGGGGAATCATATCGTAGCAGTACTCGAGTACATGTGACTTGAAAATCGATATTTTTGGTGCTATTTGGCTCTGGCCTCTCAACTCAACAACAGAAGACACTGATATAACTACAGTACCAATATCACAGATCCACAGAATGAGAGGGCCATTCCCAACTCTTCGCTTGGGGCATGAGCAGTATACAGTACCAGCATAACGTGGGAGGAAGCAAGGGAGGTGCTGTAGGTAATCTCCATGAGCACCACAGCCTTACCTTCCTTTCGACATTTTTTTCTCTTCTTTTCCTCCTTTCTTTTCTTTTTCCCCCTCGTTCTTTTCTCCGGAAAACCGACATGATGCCCGTGTTGATCTCTCTCGTCTCCGAGCCAAGAATTGGCACCCGCTCGCCCGTCCCACGGGGTCTTTCAGAATAGTACCGTGCAGTGCCGGTATAGTAGCTGATTCCGGAAAAGGTGCCAATCCTTGAACGCGGAAATAAGGTTTATGAGACTCGGGTGGGGGAAGTTTAATCCGTGAAACACCGTGATGTTGGTCGAACTGCCGGAGATGCCTCCCCCCTTCTGGCTGGCTGGTAGGGAATGGTGTGATCAAGTGTTCTTGGAACTTTCTCTCTTTTTGCGGTCAATGGGCTTGGCCGTGTATCAGAAGTGAGCATTCATTAGCACTTGTGTCCGAGAAGAACCGTAGTGATGGGGATTAACAGCTTGGCATCCGAGCAGCCATCGGTATCATACCTATTTCGATAAATGTTTGCTATGGGATCTGGAGGTTTTTTATATATATATATTTTTTATGATATCAAGTTGTTTTTTTTCCTGTCCTTACTGTTCAAGCCTCACGTGTATATTCCATCTTACAGTAGAGCGCAGTTTCCATCTAATCAATCAATTAATTCAATTCAATCCAATTCAATTCAAGAAAAAGTCAAAATAAACAAACTCAATAATATAATTTAATTGCCATCCATCACCACCATAATTCCCAAATCATTCGAATCAAAATTATGCCAAGTCATGCACAATCACCCGGGAAGCTGCTTGAGAAACACCGTTGAAGATGCATACACTAGGGGAGTGCTCCGCGAGCCAACATCCTGAGCCCGGCTTGGCAATGGCTTGGTATTAAGGTTCGAAACAATCTCGGGTGTCATTGAAAAACCGGGAAACATGACTAAGAGAATTATATTGGATCAGCAAAAAAAATAATTTTCCGGTGTTTTTAATGAAACCCCTCCGGAGTATGATAATATTATGATAATAATATTATGATACTTGCTAATATTTGCCAAGTATCGCTGAGGGTGCCGTCTCGGTGTTCAGAACACTCACTCATGAGCCAAGCAGTCTTTGTGGAGCTACGGTATTCGCGCTAGAGTATTGGAGGTATGTATCATGCGGTATGTAGGTGGATATTTGGTTTGGTGTAAGGATCTTTTTAGAGGGTGAGTGGGGCAAAGGCCCTCATAGTGGGATTTTTTTTCTTCTTCAATTAGTTGTTGTTTGGCTTGGTCGGAGGGTTTTGACTGACGGACTGTTTGGAACATGGGTTCTTCTGCTTGGGGATGTTTGCGCGGTTATCTCTCTGAAATTTCTTGGAATGATATGCGTGGATGGGTGGATATATGTGGATGATTGAGTATAGTACTCACTAAGTTAGGACATGCTGGTAGGTATCGTAAATTTTTCGTTCGTATGGGTTCTTCCTTTCTTCCTTCCTTTGTTCCTTGCTCTTCACCCCCCCCATATTATGATTACTACATTCAGCTCCCCCCCCCTACTGCTCAATTCACTCCCCCCTCTCCCCCCTGCAAAACCTTCATTCCAATCATTACTCCCCCTTCCAGCTTCACCAGCCATCACCTCCACAATGGGTATCAAAAGATACATTACGTAATACCTAAAGCCTAGAGTTTGTACAATGAAAACCGACATATCATAAATGGCATGATTTATCTAAACTTACTTGGTGAGGAAAAAGAGGCCGAAATGATAAGGACTCAATATTTTCTGTCCTGGGGTGTTCGTATGTAGGCTAGGGAGGTTACTCGGCGTCATTTTGTATTTCATTCATTCATTCATTTTTTTCATTTTTTCATTTTCAAAAGACTTCACTGTCAAACCGGGAATTCTGTTTCCCCCTGTATATATCTTGGCGAGCATCATAGCTGTTTTCTGTTTCTTTTTTAGTTTGCTTGTTGGGGAGATTGATGTCGACAGAGGAACAGGAGCAGGAGGAGGAGGAGGAGGAGGAGGAGGAGGAGTAAGTGAAGGTGTGTAAGCATAGTGAGCAAAACAGGCATCGGAGGCATGTTGTGGTGTTATATACTGTCGCAGGCTCGTGAGCTAATGCAACCAAATAGATGGAGAAATGAGCAGGTTAATAGATAGAGTTTCAAGAGAGAAGAGAAAACAAACCACAGGAGTAAAAAAGGGAGAAGGAGACAAAGGGGAATTATTATAGCACGGTGCTGTTACAGGAATTCAAACTCAATGAAGCCAAAAAGAGACCAAAAGGAAGAATATCGTATATTCGACTACAGTACAAGAGAGCAAAATACCGTAATACCCACTTCCCACTCACTCACTAGCGCCATTCATACAGCGGCCATCACATTGTCATCTATCTGCTCGACTCAGCTAAACTCAAATGAGCTGCCCTCAGCTCTTTTCTTTTTTTCAATCCAATTCGATTCAATTCCCCGCCTTACTTGCTTACTTGCTTCCACGACAACCGTCGCCGGAAATGAAAAGGGAGGAAAGAAGGAAAGAGGGGAAAGATCGTAACAAGCAAATATTAGGAAAAGGGAACAAACAAAAAAAGGAAAAAAAGAAAAGGAGAGTAACAATAGCAGTAGAGGGGGAAGGAAAAAAAAAGTACTAGAAGAACTAAAACTAAAATCATGTTCAAGGTCAAGTCAAGTTTGTGCTCCCCGGCCGGAAAAACTATAGTACCATTACCACCTCCAATCCACCTCAACAAACCAAGCCCAACAAACTGTTTTTCCCTCGTTTTTCGCTTTTCGTTTTTTTTTTAAAAATGTTTCGGACCCGGCTTGCCTCATCCTACTACCTCTGGTTAGGAAAGCCAGGATACTGATACCCAGGAGGCATATTTGGCGGCATCATTCCCATTGGGAACGGAAGGCCAGTGCCGAAGCCCGGAGTTGGAGGCGCCACACCGATATTGCTGTCACGACCGGTACGATCGTGAAGTTCACTATAATCGTTGCGCTTAGTGCGGGGGGGCTCGCGCTGGGTGGTGCTGCTGCCGCTGGTGTTACCAGCACCATTATTGCTGTTGTCGTGTGAGGAGCGAGGCCCTTTGGCTCCACCAGAGTCGGTAGGGAAGCGTTTGGATATAGCTGTGCGACTCATTTGTGTAAGTTATAGTTTCCTCCCCCCCCCCTTTTTT
>Ga0307507_10011564_pt1 | contig 11102 bp, 15 predicted proteins | sample 7_EM_MG_FD_207223 | JGI IMG/M metagenome (GOLD analysis project Ga0307507, IMG submission 207223) | Populus trichocarpa ectomycorrhiza microbial communities from riparian zone in the Pacific Northwest, United States - 7_EM | ecosystem: Host-associated > Plants > Roots > Unclassified | place... | reverse complement strand
ATGTAGGGGGGGGGTTGTAGAGGGCGAGGAGCTTGACCCAAATCTCCTGCCCCGAGGGTGCCCTTATATAGGGGTTCTTCCCTCAACCCTAACCCTGCATGACTGATACCCTCACATCACGCGACTCATGACTCATAGTGAGTCATAGTGTGAAATCCATCAGCTGACTCGTCCGTGTCCGCTGCACCCTATCTCGCGGCTCATCACATCTCATAAAACAAGTCATGTGCCCTAACGGGGTCACATGCGTGAAACCCATGACTCGTAAATATGAGTCATGTGCGAAATACATAAACCACATGACCACGAATGTGTGTCATGTCAAATATCAACCAATAATAACAAACCAATGACACGCTCTTGCGTTGTCAGGTGAGATCCTATGAGTCAACTGATCTCATAGCGGGAAAGATAACAAACCGATGACTAATAACTATTAATCATGGGAAAGTCTGCCTTGCTTAGTCACCGTTTGAGACAGAAGTGAACTCTTCAGCCCATACCCCTTGAGTGCAGCGGTGCCAAAAGCGTCATAAGGTCCGACTGGGAGTCAGGTAACAGAGGGGTATTGGACGCCGAAGAAGTTCAGGAACCTATATCCCAGATAAATTCGAGAGAGTAGCGAAGGAATCCATCTCGAGTAACACCAGCTGAAAACGGCCCCACTTGTTGGGGGGACCCCAAGAACTAGCGACGGTTAGTAGAAAACCTGAGAGGAAAGAAAGACAATAAGAAAAGAGCCAAGTACAGAGCTCGAGCCAAGGTGCCGAGTGAGACACACGCATGAGACGAGAGTGACACAAGCGTAATAGTCCCCAGAGTCAGGTCTCACAGTACACGATCGAAAACGATTAAAAGGACTGGATCTCACGAGGAAAAGGTTAACCCACGAGTGCTATTGGTCGCACTATACGATTACAGGACACCCCATTGGGTTGTCATGTCGGACGAAGCAGGCGACGGCAAGATTTCTCACATAGTAGTTGGGCATGTTCATTGCAAAATCAGAAACGCTACCCACCTCATGAAGCAACTTGAGATCGGGTTGAGGGAACTACCTGCTAGGTACCGTAGATTCCTCGTAAATACTGATAAGGCGGGATAAGTCAGTCAGAACAGACGGCGCATCTGAGCCGCAAAACAAGAGTTATGTGACGAACTACGCCTGGTATATTGGAATCCCTCGCCAGGGAATAAAGACCGCCAGTAGTGGGCTGCCCGATATACCAACAAACCGAATTTTATCTTCACCAGAAATCCTGCCCCCAAAATTCCCCACTATCAGCAGACTATTTTATGTTTTCAAAAATATTTGGTTAGAAAATATACAGTTTGTCTGATGAGGCTGCAACAGCCGAAACTGCGCAGGCGCGGTAACAAACCCTAAAAGTTACCAGAATGAAAAGAGTCTATAAGACACGAGGCCTAGCCCCCAAGCGAACAAAACACAAACCAACTCCAGAGCACTACGAGTGCCCTGAAGGAAATGCCTTCCTAGTCGTATCAGACAAACGGCATAAAATTAACGTCTTTCTAGACTCTGGCACAAACGTATTCCTCCTAAACCAAAACACTGCACGCACCCTCAAAGTACGTTACAAAATAACAAAGAACCTGGTTAGAATAACCGTATTCAATGGCTAAGTATCCTCTACTGGAGGAAAGTACTATTCACATTCGAGCCAACTAGAGATCGGTACCAAGGGCTATACAAGTATGGTCTCTTGCGAGATTCCGGATGCAGGCAAATATGATATGATCATACTGTTCGGGTGGTGGCACCACAAACATGTGATCAACAATAATGAAACCCCTCAAAACTACTGTTTCAAACAGACGAAATGTGTAGAACATGTACCAGATGAAGGCTTCGCCGCCATATTTGAATGGGACGACACGCTGGCTTTCGATGAAGATGCAGCAATGATAGGGAGGATCAGATCCACAAGCCAAGAGGAGGTACAACTAGAAGGATTACTAAAGCCGTATTGGCAGGACGAGGAATTGTTTGAGAATTAAAAAGCAGAAATGCTGGCTCCCAGAGGAACCGTCGACCATGCGATCGACCTCAAAGACGGAGCCAGTCATTCCTGGGGACCTATATACCCAATGGCGGCATACCAATTGGGAAGAACTGAACAAATATCTACACAAAAGGTTAGCTGAAGGAAAAATAGTTCACAGCAAATCTCCAGCGGGCGCACCAATCCCTTTTCTCCCCAAACCTGATGGACCACTACGATTGTGTGTAGACTGCCGTCAACTAAATAAGTTAACCATACTCAACAAATACCCTTTGCCGCTCATCACTGAACCAAGGGAAAGAAAGGCCACTGCAACCATCTTTACCAAGTTAGATCTAGAAGACAGTTAACATCTAATTCGAATCAAAAAGGGAGAGGAATGGAAAACGGCTTTCCGGACCCGATATGGACATTATGAATATAAAGTAATGCCATTTGGGTTGGTCAATGCACACGCCACTTTGCAGGCAAGGATGAATACTATTCTACGAGAATTGCTGGATCACGGAGTAGTAGTATATTTGCATGAAATCCTAATTTACTCAAAGACAATAGAAGAACACAAGGCTCTGGTCAAACAAGTACTAGCCAGGCTAGAACACTATGACCTCGCGCTATCCTTAAAGAAATCCGTGTTCCATGTAGATACAGTGGAATTCCTCGGATACATCGTGGAAAAAACGGCGTCACTATGAGCGAAAAAAGCTTCAAAGTATCCTCAACTGGAGAGTCCCACGGTCGGTAAAGGACGTACAAATCTTTATTGGTTTTGCACATTTCTACGGACGGTTCATAGAAAACTTCTCAAAAGTTTGCAAACCGATTACAGACACGTTGAAAACTAAGGGAGGAAAATAGTTATGGTTTTGAGGAGAGGAACAGGACAACGCTTTTGAGGAACTTAAGCGAAGATTTACCTCAGCCCCTATCCTAGCACACTTTTACCCGGACCGAAAAACCATAATCGAGATGGACGCTAGCGACTTTGCACTAGGCGGTATCCTTTCCCAGTACTTGGGAAGACGATTACACCCGGTTGCGTTGCACTCACGAAAGCTAAAACGTGCCGAACAGAATTACGAAATTCACGATAAAGAGTTATTGACAATCTTGGAAGCATTCCGCGAATGGAAACACTAGCTTTTGGGAGCAGACGACCCGGTGACAGTATACACTGACCACCAGAACCTGCAATACTTCCTCATGACCAAAGTCTCGAATCCGCGACAGATCCGATGTCCTCAATGGCTAGCCAATTTCAATTGTTAAATAGTGTACCGCACCGGCAGCAGAGGGGGCAAACCAGATGCATTAAGTCGGTGGCCAGAGTACCGCCTAGGGGAGGGAGCTACGGATCGCGAACAGACATTTCTGAAACCGGAACTTTCTGAAGGTTCACTTTGCCACAAAAAGGAGCGAATTCAGGTCAGCCTTCTGGAAGGAAACAAGTGAACAACAAACCGGCTCAGAATAAAAAGACTGCAACAAAAAGCGATAATCCCAACAAAAGGTTCCAGCATGGCAGCAGGACATGACATCTTTAAAGGATGGCAGCATACCAGCCCAAAGACAGATGTTAGTGGATACCAGAATCGCAATAGGACTGCCTAGAGGAACATACGGCAGGCTGGGGGCAAGAAGTGGCATGGCAAGCAAAGATGGAATAGCAGTGGGCGGCGGAGTTATAGATGCGGATTACACTGGTGAAATAAAGGTAAAATTACAGAACCATGGGAATACAAGTTAGGAATTCAAGGCAGACAATCATATTGCACAACTAATTGTGGAAAAAATACAAACATACGATGCCATGGAAATCGATAACCTGGAAGACATGGAAAGGGGAAATAGGGGATTCGGCTCCAGTGACATCGGTCTCAAACGGCTAATTATGTGTGAAGAACTCAAAGTCAAAATGTGTTTCCTAAACCCAGACCCACAGGACAACTCATATTTTGACGAAGACGATATCCACACACACAGCAGTCTACGCGACGAAATAACTATGCTCTCACCATTGCCCTGATTGCAGTAATAGAAATGCAGACCATGGACAACTCATTACTAGATAGAATAAGAACGGCAGGAAAAGAGAAGGACACCTGGACAGCACGAAAAGAGGAGCTAAGGCACTGAAAAGAAAAACGGGAAGCAGTACCAAAGCACTGGGAGCTGGAAAAAGGATTACTATATTATAAAAATAGACTATTCATTTCATCAAAAGAAGAACTCATTACTGAGATCGCAAAAGTAAGTCACGAGTCTAAGGTAGCCGGACACTTCAGACAAGACAAAAGCAATCCAATTGGTCACGAGAAACTTTCACTGGGAAAATCACAGGCTATGGATCAACGACTATTTCCGGTCTTGTGACAAATGTCAACATAACAAATCTCTACACCACTCGAAGTATTGATTAGTCCAACCATTAGAAGTACCCTATGCGGCATGGACCTCTATCTCAGTGGATTTGATTACCGAGTTACCCAAGTCCAAAGGACAAACCCAGATCATGGTAGTAGTGGATCGTTTTGCCAAAATGGCACACTTTATTGGCTTAGGGACAAATGCAACCACAAAGGACGTTGCGGATAGCTTCCTTAAAGATGTCTGGAAACTTGATGGACTCCCCTATGAAATCGTGTTAGACATGGACGCAAGGTTTCCGGGCGAAGGTTGGCAATCATTGTGCAAAGCATTAGGTATTAAAAGGCGAATACCGACGGCATATCACCCACAAACGGACGGACAAACTAAAAGAATCAACCAACTGCTGCAAGGTTATCTTTGTACCTTCGTCGACTATGGCCAAGATCACTGGTATCAACTAATACCGTTAGCCGAACACGGCTATAATAATTCCAAAGCAAGTGCACATGAACTAACCCCTTTTTTCGGCAACCACAGTTTCCATCCAAAGACGGAATGGACGAAGGAAAGAGAGGCTAAAACCCAGGAGCCACAATGTATATGAACTTGGTGAAAACAGTGGAGAAGAATGCAAAGACAACTCTCGAGCAAACAAGAGAAGGCATGAGGAAATACTATGACCGGCGAGCAACACCACAACCCGACATCAAGATAGGTGACTTGATAATGTTACACACAAAAAATATTAAGAGCAAACGACCAACAAGAAAGTTCACCCCACGATTGGATAGCTCTTTTAAAATCCTAGACAAACAAAGGGAATGGGGAATTCAAACTCGATATCCGGGGTCGCAGGAAAATCCTCTCAGTATTACACGTCTTGCTATTTGAACCCAATAAAGTGTCTGACCGAGCGAACCGAGAACAACCCCCACAAGAACCAGAGGACGTCAAAGGTGATCTGGAATGGGAGATTGAAAGAATCGTCAAAAGTGAGATAATCACCTAGACAAGAAAGGTCAGAGGGGTAAACAAGGAGTTCAAAGAGCTCCGATACTTTTTAAGATAGGCTGGATGCTCAGAAGGTGAAAACAGCTGGGAACCAGTGGAGGGGTTAGAAAACTCCAGGGAAGAGGTGGAAAAATTTCATAGAGAAAACCCAGAAATGCCGAGGCCGAACTTGGTTGAGTAGTATGAGAAAGGTTTTCCCAAGTGGACAAGTAAACGCTTCTGGTTTTTACCCCTATCATACGAAGCTCATAATGGATTAGGAATGTATTATAGTTGGACAAAAAAGTATTAGTGACGAAACTTAAGAGGAGTGAGCTCATGTTAGGCACAGAGCTCCCAGATGGATAAGAGGGTCAAGTTACCCTACCTCCGCCCACCAACCTCTAAAAAAGACTTAGCAACACCTCCCTCCAGCCCCGACCTTGGGACAGTAGGTCACCATACGTCGCCGGGGAAGTTGCGTCCCCTCACCCAAGAGCTGAGTAAAGAAGATCATACTTGCATCACTGTATACGTCACGGCCCTCTGACCGCCAGGTTCCTGTTCGGAGGATATATGAGGGTGTTAGGCACAGAGCTCCCAGAAGGATAAGGGGGTCAAGTTACCCTACCTTCGCGCACAAACCTCTGAAAAGAGTTACCAACACCCCCATCCAGCCCCGACGTTAGGAGAGCAGGTTGCCATACGTCACCGGGGATAGTTGCGTCCCCTCACCAAGGACAGCAGTCAAGAAGACCCTACTTGCAACACAATATACGTCGCGGCCGTCAGTCTGACCGGTTCCTGTTCACAGGATATATGAGAGGGGACCTCAGAGAACCAGATGCAGGTGAAGGCATCTCAATCGGACGATATCACACAGAGTTACAACCACTACAAGATTGGGTATAGAAAGGTGGCTACAAACTCAGGGGACGTATCTACCTTAATTAGGCTTCTTCGGTCTGGAAAGACGCCCAATAACCACTAGGAATGCACTATGCTCGGAAAGGGAGTAGGGGAACTCCCAAAGGGATTGTTGGCAAGACACCGATAACTATTGTCCCAACCATTGATTCAAGGGATAGGAAAGAGTCGTGTAATGCCGGATAAGCCTAGTCAATGCTTCCTGCATGCAAGGTCATAAGGGAGCCAACAATATGAGGATTGGCCATCTTCTATCCCAGCGAATAATTGTCTGAAATGCGAACACATGGAGATTATTCGTAAATCTATTTAGCAATGGATAGATGTTCGTATAGCCATCTAGGTGGACGGGCACTACACCCTCCTCATGAGAGAGGCATACGTGGCAATAAGTTGCGCAGACGCGAGTAGAAAGATGACGGATGTTCAGGGTCAAGTCAGGCTCCCACTTCAAAGAAGTGGCGCCAGGTGAAAGAAAGATACTTAGTTATGATAGGAAGAGATTATGTAGCCCGCGAACACCCAGACGCGGAATATAAATATTGAGGTGTCTTCGTAGCTGCTATCATCATCAAGCAACGGAGAGGAGACCTTAACAATATATACACGTTAAACAAATATTTATCATTTCACCTACCTTATCATTTTATTTTATCTTTCATCTCCCTAGACGTATTCTCCGAATCACAAACGATCGTGCCTAGTTGTTCGCTTGTTCTTTGAATATTACTACTCCCATAACAGTATATTGTTAAATCTCTACGTTACCGAGACACACGAGGGATATCAATCACCGATAAGAATCGCAACTCAATTAAAAAAGTCATTTTCAACAGAAGGATGAGAAACACTTTCCTACTTCAAAATATCGAGGTCTAACCCCGATGGAGCAGGACCAGATCCCATGGAGACAGATGAACTCTCCCAGTCCCAAGCTCAAACGGTGACATCACAAGACACAAGAATCACTACATCCACCGACACTAGAATATCTCCCGGTCTGCCACCCGGGCTCTTCCAACGAGCCGTGATGAGAGGGTCCCAGTCCCAACAGTCTCAGAGACCAGCACAACCAATATTATTGTCGGAGATATCCCGACCACTTGACCGCATGAACCGAAGTGTACACCTGTACGAGGACAATCTAGCCCAAACTATCGACCAGGAACACCTAGCGTTCCTGTCCCTTCCACCCCAAATCCAACATTTGGTACGAGAACTGCGCAAAGTTAAACGAGACACAATGAGGGGCGCGAGATACATTGGGACAGAGCTGGAACGAGCATCAGGAAAATGTCGTAGGGTGGTCCACGGTGGTCCTGAACGCTCCTGGTCCCCCAAGGGGGGTCGTGGTCCCCGTGGTCCACCTGCTCCATACCCATCCACTCTGATCCACACCTTTTGAAAATTTACCGAAAATGTGGACCTTGGTGGATCTGGGTGGACCAGGAGGACCAGGGGGACCATGACCCCCCTTGGTGGACCAGGAATGGTTTTTACATTTTCCTCATGAAATAGACACCAGCATGGTACAGGTAGAAGGAGCAACAATAGGGCTGCAAGACGTGCTCAAAAGGGTCGCTGGAAGGATGGACGGACAAGGTAACCATCAAACCCGACACGAACAGGTTACATCACGACTCCACCAAACGCTACAAGCAGAAGGAGCGGCGGCAATGGGCAGGGATGAACAGTTAGGACAAGAGCTCCTGGACACAAAAGCCCAACATCAACGAGAACTGCAGAACCATGAAAGAATACTCAACGCTATGATGGCCGAGTTGGAGGCAAACAAAGAAGCCAGAGAAAGACAAGAAAGCCACAGGGCAGAGTTGACTGCAGCGGTTACCTCCTTCGTGGGCCAAGTGAAAGGCAAGCGTTCAAACCCAACCCAGGAACGAAGTGCCAGAGCAACAGGAGGAGGATGCGGAAGCCGGCCCCCCCTTGAAATGCCTGCGGCAGCGGGAGGCACCCCTCATCTTGGACATAGTGGAGGAGGAGGAAGTGACGATTAAAGACACTGAAAGTAGGATGAGAGACCCGACAAACGAAATAAGATGCCTGCAGAGAAGGAAAAAACCAATGAGGAAAAATACGGAGAAGCTACATTGGACGAAATAAGGTTTTCCAGCGCATTGGGAAAGGCCATAGGAGAAACCACGAAACCTCCAGCTCAACCGCCATCAGAATACGAACATGCCAAACACCAGGATATCCGGTTTTGGCTAACCACCTGCAAGGACCCTTTCGATCGCAACCCATACCAATGGCAGGACAAGGCGGACCGTATCAAATACGCCTTGTCGAAACTAAAAGGATCACAAGTAGCATCTTGGGCTATGACCTAGCGGAACCAAATGACCGTAGAGTTAGGCCAAATACGACAGGATGGTTACGAATTATGGGATGTCTTTGCCGAACAAGCTATACGTCGAATTGGTCCCACTCAGGAGGAAGAAAAGGCCCTACGAGAAATGTTGAAAGTCCGATACAAGAATGACATTACCCAATTTCGATTGGAATTTGAAAATTCCAGTGTCAAAGCAAAAAGTTACTGGAATCGCCTTCAGAAAGTTAATCAGAGACCAAATACCAGATGAGGCTGTACGGCGAATGTCAATGCATTAAGAATACGGCGATGACAGAGATTGGATAGAAGCTCTCCGAAAAGTGGTCCGCGATGAAGAAGACTTCCAGGAAGGAATAAAGCTTCTGGACGGTAATTTCTCAGGATCAAATTCAAGTGGGAAAAGGAAATGTGACGAGCCAACAACGGCAAAGAAGACGAAAAAATCAAAGTATACCGCTAAGGAGAAAAGGGTATACCAGGCGAAGAGAAAAGAAGAGAAGGTAGACAAAGGGAAGGCGGCGCCCCGGCAGAAAATTATGCATCGAGTTTGGGCCGACGCACACACTGGTATCGACCAGAGAGTAGTCGACGAACGAAAGGCAAAAGGGCAACGCACTAGATGTACCCTAACAAACCACGGATGGAAGCACTGTCAGAAAGAAATTTGGGTCAGTAGAATCCAAAGGAAATCGTTCAAATTATCAGGTGGAAGATCGAACCACCCAAAGCCTAGAAAGTGAAGGGTAGCGGCCGTGGCTGAGGATAGCCGTGGAGAAACCCCGCGACAAGCGAGCCAAAGGCCACTAGCATGGACCTTTATCGAAGATGGGGAGCTAGGACGCTCATGGGCCCCACTGGCGGCGGCATGTGGGTAGTCCGGCCATCGAACCAGGAATCGAAATAATCTGAAGTGAACTCTTCTGCTCATACCCTTTGAGTGCATCGATCCCAAAAGCGTGATAAAGTTCCGACTGGGAAACTGGTAGCACCTGGGTGTTGTACGGTGAAGATGTCAAGAAGGCTATATCCCAGATAAAATCGAGAGAGCAGGGAAGGAATCCACCTTGGGCAAGACGACCCGGAAACGGCTGGACTTGTTGGGGAGACTCCTAGCACTGACAACGGTTAGTAGAAAACCTGAGAGGACACAAAGACAGCAAGAAAAGAGCCAAGTACGGAACTCGAGCCAAGGTGATGAGTGAGAAGCTGGCATCAGACGAGAGTGACACCAGCGTAATCGTCCCCATAGGCAGGTCTTAAAGTAGACGGTTGAAAACAATTAAAAGAAGAGAGTCTCACGAGGAATAATAACCCCTGACCGCTATGGGGTGCGGTACTCGATAACAGGACACCCCATTTGGTTGTCATGTCGGACGAAGTGAGCGAGCTCAAGATTTCTCTCATAGAAGTTGGGCACCTGCATTGCACAAACAGAACCGCTACCCACCTGATGAAGAAACTTCAGCTCGGGCTGGAGGAATTAGGGCATAGGTATGGTAGACTCCTCGTAACTACCGATAAGGGTGGATATGTCGGTCAGAAAGGGAGGCGCATTCGAGCTGCAAAGCACGAATCATGCGACGAAGTAGCCCGGGTATTTGGGAATCTCTCGGTAGGGAATACAGACCGCTAGTAGTGGGCTGCGCGATATACAAACAAGATAGGATTTTACCTCTCACGAAAATCCTACCCTCGGAAATCCCCAACTATCATCAAACTATTTTATATTTTCAAAAATATTTGGTGAAAAGAAAAAGCAGTTTTTCTGAGGATGCTTCATGAGCCGAAACTGCCCAGGCGCGGTAACTGTCACAAACGGTGACCACGCAAGGGAGACTCTCAGATGACTAATGGTTATTAGTCATCGGTTTGTTATCTTTCACGCTATGAGATGAGTTGACTCATAGGGTTTTCACATGAGGACGCAATAGCGTGTCATTGGTTTATTATGATTGGTTGATAGTTTGACATGACGCATGATTGTGGTCATGTGGTTTATGTATTTCGCACATGACTCATATTTATGAGTCATGGGTCTCACGCATGTGACCCCATTAGGGCAGATGACTTGTTTTATGGTTTTTGATTGGTTGCGAGATAGGGCGCAGCTGACACAGAGGAGTCAGCTGATGGATTTCACACTATGACTCACTATGAGTCATGAGTCGCGTGACGGGAGGGTATGAGTCACGCAGGGTTAGGGTTGAGGGAAGAACCCCTATATAAGGGCACCCTCAGGGCAGGAGATTTGGGTCAAGCTCCTCGCCCTCTACAACCCCCCCCCTACATTCTACAAAAACGCACACCCCGCTTTGCTTACGGGACACCTCTTCACGCTCAACCCCCCACTCCGTCCCCTGATGGAGATCCCCCCCATCCCCCCTGGCAATCAGGCCCTGGCAGCTGCCATCTCCCGTGCCAACACCCCCCGCCTTCAGGAA
>Ga0307507_10011563_pt1 | contig 11102 bp, 11 predicted proteins | sample 7_EM_MG_FD_207223 | JGI IMG/M metagenome (GOLD analysis project Ga0307507, IMG submission 207223) | Populus trichocarpa ectomycorrhiza microbial communities from riparian zone in the Pacific Northwest, United States - 7_EM | ecosystem: Host-associated > Plants > Roots > Unclassified | place... | reverse complement strand
TACGGAAGTCGCTAACATAGCCAATTGCACCTTCCTAATTAGGCAGTTAGATTACCATCCGCCAGAAAACTCCCCATAGAGCCTTAAAAATACTAGAATATTTTATAGAATCTATCTAGGTGTTAAGTAGATACTAAGAATTATTATAAAATATGGTTTTAGATATTTTTATAAAAATATTATCGGGTCATTATGATTCGAATTTCTAATTAAGGTTATTGAAGCTTCCGCTAAAGTATAAAGGAACGTACTTTACGGTCGCACGGTTTTTGGGCACCTCGGCCACCCGACCGTCCGACCGTGAAGAAACTCCGTTAACTTCTAAAGCAGTAGCTTCTAGGCCTTAATTTGCTTAATTTTTATACTTAAATAATAGTTGGATAGATTCTATAAAATACTCTAGTATTTTTAAGGCTCTATGGGGAGTTTTCTGGCGGATGGTAATCTAACTGCCTAATTAGGAAGGTGCAATTGGCTATGTTAGCGACTTCCGTAACTAACAGTAAGCAGCCACCTTACTGGCTCCAACTCCGACCAGTCCATCAAAATACGCCAATAAGACGTCCACATCGAGCATATCCACTTTCCCTAAAGTCGGATTGGAGCTTCTCAGCGCTTGGCCACCCCACAAAATTCGTACGAATCTCTTACTTCCTGTTCCTTTCTTCTTGTACAGTTCAAATACCACCTCTGATCCCATGCCCGGCCATACCATGACATCCACTTGTAGTATACTAAGTAACCGTGAAATGGATCCGTCATGTGCAACATTGTGTCTGTATATTACGGGACTAACACCAGATATCCTGTCCCGCATGTTCTGCGCGAGTTCAGCGATCCACACGCCATAAGATCCGACGGACGCTTGGAGTGATGATGATGAGTCGCGGTAGATGAAGGAATACTCGTACTGGCCAAGCCTATAAACCGCATCTGCTTCCTCCTGTGTAACACAGTTGCTGGGGTCGCTAATGGCACAAAGTAAAGGTTTGCTATGGCACTGGCGTGCTGAAAGGTTATCGAAGTAATGATCAAATGACTGGTGCCAATCGCTAGATGTTGTAGATACACCAGAAATGGAGTCAAGTGTTGCATACAGAGCTTTTGCAGCTGTTAAATGCGCGGTCCAGGCTGATGAGCGGCTGCCCACGCCGTAAGAGCTAAACAGGTTTAATGCAGCTGAGCATGTATACGCTGGCTCTAGGGAATCGACTGAGGGAGACTGGATGCGCAGAGGGACCATGGCCGGTGTTTTGTACATGCCTTCAATGAGCATACCAGCAACTTGACTCGTGATGACGTTGTTTGTCACGCGGTACGTGACCATGTCCTCCAACTGATCAGGTAGAAAGCGAAGCATGTCATGATACACTCCGTACAGATCCTTGCCATGCTGCCAGGAATCATCTAATCCCTCGCGTGTAATCTGAGGGAATTGACATGTTCCGTTGAAGCCGGCAGGTACAAATGGGTTGGTGTTTGTGGTGTATACACTCCGGTAAACTGAAGCAGAGGAATTTCCCTTAGGATGTAAGGGTTGGCCATAGTAAAATAAGCCTTCGTCGGAACAGTACCAGGGGTAGGATTCCTTAGGGAAGGTATTCGAAGCATAGGGCGTTCGTTTGTGGTGTCTATGGATCTGTGTGGGATTAGGTTCGCTAAATGGCTTCGATCGAGGCTTCTCATCAACTTACCACCTCGACGTATTCCAGCTCGTACTGCTTATCAGCTACCGGATATTCTTCTCGTCTAACATGAGGCATGTTGCACCAGCTGTAGGTACCATATTTCGTGCCCGGGGGTGGTTGGGAGCTGTTGAATATGAAGCCATGGATTCCAGTGCCATTGATCACACTTGACAAAATATTGATCCAGGTCGTATTGGGGGCATGCCAGCCCAAATTAACATTGGCTTGCTGAGCATTTGCTAATGGAAAGAATAGCAGAGGCAGGAGGTAGGTAGACGAGAACATTGCTCGATCAGCTAGCAGGAGGACTGAAAGCGTAGCGCCGGACAAGACGAGGGCAACGGCAGCGACGTTGCGCGCACCGTGCATCTCTTATACAGTCGGCGCATCCGACAGAAATCATACCGGATGAAGAGGCTCCTTGATGGAGACGAGGGAGCAGTGTGAAGCGGGATGGAGTAGGGTGTTGAGATGACAGGAACGAACAGAACGTGACGGCCTTCGTGGCGGCGATTGGCGTTTCGCCAAATCATTTGCAGTGGAGCCAGAGGAGCTGACCTCAACCCCAAGACCTCAATCGGACTACTTTGGTCTGAGGATATCCTACAGCGATGTGATGGGCAGTGACTTCCAGATCTTATTGACTCAACGGGACACTCCAGCTCAGAGTGGCTACTATTGATCCAAGTTCCCCAGATCCAAGTCAAAGCCGCCCTAAACATCACTGTACTCCGGAGTAGGTCCCTGGAATAGCTAATGGCTAATATTCAGCAAAGCTGCACTAATACCCCGTACGACTCCATACCACCCCCAGACTACTCCGCAAATCGCTCAGCTACCTTTGGAGATAACCGTTGAGATGCCTTCTGCACCATGGATCAGCGCCTCGTTCGTCATATCATCAACTGACCGATAGAGGGCAGCGAATAAGCTACCATCCAGGCGCACAATGATGATATAGCTTTACTTTTGGACCCTTTGTGCCATTTGCTCTGCTTATATCTTTTCAAGCTTGTCTTGCTTTGGCAAGCCATCGTACCAAAGTCATTGCATTGATACACGTATGAAATTTTAATTCTAGCTTTGGCGCGTCTCATTGCTCTTATTCCTACGCAACATACCTTATTTCAGGCTCAAAGGAGGATGGCTTACCTTCTGGGTGACTGTCGCGTGTGTAACTGACATGACATTATTTGGTTACGATCAGGGCGTATTCGGTCAGTGTATACTCATTCCGAGAGAAGACCTAATTGCTCATTAGTATTCTGCGCAAAAGGAGGTGTTTTTGATGCTCTTAACCTCAATTGAAAGACCGCTTTGCAAAGTACTGTACGGTCACGGCTCTTTACGATATTGGTTGCTTTTTTGGCACTATAGCAACAATTACCATTGGAGACCCTCTTGGACGTAAGAAGGCTATTTTGTTAGGAACGACTATCACGAGTGTTCGGACCATCCTTCAGATATCAGCATTCAGTGTACCGCAAATGATCGCTGGCCGGTAGGCACTCCCGCGATCTCTATAACTTCATTAACTATACTAACAATATTAGCATCATCGCTGGAATTGGGAACGGTATCAATACATCCACGGCCTCGGTCTAGCAAGGTGAAACATCAAAAGCCGGTTGGTGAGGAAAACTGATTGTGACCATCGCCAGCTTTTCCCTTTCAAACTGGATGACCTATGGTTTCTCCTACGTCGGCGGTCTAGTGGCGTGACGATTTCCGCTGGCCTTCCAATTTATATTTATATTCATACTCTACAGCACCGTCCCATGGCTGCCAGAGTCGCCCGATTGCCAAAGGTCGAATCGACGAGGCAGGGGAAATCCTTGCGGATCTTGAATTCACGGATATCGAAGACCCGTACATTATCACACAACCGAAAGATATTCAATGGCTGTATATTACGAGCGCGAGAACCCGGTTAGATGGTGGGATCTTCTTCGTGGACGAACAGGAACTCAGGAAGCACATGCATGATTCGCCGCCTGGTTCTTGGAATGGGCACGCAAGCAATGCAGCAGCTAGGTAAGACACTACCCTAAGATCTCCTAGTTTTCAATTGAGGGTTCCTTGGGTGTGACATTTGCTGATGTAGTACGATGCAGCGGGAATAAATGTGATATCCTACTACCTCCCTGTTGTGTTCATCCGCTCTGTCGGCCTCAGCAACGAAATGACGCACCTCCTCGCCGCCTGCAATTCAGTTTCTTACCTGCTCTTCTCACTCATTGGCATCCCAAACGTGGAGCGGTGGGCCCAGGGCAAGATGGTGATGTACGCGGCCGCCGGCCAATGCTTCTGTGACCTGATCATTATCACCATGATCCGCCATAACGAGGACCCCGCGCTGTCTGACACGACCCGAGTCTCGTACGCAAAAGTATCTATCGCGTTCTTCTTCCTCTGCTACGTTCTTTTTCGGCATCGGCTGGCAAGGTGTTCCATGAGATTAATTCACTCAGCATGCGGACGAAAGGCGCTGCGCTGGGCACCGCTACGAACTGGATTTTCAACTTCATGGGTAAGCCCCATTCCCTTCCCTTTGTCACGTGCTACATTCTGACCCTTGTTCGCAGTCGTCGAAATCACCCCTCCAGGCATTCAATCTCTGCGATGGGAATTCTAGATCACCTGGGCCGTCTTCAACTTCACTTTTGTGCCCATCGTTTATTTCTTCTGCCCCGAGACTGCCGGGCGTTCGCTTGAAGACCTTGACCGTTTCTTTGTTGGCGGCGCACCAGTGCTTATAATTAAAGATAAAGATGTGATATACCACAAGCGGCCGGAGAAGTATGTGGAACAAGAAAGAGAGGAGATGAGACGGAACAGCTCAATCAGGCCGCAGGATGTGAGTGCCGCAACGGAGCTGCATAAGCGGAGTATGCTGGAGAAGATAGAGGGAGAGGGCGATGAGGAGAAGAAGTAGTAGGTTGAGTAGTTGGGAGATGTTGGGAGATGAGGAAAGAGAATGGTTTGTGTTGTGTCTAGAGTTCGGGAATGGATGATGGTCTTTTGGACACCCGAACTACTTCAAAAACCCTGGATTGAGCTTTATTGCGGCATACTAGTGAGTACTTAGCATCGGTATTTCATTGCTGTTACACTGCTATTGTTTAAATTTGATTAAAGGTGAATTAAAGCTTGGCATGTGCTATAATTCGCATTTGCTATTGCTCTCACAGTTGAATTATTATGTAGAGTGTCAGTGGGATCGCTTGTCATATCATTCCATCGACAAAACTCTAACCCTCGCAATTCCAACCCCTCCCCCTTCAGCCCAGCTTAGTTCACACAACTCCCCCCTTTAATAATCTCCGCCGCCCTCTCCGCGACCGCATATAACGTACTAGTTAAATACCCACAAACCTGAAACGGCAACACGCTCGCATCCACAACTCTCACATTGGCTGTCCCGTACACCCTTACCTCGGGATCCACCACGCCGCCCAGCTCCCGGGCCATCATCGCCGCCGTGCCCACCGGATGGTTGTTCGGCCCGTACATGCTTTTCAGCCACGCGCCCCACGTCTCGTCGCTCGCGTCCGGCGGCACCGCCGCCAGCCCTGGCAGCAGCTCTGCGGTAACGTAGGCCGAGAGAGGGGCGGTGGCGAACGCGCGCCGGACGAAGCGCCCGGTGGCCGCCTGCGCCGACACGTCGAACGGAAACTAGAAGAAGTTCGGGTTGATCGCCGGCGGGGCGGACGTGTTCGCGCTTTGGATGTGCACGCTGCCACGCGCGAAGGGAAGCAGCACCCAGAACGACGCCACGAATTCCAGAGCCCCGGCGACGGGCACCGAGAGGATTTCGGCGAGCGGCGTGTTTTGCGTGAAGATTAGGTCCGCTTGGATGGTGAAGAGGGTGGTGAGGGCGGAGACGGAGGACGCGTTGCCGGAGTTGGCGGCCACGGCGGCGGCGTAGGTGGGGATGGAGGCGTGCAGGGCGGCTTCGATGGAGGAGGTGTTGGTACCGAAGAGGTCCGTGGCGGTGGCGGAGGTCACGTAGGGCGGATAGCCGGTGGTGTTGTGGTAGAATGTGGAGCCCATGACTGTGTTGGGTTGGTCTTGGAGGTTTTCGCCGACGGAGGGTAGGGCGATGCGGATGGGGATAGAGTATTTGTTGAGGATGCTGGGAAACTGTTAGATTGACTCTCGCATAAAGGAGAGCTATTCGAAGAATTGAAAGATCAGAATGTAGAGACATGATATTAAAAGCATTTGGTTATGAGAGATCAGATGCAATGTAGTAAATACTTACGTCGGATTGCCTACACCAGAATGCTCTAACAGAAGTGGGGATCGAAGAGAGCCGGCTGATATTATTATCTCACACCTAGCTGGTATTGTGTAAATGTGTCCATTCAAAGTCATCACTTCTACTCCACTGGTAATCAATTTACTCCCCTTAGATACCGTATCATTGGTCCAGACCAGCCTATTTGCAGTAGTATTCAGATACACATGTAAATTTGGCCTCTCAGCAGCAAAGGGGTAGTAGTAAGCTCTTGCAGCATCTTGCCGTATGCCCTCTCCTCCTATGCTGTTGTTGAGAGTAAATGGCCACGCGGTGAAACCGCGAAGTTTTCCGCCATTGATGTCCCGCTTGTATGGTATGCCCATATTCTGCCAAGTAGCGTTTAATATTGAGTGTGCATCTCCTCCCATCAAAGTAGTGCTCCATCCAACTGTCACCGGTCCATGGAAACCATGATAGCTGGTGTCATATGAGGCGCCATGGAGCTGCTGGCGAGTGGTGGGGGTTTGAAATAGCTCACTCTTTTTATAATATGGCCTAAAGAAAGTCAATTGGGAGTTTGATGAAAGGATGACCTAGTTGCTTGCCACAAGGATGACCAAGTCCAGCCCGTGTTAACGAGTCTTTCCCATGCGTCAATTTGAACATCTTCGGGGCGGATATAGGTCATTCCTAGTTTAAGACGCACCTATCAGCGCCGAGGGATAGGCAAACGCGCATAAATTCACAACGAGCGATACCATTGATAGTGCTTGTTCCACCCAATGCTTTTCCGGCGTGATACACAAATGTCCCGTTCAATGCATATTTCTGGGGTTCAATAGAGTATGACCAGTCAATCGAAGTTCCAAGAGACAGTCCATAGGTAGTGGTATTGGTGACATTGGGACTGTTGAAGACTGAGTCCCCAGCTTCAATGACAGCAACGGTAATGGCAGGATTCTCACTCAAGCGATTCGCTATTACGAGCCCACTCGTTCCTCCGCCGACAATGACATAGTCGTAAAAGGCTTTGTTCGGCACTCCGCATAGAGCTAGTCCACAGTGTATAAGGAGAACGAAGAGGCTCAACATGGTGAAGGGGTGCAGGAACAGCAACAAAGGTCCTGGCATACCGAAGGAGGCAGCAGGAAAGATATTATTCCGCGGGAAATAACCATGCTATTCGCTCTGTTCAGGGCTTAGAGAGCAGGCGATTGACAATCCCCGGAGGGAGATGGGGTAAGTCAAGGACTAGACTTATCTCACGAATCAGACCCTTGATGGACCTTATCTCATGAATTAGACGCTCTGTAGTAGAATTTTAACCGAACTCAGTAAGATCAGCACGTGCTTAGTTACGGGGTAGGATAAGCTTATATCTGCTCCCTATATTTTAAAATTCTCCACGAAGCGTCTGAGAGCTTGTGGACGTTGCTTTAGTGAGAAATAAATGTTTTAGTAAGGTTTGGTTAATGTATTTCACCTCCAAGTGGCCCACTCCAAAAACTTATCTTTAATACCTTAACAACGGTTTAATAATAAATTACAAAAATTTAAAATTAGACTCTTTTGCTTATTTTAAGACCTCTATTAAAGTTTCAGAGTAATTTAATAGGTAGTTTTTAAAATATAATAATTAAGCTTAAATTTAAGAACTAAATCTTAATAAATCTTAATATATTAATTGTTGGTATGCTTTAACACAGTGCAATAGACGTAATATACGTGCAGTGCAGTATGTAGTTGGATTCTTATCGTTCTATCTACGCGTCTTAATAATATATATGCGCGTCACGTAGATCACGTGCTTTACGTACATAATATATAAAACAAATATCTACCAATACTAGAGCAACTCTAAAGGAAACTAAATCATACTATTCCCGTTATTTATAGCGTATACGCAATAGCTGGCTTTTCTGTCTATAGTATATAATAGCTTCTTCTTCGATCCTATCCTAGTTATATAACGCTTATAACGGCTTATATAAATACCTTTAAACCGGAGCTTATAGATTAATAAACTATATAACAAAGTTAAGACGTTACGTAAGGAAAGAAGGTAAAAGAATAGGAAGAAAGGGTAGTGGTCCTAGCAGAACTTAGCAGGATTTAGTAAACTTGGCAGAATATAGCAGAATGCCACAGATTGCCATTAGATTGCTATTAGATTGCTATAGATTACTATTAGATTACTATCTTGCGGTTAGTCTCTAATTACTAAGTTAGTAAAACTAGGTAGACGTGTGTAAGGTGTTACGGGGATATCCCATAACAATTACTATCTAATAAAGATACTAAGCTAAGGAGAAAAAGGAGAAGAAGGAAAAGAAGAAGAATTATTAAGGGTAGTAGGTGGATATATCGCAAGGGCCGCTAAGACGCTAGTAGTAAGCGAGCTAATAACAATTTTCTATACCAGGTATAGAAAATCCTAATTAGCTAGTTAAATTTAGGGTCCATAGAATATAGTAGGTAGCGTGCCTTAGCACCATTACAATGCTAAGTTAAGTTTAAGTTTATTTGCGTTTATTTAACCTACTCTATAGCCTACAGTTCTAAGTAATTGGTATTAATTAACTTTTTAAAAGCTGTAAATACCTTACTTTTAGTTATTAAGTTAGTAGGGTTGCTATTACTATTAATCTATTTAACTTCTATAATCTCTTTATGCTTGTATAACTAACAAAGATATATAATATCTATTATAAGACGTTTCTCTCGTGTAGTGCCTAGCTTAATAAGACATTTATAGAGTAATTTTAAGTTGGTATAAAGTATAAGTGGGAGTTTAATCTATAGAAGTTATTTAACGGTTAACTTAATTACAGCGCCAATGTTAAATCTATAGGCCATTGCATAGAGTTCTAAGGCTAGTATACTTCTAGTAACTCTCTTACACTTAATTAATAACTAGTAAATAATATTAGCCTTATATAACGCGTCCTCTAATACTAGTATATATCCTATTTAGAAAGGAACACTAAAAGCGAGATCCGACCCATACTGTCCTATAGGGGTTCCTTTCCGTCTTATCTTGTCCGTACGGTTAAGCTAAGAATGAGGATCTCGTCTGTTACTAATGCAGCGGCGTTACATTATGGCTAGAGGGCGCTTTTAAATGCGTCATCCTTGACGCCGTTAGAACAGCAGAGTTTTCGCGGGTCTTGGCGCTCGTTAACAATATAAGGCAACTCATTAAGAACAGAGGAATGGTCTTAAAAACTACCTAACGTCTCTCTACCTAGGCGCCGACCTAGGGCCATAAGCCAGCGCTTGCATTTGCTGGTGGAAGTAATAGGAATCTAAGGAGACGACAGGGCACCTCTGTACTTGTTCCACTCTGAGACTATACCTATAGTAAGGGCACAGGAAGAATCTCAACACTATTAACTATATTTAGTGATGTTAATCCTCCCTTTCTACGCAGCGGCGTTAACCTTTCTTTAGGCGGTGATGTTAATCTAGAACGGATTAAGAAAGAGCTAGGGGCACCCTTCTCTAGGTGGCGACGTTAATCCAGAACGGACCAAGAAAGAGCTAGGACGAACCTGTATAGGTAGGCTAGAACGGACTTAGATGCAGGTGTTGGTTAAGATGGGAGGACAATAAGTTTAGTTAGTAGGCGGCTAAGGGATGGTAGCTGCGCGGCATTGAGTTATTATGGGCCCACGCCTGTAAGATATGGTTGGCCTGTCGTTGTAAGAGCGTTATAGGTAACGCGAAGCAGCCAACGGCTGTGGGGCGTGGTATACAATGGTAGCGACGGACGACTTTAGGAACCTTACCCCTTTACTAGGCTCTAACTCCTGGTGGACCTGTCTTGGAGAAAGGATTAATACCTTATTAACGACACTGTCTGTATAGCCTGAAAGGATGGATGTGCGTGTCGGTCTATTTAGGCAGGGGCAGGCTGTAAGGATAGGCTTATGGAGCAAATCAGGTGCACATGGGTAGGAGCTGGCTTTGTCCACTAGCTGCTGCGTTAACCGTGGCAAGGAACTGGGCAAGCAGTTCAGGCAAACTTGCTGTGTATAGTAGTTTTATAATGCATATATATTCTGGCCGGCTCCAGCAGACCTTAGTAATATCACTGGTGAAACACTGGTGACTCGCCTAAGGGTTGACAGCGATATGACAACTGAAGAAATGGCCAGAACTATTAGCCACCTCTTAAACAACATAACACTAGGACCAGATGGGATCCTAAACGAAGCCCTAAAGACCTGTGGACTACTTATAGCACCTTGGCTTGTAGACGTAGCCAGAGCATGCTTTGCAATAGGCTACTACCCGCGACTTGGAAGATCTATGATGATGGTCGTCTTACGAAAAGAAGGCAAAGCAGACTACTCAATCCTAGGAAGCTACCGCCCTATTACCTTAGAAAACACCCTAAGCAAGATCTTAGAAAAGGTTATAGCGGACTATATAGCAGATACGGTAGAGGAACATGCCCTACTACTACAAAGCTAAATGGGGGCAAGAAAGAATCGCTTAACGCTATTAGCACTTACACTACTTGCTGCTACCATTAAAACTGCATGGGCTATGCGAAAGGACTTTATAGTATTAATACTTAGCCTAGATATCAGCGGCGCCTATAACAATGTACCCTATAAGCGTCTCCTATATATTCTTAGGGCAAAGGGCTTCCTAGAATAGATTATTTAATTTATTTAAGAATTTATAGGCTAGAAAGAAATATTACTGGTCTTTAGCGGATACCAGAGCCCCCCTATTATAGTCGTAATAGGAATACCATAAGGATTACCTCTGTCGCCTATACTCTTTCTCTTCTTTATAAGCAACCTACTTAATACCTTTAAGAAAGGGGCGACCTAGGGGATAGGCTTTGTTAATAATATAAACCTAATTATATATAGGCCAACAGCCGTAGAGAACTATAGGATACTAAAGAAAGCCTATAACACCTATATAGAATGGGCAAGACGACATAGAGTCTAATTCTTATTAGAGAAATACCAGCTAATTTATTTTATAAAAAAACGTAACTAATCTGCAGATCTTTAGTATATAATCCATATCTAAGGCTTTAGGGGTTAACCGGTTTAAGGCCTAAGGGTATTAGGAGTGTGGGTAGATAGTAAGCTCTGGTAGAGCGTATATACGGCGCAAGCGGCCCGTAAGGGCTAAGTATAGTATATCGC
>Ga0307507_10011562_pt1 | contig 11104 bp, 6 predicted proteins | sample 7_EM_MG_FD_207223 | JGI IMG/M metagenome (GOLD analysis project Ga0307507, IMG submission 207223) | Populus trichocarpa ectomycorrhiza microbial communities from riparian zone in the Pacific Northwest, United States - 7_EM | ecosystem: Host-associated > Plants > Roots > Unclassified | place... | reverse complement strand
ACAAAACAAATGCCAAAAGAACTGGTGGTCTACATTGTGCAGAAACAAAGGAAAAAGTTCTTAGAATGCGTCAAATTCTCCAAAACTTTCATTTATCTGTCCCAACAAATAGCCATCAAGGTATTATGCTCTGTTTTCCATCCAATCCAACTAATCACAACATGAATTTAAAGCTACAATCGACATGTATTGCTGATTTGAACACTAAAATGAGATCCAATGGGCATTTGAGTGAACAAAAATCCAACATCATTATAGCCCAAGGCAATTATTTCAAATCAAGAATCATTATATATAATCTTTGCTGCCAGTGGCGTTACCTCAACACGAATGTCACATAGTGCTTTCAGTATCACCACACGGATCCCAGGATCAAGTGTTTTATACACTTCAACCTCTACCCTACAATATCAAAGTCAAAATACAAATCAGAATCATAAAAAAAAAAGTGATCTAAGAGTATCCAGGAATGAAAAACTAACCCATGTGAAGCAACTAAGGGAAGTTCCCCATCTGCAACCTACGACAAGAGACCAAACTCATCTTAAAAATGATGTTCACAATAGCCCCCCCTTCCTTAATTCAATATCATAAATATCAACTAAAAAACAGTACAGTTAGTTACCCAGTGCCACCAGTCTCTTAATTTTCTGCACAAAACAGTAATCCAGGTATCTCGTGTGAGAGCCATTCTGGTAATAGGAGGGATTGCCTAAAAAGAAACAAATCAAAAGCAATGAGTAATCAATGTTGCAATAGCTCACATCAATGCAATATGAGCTCGCTTTCCATCAGGGAGAGCATAAATAGGATCATGTTACACTTAGCTTAAATACAGCATAAAAATGCAATTTGATTTCAGTAGCGGTTAGCTTCTCCAAGCATAATCTATCAAATTAATCAAATCACACCTAATGAAAAGTTTCCATTGTCAAATAAGATGACTATACAAAATATCACAGATAGTTTTCTGCCAATACATAATCAGATTTTACCATTTAAGGTGAAATTTAGAGCATTTAATGGAGGTTGATATCCCATCAATCTGGTTTTTGGGATAACATATTCTAGGAATTACCTTACAGGGGAAACATGCCATTATTGAGGGAAAAACATGTTATAAAGATAGTATCATTTAGAAAATAGTAGATATACAACATAAAACAGAGAAAAGAAAAGGATGCTGAGGAATATGGAACACATTGCTTTGGCGCCCTATCTTCAGCAAATATCAATTAGTTCAAGTTTGTGATTGTACAATGCAAAATAGCAACATGTGAACCGCAGCACTTCCCAACTAAAAGTTAAATATAGATTAATCTTTGCTTTAATTCTAGGATTTAAAACCTATTTCTTGAAATTCTCATGCGCAAATTCAAACTGAAGAAACCCTAATGAATTGTGTAGCCAATCAGAAATCCATCCTGAAGTCACAGATGAAGATAACTTTGAAAGGAATCAAAAAATTCTCACAAATTACACAGATCACACTATATGATAATACTTATGTCAGTACTCTCCCATTAGAAAAAGATCATCTTAATATAGTGCTCAAAACTGCATGGGTGATGGAATTATTTATGCTGCATTTTATTCTACAGTGGTGAGGGGAAAAAATGGGAAAACACATTAGCTTAAAGAAATACACTAGAAGCATATGCATTATGCAACCAATAAGCTACAGCGTACTTCAGAATCATGCAAAGCAATTATGCACTAGTGAGAATCAAGCAACCTCCAAATAAATGATTTAATCAAAATAAGTGATGATATCAGTATTGGAACTCCAGAAACTTGTGACATCATATCAAATCAGGGCAGAAAAATTGATAACACTGTTCTAATTTATAAGAAGTTCCTGCATGAAAAAACATAGGTCACCAGTGCCATTCCCTGTCCAAAATAATGATCCAAGTCATCTTGCACCTTTTTATGATGCAAAACTCCATATTTGCTTCTATAAATTATGATAGCTAATCACTTTTTTCCTCTCTCTCTCTGTTGAATAAGTATTTGGCAGACATAAAAGAAAGCATAATAACCACTAGGAGAATAATTTATCTCCTGTGGGGATAACCAAAAAACAATAACTACTCAGGTTTATCACTTTACTATAAAACTTGAGAAAACCCTAATCTGATTTTATGTTAGGCCACAAAGACTAGCCATTTATCCAGCACACATTTAGGAGTGTTTCCATGGTTACACCTGTATATCATGTTCTGTGACTTTCTGGAGGCAACTAATTTGAAGCTATAGCAAATTTCTCAACGTCTAGGACAAATCTTTCAAAACGTCAGATTTGAAGAGCCCAGTACAAAATATCCACGGATTCGAGATGTCAAGGAACTCCAGTGACATCTCTGGTGACCAGTGATGCCAAAATTCCTACATGTAATTGTTTCAGATCAGCCTATACCAGTCTTGACCATGTGAGACATATGGTCCCAAGTAGTCCCTAACAAGTAGAAGCATTTGATAAACATCGTGCATCTAACAATGTCCTTTAAAGGTAAAGTTCCATAACTGAAAAAACAAGAAGGCAGCATGTGATACTCCAATTGACACATTAAGAAATAATTTATTATTTGAGGTATTTAATTTCTCAGAAAAATGCTATTGTGCATCTATTTCAACCTTCTCTCAACTTTGGAAGCTATTAGACAAGCAACATGACATCAAATTTTCATGCCACATAAATGGTCTCCTGAATACAATCAGCCACAACTAGCTCCCTAATTGTTAATGCAACAATCAACTCTCGCAGCACTAGAAAATAAAAATAAAAAACACAAATAATTTGATGCTACTAACATTGGATCCTCAGCTAATTCTCCACACACATAAAATAGGCATAATATACTAATTTCCCGCTTAATGTCAGCTAATTTGCTTCATTTATACACAAAGTGAAAACCTTTGCTATAACTTAAGCTTCTAAACATGCACAAAAAGCGATAACAAGAACTTGGTTGCTTCCATCCAAACCAAGCATAAGATGTTAAATTAAGGACATAAACCTTGAAGCTGAAAAACAGAAAGCACTAACCTTTAACAAAGGCATATGTATATCCCCCAAAGTATCATTAGGTGTGATCAAAGCAGTCTCAAACTCCTCAGCTGAAAACTCAACTGTTATATTCAATAGATGCCTAAATACCTGCAACATTAAATTTAGGAAATGAATAAAGATGAAGTCTCGAAGAAATGGAGTAAAACAAGAAACGAAAAAACTCACATTTAAAAAATTGAGTACTGAAGCTAATTCCCACATGGACCGGAGGCTCCACCTCGGCAACTGTGCCGGCTCCGGAGGCGCCACGAGCTGCGTAACGATCTTGCTACTTCCACCACTGCATTGCTCATTCTGCTGCACCGAAGACTCATCTAAGTGCTGTTGCTGTTCCTGCTTCTTCGGTTTCTGCTTCCGCTCGATTACCGCCAGCTGCTGCTGCTGCAGCCTCGCCGCCGCCCGTATTGTACAAGCTCGCGACGGGCGGTTGCTCCTGTTAACTGGCGGCGTTTGGGTTCGAGCGTCGGCCTCGTTTAGAGGAGCGTCGGCCTCGTTTAGGGAGATCGGAGAAGGAGAGGGTTGTTCACGAGACATGGTTAAGGAGAGGGAGATCGAGAGGGTTTATGTTAGTTAACGTAGGATTACATGTAGACGATCCTCAATTTTTGCAAAGAGAGAAAGAAGAGAGGGAGGGAGGGAGAACCTAAGGGTACTAACCATCATCCAACACTTAAAATTAAAATTATTATTATTACTATGCTGTGTTTTTACTGTTTATAATAATAATTTATTATTAGAATTGAAAGAACGATGCTAAGGTGATTAAGGATGGAGAGAGAGAGAGAGAGAGAGAGAGAGAGAGCAAACAATAGCCTGGGAATTTTGGTTTATTTATTACTATTTAACCCAGGGGTCAATTTGGGTTTAATAAAATAAAAGCCCTCCTTCTGCTTAGGGTTTTTTTTACTGCATTTAATCTGGGTTAATTAGTTAAACAAATGTTGATTAGTGTTTTTACCATACCTTGGCCTGGTCTTTCTTTCTATCTTCTCTGGGAGTCTTCGAATCTGTCTAGGTCTTGGTCTTGGTCTTTCCTCGCTCGCTAGGGTTTAGCTAGCTGCGACTTCCGAGCTTTTTCGTAGGGCTTTTATTGGATTTCTCAGATTGGTTTTTTTTTTAATTAATTTTGGATTGGTTTACAAATATTCAAAATTATTTGGTTATTTTTTCTTCACCCCTGCTCTGCTCTGCTCTTTGTTGCTGGATATCGTGGTCGAAAATGGTCAAAACGACAAGATTGAAATTTAGAAGAATTAGCTCCTGTGTCTAGGGATGGTTGGTAAATCACAGAATCAGGAAGGGTTTTTCTGTCTTTGTATCTAGTCAAGTAAGGTCAGGTGAGAATTTTTCTCAGTCCACTCGGTATCCAATCCAAACTCAAACTATAAGAAAAATTATCCCTTCAAGTTTCTTCTTGTACCTCACAAAAGCACATCTCTAATATATTAGGGCAAGGAACCTCACATAACCAATGGCCTTTTTCTTTGAGTAACATTAAAAAATAGTAATATCAAATACCATATAAAAACATAGAATTATGACATTAAACATCAATACTGTTTTATCTAATTAATATCTCATTAGTGATTAGTGTAGTTACTAAATGTGGCTTGTCTTATGTCATCAGCCGATCTTATTTGTTTTTCATAAATAAAATGGTGTTTTGGTTCCACAAACACGTTTTAAAAAAAAAGAAAAAATATGACTCGAGTTATAAACCCGGCTAAGTCAAATAAAATGATTTTATTTTAATTAGATGATATCATAATAACCTAGGAAGAAAACCCTTTTTTTTCACAAGAGAAAAAACAATACAATCAAATCCTCGTACAATTAAACATGGGATAAAATAAGACAAAACAAATCGGCTTAAGTTAACTCAAGATAGCATGACAAACTTATAAGCTAGGTAATAAGGATCGAACGAACTCGGTTTAACACTACCAAACTCGTAGTCCAGATTATGAGATCGGGATAGTCAAGTAGAAAAAAGAAGAAGCACAAAGCCCATATCTTAAAAAAATATCAAATGATGAAATTAAAAAAGAAGATAAATAAAAAAATAATAATAATAATGTCAACATGTGTTAAAAACTCGTGATCCGGGCTATTAGACCGGAAGCACTTTAATTGGAAAAAACAATGAAGCCAAGTTCTCAACTAATCAATTTAATATTGAATAATAGAATTAAAAAAAATAATTGCATCTAAAAAATCTGTTAAAGCAAAACAAATAGCAATCAAAAGAATGAAGACCAAATCTTATAGATGAAAAAAAAATCAAAGAATTGATAAAATTAAAAAAATATATATAATTTTATAAACCATTTCAAATAAAAAAATACTAATCAAAAGAAAATGGATGAAATCTGAAGGAAAAAAAAAGGTGAAGGGTTGGTTTGAAATTCTAAAGTGTCACGCGCGGAATCCAAGGAATAAATTAATGCATTCCACTACGTTTTTACCGAGAAAATTACTGACGGACTGCGAATTCCAATGCGCTTTTAATTAATACATCTCTGACTATGTATACTATTTACATTTTTACCGACAGAATCACGGATGAACCTTGAAAATTCTAGAGGGTTTTTTGAAAATTTTAGAGCGAAATGAAAATTTCAATGTGAATTACCGAGGGAATCACCAACGGAATAATTAAAAATAATAATATTTAATATTTCTTCAGTAATTCCCTCAGTAAAAACATAGTATAAAACTCAACAAGACCACCAGAAGTTCATTTTTCTCTCATTCTCACAAACTCTCACTTTCAATCTCACTCTCTCAATCCTCTCCCCTGTCTCAAGTCTTCAAGTAAAATTTAAGGTTTTTTCTCTCAACACAATTAATAGGTATATATGGTAAATCTTTTGACATATTTTCTTCTTATTTTCCTTCTTTTCTTTGGTTTATTAACAATGCATTTTAGTTGTTTTTTTATTTTTTTTTGTATCACACATAGATAAATTCTAAAAGTAAACACGTCATTAAGGTAAGCATTTTTCATTTCTAAAGCCTATATTTGTTTTTGTATTATTTTTTTGTCTATTTTTTTGTCTACATTGCGATAATGTTTTATTATTTTGTTGAACTTTAATTGTTATTGTTAAATTTCAATATAAATGTTAATATATATATATAAGATTAAATTTTATTTTTTGTCTATTTTATTGTCTACATTGCAATAATATTTTATTGATTTGTTGAATTTTAATTGTTATTATCAAATTTGTAGTATAAATGTTAATTGAATATATAGGATGAAATTTAATTACAAAAAATTCTTGTCAATTTAGGATTAAAAACATTATCATGTTGAAAATGAGATGAAATTGAATAATCCAAAATTGTTGGTAGAAATAAAATAAAATCAACTAGTTTGTGGCATATATTTTGTATATTTGCAAGATTGAAAATTCTGGGTAATTTCCAGTATAGGGGAGGTGCTGCCAATTTTTTTTAAAAAAATCAAAATTGATTATGCAAATATTCATCAAATTTGTGTAGATGCATAGGGAAAATTCAACTGCACGTCGTGAGCACATGATCGCATCTAGTTTTTCTAGCAGTGATGATGGCACGTTTCATTAGGTGCCGACCAAGAAGAGACACCTGCGTTGACTCAAGACGCTACCTCCTCTCGTACGGTTCCACAACGTAGAGGCGGTGTCCCTTCATAGAGGGATTCATTCACCCGCAAGTACGAGGCGCATTAGAAGGACGACCTTCCAATGTAAGTTTGTTTTGCTTTGAGTTGGTTTGTGTTTAATAATTTATGAACAACTAATATTTCATTAATTTTATCAATTTTCAGGTTCACAAACATTGAGGCCGCTTAAGTAATAACATCGGTATTTAAATCATCGATGAAAATTTTATTATTTCAATGGAGTCAGGTTTCTAAATATCCTGATTGGAAACCTCATGTCGATGCATGGTTTACAAGATTTAAGGTTAGTGTTAACTTAAAATTTTAACTATTTTTTATGTTAATTCCTTTACTTTAATGAAATTATTGATTTGTTTTTTATATATTTTTAATGCAATGCTAAATTCAAGTGGGATAAAGAAAATAATAATGTTACGAGAAGGGTTTGAGAGAATCACATTGCAACGAGGTAATATCAAAAACAATACGATAATTTTTTAAAAATTTTATATATTAAAATTTCATTTTTCATTAACTCATATAGAATACGTTTGTATCATGTAGGTTGCGTGATTTTTTGTATGAGATGCAAAAAAATCTAAAAAATATGCCAGAGAAATGTTCTACTGGATTGGAATGACGTGGCGATTTGGAAGGATTTCAGGCCGCCATACATCCTGGAGAATATATGGGCGAAATATATTCAGCATGTGATGTCTAAGTGTTTCACATGACACTCACAGTCCGATGCGGGGAACCGCGGCCGGCAAATTCACGGTTCGGTTACCACGCACACCGGAGGCTCCATTTCGTTTGTTTCGCATATGAAGTGGATGATAAAATTAATTTTAATCACATCTATCTTTAATTAATTTTTTGTTATTTATAAATATATTTAATTTGCAACATTTTTTTCTTAGAGGCTATGACTCTTAGACGTAAGCCAAGCCCAATGGAGCTTTTGTGGAGACGCACGTGCGGAGTGAAGACCGTCAAAAAAGGTGCAATAGTTCGTTGATAACCACGCTCAACACTTTGTGGTATGTTCGTTCAACCATTTTCTTTTGTAAGTTATTATTTATTGAATTGAATTTCAGAAGACATATAATAGCCGATTGAGGGAGAGATACGAGGACGATCCGTCAACCCACCTAGATTTCGATCTAAATTTGTGGATGAAGGCATGATCGTTTGGTGGACCCGATAGAAATCAGGTGTACTGATTTTCTAACACTACGACTGAAAACTTGCAAACGACTCGTAGTATCTCAATTGTTGGGAGCTCACAATCAATATCGAGTACCCAGTTTCAAGAGTTCGCGGCCTTGCAACAACATACGACCTATCTCACTGAAAAATATGAATGAGTCTCTGCGGATTGTGAAGAACTCCGCTGAATGGTCATAGATATGAAATCACAGATGGGTGGTACGTGTGTGCCCCCTTTTGGTCATATGGTCTCGGGAACGACCAGCTTCTTCCTCCTCCAGCGCTGCCATTGTTCTAGTTTAGTTTTATTTGAACATATAAATTTGTAATGAATATTTGGCTTTTATATTAATATAATTTATTCTTACATACTTGAATTTTATAAAATTTTATTTTTTTAATTTTTTTTCAATAGATTTTTTTAAAATAGATTTTTTAATTATTATGGACGGAGTTACCGATGAACAAAGTCTATCGGTGTATTCCAGAGAGTTGGAAAAATTTACTTCATATACCATTTCAACTGTTACATCACCGATGAAATTATTCCATCGGTATTTTATAAAAAGTTGGAATACAATTACTCTAAATACCATTACTAATCACCGATAAAATAATTTTATCGGTATATTATAACAAGTAATTTTTTTTTACGAGCATTTTTCATTTGTAAAATGATCGAGTTTTTTTTAGTGACATAAATGCCGATGGAAATGAAATTATCAGTGAGAATTTATCTTTTGTTTGTGAATTAGTTAGTAAAATTCACACCAATAAAATAATAAAGTAAATATCAACATAAAATTCCCGCATTAAAACTGTTAAATATTGTAACGTCAGTACTCTACCTTATCCACTATGGATACCCTAACTTTATCCTTCCTCGGTGCTTTACGTCCTAATCTTTTTCCTCTTGTTGTCCGAAGTCAAAGGTTTCAAAGCCATTGGTCTTTCCAGGCAAAAGGGGTCTAGCATAAAGTCTTCAACTTCAGCTAGAGGACACGGTCTATAACATTTTGGAAACCAAGCCCAAAGAAGCAAGTTTATCACGGTTGGTATATAGTTCTTCAATACTTCCTCTGTCAAGAATTTCTTTTATCCAGGACAGAATCTCAATCTTGATGATAATGTGGTATTTTTTAGCCATGTCCTTCTGTACTTTATGCCTGAAAATCTCATCGTGCAGTTTTTTTTCATATATGCTCTAGCTCAAGAAGAAAGGGTTGGGATTTAATTTTATGAACTACCTGCTGTTATGATGATATGTCCCTTCAGCTTGAATGCTATCATAGAAACTATATTGGCTACTCTTCCTTCATTTCCTGCTCCCTAGTTGAAGTCAGATCTCCATTCTTTCTCCAGGTAAATGACATCGTAGTGTAGAAATGGGCAATAGTTGGCTGCACATGATCTTTTGCTCTTAAAATAACCATTGTTTCTTACATGCGGCTAGAATATATGTTAAGCAATCAGGTTTAGTGAGTGAGGAGAGAACCTAGGACTGTCGAGTTTCACTGTTGTGGTGTTAAGGCCATGGACATGAATGTTGAGGAATAAACTGGGTTCTTGTTTCGCAAGCATGCTTATTTGAGCCCTTACCTTTTGTATAACTTGGATTCTGAGCCCACATTCACAGATAAGTTTTCTTTTGTTGAAAAGCATCGAACACTGATTTATTTGCTTTGATATGCTTGCGCTGCTTGTGTGTTTGATTTCTTTTTCTTTAAGCCTGTTTGGATTTTTGTGTTAGCTTGGGTCACGCTTGCATATGGGCTATGTTTTCCTTTCTGTCTTTGGGTCCTTTGGGTTTTGGTTGTCTTCATGGGCAGAGCTTTCTTTTTCTATTATTTTGGACTTGGGCTTTATTTATAGTAAAAAAAAACATGATGATTTATTAAAAATTATTTTCCAAACCTTGCATTATGGACAAGTTTCTCTAAAAAAAAATTATGTTTGTGTTTTTAATAGAAAAAAACAATATATAAAAGAAAAGGATAAAAACAAAAATATATTGCATGATTTTATATTTTACATACATTATAGACTTAATAACAAGTTTATTAAACTCATGAGAAAGTTGGTCTAGATTTCAAAGTTATCAAAAAATCAAATTTGTTTAATTTTAATATTTTTAGAATTTATGAACTTATACATAAGATATATTTTCAATAGTTAAAAAAAAGCAAATTAAGTACATAATAAATGAAAATCCCATTCTCTCTCTTTTTTTTTTGTTTACTTTTAATATTTAAGAATTATGAACTAAGATATTTTTCTGATATTAAAATAAACAAAAATAATAATATAATAAAATATTATTTGACTTTAAAATGGCTAGGCTTGACTAATAAAGTATTGATTCACCTTACTGGGCTAATCTACTTTAACCAATATATAATAAAATAAAACAATGCCTTAGAAAAAATCAAACAAATAGAAAATGCAATTTACTTTAGGTAAGGTATATTCGGGGTGATATTGTCTTTCTTATACAACTAGTCTCCTTACCTAAACTCTAAATACTAGTTAGGGTTTTTAATTATCAAAATACTAGGTGTTGATCCCAAACCTTTTAAACTATAAAAAGACAAAAATTTCTTATTCTCTTGGCACCCAAAACCTGATCTAGAAAAACAATCACCATAACACTACCCATGTGTGATAATAAGTAAGACCAATTTGTCTAATGCTAAAAAGACTTTTGAACACTCTCTCAAATGTAGTAAAAGAGGTGGTAATGTTTCCTGATATCTCCAAGTATTTCTATAAGGCTACTTGCTTGGGATGACCTAGTCATTTGATGTTGATTGATTTTGTAAGAAATTATTTGGTTAGTATGTAAAGAATTATAAAGATGAGTTTAGATTGGCGATGTTATAGCATTAAATAATGTCAAAGTGAATGGTTGAAGATTGGTACTGCTGGTATTAATTTCCTGATTGGACCTTTATTAATTATTTCAACAAATTCTAGGTTGAAAACTATTGGTTTTCATCTTATATATTTTATTGTTCTCTCCCTTGTCGATATACTTTTATTTTCTTTAATTAGCTTTAGAAGTGTTTAAAATTATTCCGGAACAAAATTGAGATAAAATTGAGATAAAAGTTGAAATTGGTTAAATAATTAAAAATTAAAAAGCCAAGAATTGAATTGAAAGAGATGAAAAAAAT
>Ga0307507_10011561_pt1 | contig 11104 bp, 12 predicted proteins | sample 7_EM_MG_FD_207223 | JGI IMG/M metagenome (GOLD analysis project Ga0307507, IMG submission 207223) | Populus trichocarpa ectomycorrhiza microbial communities from riparian zone in the Pacific Northwest, United States - 7_EM | ecosystem: Host-associated > Plants > Roots > Unclassified | place... | reverse complement strand
GTGAGATGTCCTCTCAAGCTTGCCTAGATGTCAGGCCCAAAAACCTATGGAGTCTAGTAAGATACCAGACTCAAGTCCCTGGGGCTCGATTGCGTGCCAGGCCCAAATGCTTACAAGTTTGGCGAGATGCTTGATCCAACCCTCTTGGGCTCGGCCATGTACTAGGATCAACGTTCTTTTGATCCAAGGATTTCTCCGAACACAAACACCCAAGGTGAGAATTTAGGGTTATCATCTCCCCTACATCCTAATTATGCAAAAAGTCTTCTAAAGACCATCCATACGTCAATCAATATTAATGTCGTTCAGAGAATCCATGGTCATATCATGTGTAGATTGATGTAGGATCGTTTTTCTATAGACACGTGATACTCCCATTAACAATTAATACCATGTAATGAGACACCTACAATCAATATTAATATTGATTGTAAGGGTCTTCCTCCCATTTGAATGTGAAGAAGGAAAATACCAACAACTATGGTCCCTCGAGTAGGAAAAAGAAAAATTCAAGGTTATAAATATTCTCTGAACGACCCAGAAAATAGGTTTATCATTTTCACTCTCTTATAACTCATTCTCAGTATTTATTATACATAGACTAAGGATAAATTTTCTTATTCTTAGAATTTAATGCTCATTTACAGCAATTCCTTATAATAAAGTCACCGATTTAATCATTGAATAGTCCTTAAAATCCCAAAAAGAAAATTGTTTGATAGGAAATACACTCACCATCACCAACCCCTAGAATTTTTAGTTATGAAAAATAGAAGATGGACATGAACACGTGGCCATCTATCATCCAAACATGGTAAGAAATAATTTCCCTAACATTCTGGATTTTGGAGCATTAACAAATGAATGCTACTACTTTTAAAATATTTATTCATGAATATATATTTCTTGAAAATTATTAAGAAATAATTATTTACTTTAAATACATGTTTTCATAATTCTCTTAAAAAATCTTCTCGTATTTATCTAGAAAATGAAATATGTTATCAATGAAAGAAATGTGTAATTATTAGGATAAGTTTTTTTTTTTTTAGTTTAACGTGGGTGTCTGGGCCAGCTTGCGCGCATCTCGACTAATCCCAACGAGCCCTGAAGTTAACGACCATGTAAGCCTCCAGTGGTCATCATATGAGCAACCACAGGGCTCGAACCTGAGACCACAGAGGAAACAAACCTCTTGGTCCCAAGCTCTTATCACTGGACCACCACCTAGATGGTTAAGTTTTTACTTGGAAGATGAAGTACCTCATTGGACAATGGCTCTTACTAAATAATTTACAAGGTTCACTTTGACCAAATAAGAATAGTTTAGGGACCGCAATGATTTTTATCCACTGATCTTTACTGAAGTTTTGGCGGCCACAGACTCTTCCACCCTCGGCGTCTTCTTGACTCTGAAGTGGAAGGAAGGAAGGAAGGAAGGAAAAAAAAGAAAAAACAAAGAAGCAATCCATAGAAGAATAAAGAAAGGAAATGGAGAAGGGGAAAGGAAGAGAGGTGGTGGTCTCCGCTCTCCAATTTGCTTGTACCGATGATGTCGCAGCTAATCTCGCCACCGCTGAAAGGTCTTCCTACTCCTGCTTCTTTCTTTCTTACCTTTTCATTTCTTTTATGTATGATTTCAAAGTAGCTCAAGTTCTGATTTTTTTTATAACTTACAAGGAATTTTTTCACCCATCAAATGGGTTTTGTTAATTCCCATCTGCAAAAAACTTTTCTGCTTTATTTTTCTAAAATTAATAACCCCATCTTGGTTTTTACTGAATCTGATTAATCCTCTTCTGTTCAGATTGGTTAGAGCTGCTCACAAGAAGGGATCGAACATCATTCTCATTCAGGTATGGAGCTTATGGTGACAATCTGTTTGCTAAATTTGAAGCTACAACTTAGAAGAGTAAATGAAATGAAATATTCCCATCACTGCTTAAATGAAATATCAAGTATTTTAGCAGTTTTCTTGTCACTGCCGAGAGATTAGTCTCTTGTTGCGGTATGCTATAAGAAATGCAATGAAGTTGTTGCCAAGTTGTGAAATTTGGAAGTTATCAGTTGTTTTGATGAGGGAAGGAGTTTAGGTCTAAGGTTTTTGTGGTTATGAAGATAGTTTACAGTTAAACTATAAGCTGAAGGGGAACCAGCATTTGGAATTGGTTGTGCTCGCCTGCTCAGGTGATGACTTACTGTGGCTATGATCGAAAATGGGTGGAAGGGGATGGTTAGCCACACTAGGACAAAGACAGTCTAAGATACCTAGTGCTTGTAATGGTGGTGTTATGGAGTTTTTTAATGGCTGCATGTCTATGTCTTTTAAGTGGAAAGCTAGACTCACGAACTGCTGATGAAATTACTAAAGCTTGGTCTTTCTGGAAAAAGAAAGTGACTATGAATAGGTTGGTCCAACGTACTAAAAAAATTGAGAGAAGGGCTCATGCTAAACATATAAACATTGTCTATGTTGTTAATGTAGGATCATGATAGTATAAGTCAATATGGACTAGTCTTTGCTGGTGGTAAAAATGCGTATCATGCTATTGCATGAGCAGCAATTACAGATTTATTTGGTAGTCTATTTTGAGGTGGGGTGATGATTAAAAGCGATGTGAATAAAGATAGGTTTCTTTACATGCTCTGGCCTGTGTATATTATTAATTGAAGAGATTCCATAATTGTAGGATTTTTCGAACTCTGAGTTAAAAAATATTCATTTCCATGTTGTTTAAGCTCTAAACTTTATGACTCTCACTTCCAGGAACTATTTGAGGGATATTACTTCTGTCAAGCTCAAAGAGAAGACTTTTTCCAGCGGGCTAAGCCTTACAAGGGCCATCCTACAATTCTGAGGTAGATGAAGCAGAAAACATTTTTTCCCCTGTTTTATTTGGTGGTCAACTGAGCTTTGCGCTACACAACCCTGCAAGCATTCCTCCACCCCATAACATCTTCCATTCCCATCTTGAACCTAGGACTATGAAGTGGGGTGTCTCCTTCTGGATCAAAACCAATTAGCTTCTTAAATTACTTTGCAAGCTGTATTTATTGTTGTCATGGCTGTTGTCCTAACTCCTACTAAAGGAACAGAAGTTAAGCTTTTACTTCCAGATGCATTTCAGTATGAATTAATTTACTTTGTGTGTGCATTCTACAGTATGCAAAAACTGGCAAAAGAGCTGGGTGTAGTCATACCAGTTAGCTTCTTTGAAGAGGCAAATAATGCCCATTACAATTCCATAGCCATGATTGATGCTGATGGGGCTGACCTTGGGCTCTATAGAAAATCTCATATTCCAGACGGACCAGGTATATGAAAAGCTGAATATTTTTTATTGCTTGAATCTGTATGCTTCATATATGGTTTCTTATACAACCTTTTCTGTTTGCTTTTGACTTCAGGTTACCAGGAAAAATTCTACTTTAATCCAGGCGACACTGGCTTCAGGGTTGGTTGTTGGATGTTCTCTTTCTAAGTTTAGTATTTTTCTGGAACCTATTAAATCTGCCTTCATTTTGTATTAAATAGGTTACTTATTTCACTATTAAACAGGTTTTCCAAACTAAATTTGCAAAGATTGGAATAGGTACGAGACATTCCCCTTTTTTTCACCCTTTCTTCTGGTCATATTTACTAGATATTGTGGTATCTTTTGATTCAAAATTTTGGCCATGCTGGTGATGTTATTCAGTCAAAATGTCCAGTTAGCTGGTTATCCAAAATGTGTTGCAGAGCCATTTCTATTTGTCATTTTTCCTATAGAGGAATTACAGAATGGAAAAATTGAAGCAGCTGGTGGTGTTTTTTATTTTTATTTTTTATAATGCCAGCAATATGCTGGGATCAGTGGTTTCCAGAGGCAGCCCGGGCTATGGTTCTGCAAGGTGCTGAGATATTATTGTACCCCACTGCCATTGGTTCTGAACCTCAAGATCAAGGACTTGATTCTCTAGATCACTGGAAACGAGTTATGCAGGGCCATGCTGGGGCAAATTTGGTGAGTTGCTGTGTTTGTAGTTTGGCAATTGTATTTCATGTTTGGTTTGTCATGTTGATTTTAACTTGGTCCTGATCCTCGTTTTGTGCATGCCTTCTCCAAGGATTTTACCTTCGATGTTGTGTGGTCCACTTCATTTAGATACCATCTCTTTGAGAGTCCCGTAACATCTCTGTAGTGTGGTTTCTGTTATAGAATGCTGCCATAGAAAAGATGTTTGACGTATGTTCTGACAAATTCAGGTACCTCTAGTAGCTTCAAACCGCATTGGAAAGGAAATAATCCAGACAGAGCATGGAAACAGTGAGATTACATTTTACGGAAACTCTTTTATAGCAGGTATAAAAAAACATTATTTGTGGACAGTCATCCAGTCAGTATGAACATTTAACCATGGTGAAAGTAAATTTACTATAAATGATTTCACTGACAGGACCAACAGGGGAAATAGTTGCTGCAGCTGATGACAAAGAGGAAGCTGTTCTTGTTGCAAAGTTTGATCTAGAGAAAATCAAGTCCAAGAGGCATGGTTGGGGGGTATTCCGTGATCGACGTCCAGATTTATACAAGGTTCTTTTGACATTAGATGGCAGTAATCCCTTATTGTGATTTAACGCCCCTTGTTCTAGGTTCTTGTAAACTCTTTCCAAAAATTTCCCCTTCCATGAATTATATCTCTAGAATGAGCAAGAGTAAGGTGTGGGTAATCATAGATAAAACTCCCGACTCGAATAAAATATCAAAAGGCAAGTGCTTGGGCACATTGACTTGAACCCCTTACCTGCTATGTGGTTCACAAAACATCACTCTGTTGTTTCCTGTTCTTTTTGCTTTTATTTTCTTTGTTGTAGATTTTTTTTTACATGGTTCAGTCGTAATCCACTACTATCCATTACTGGATAAAAGCTAAGTCAATGCATGCCATAATTTTTATATAAAAATGCAGAATAATACGTAGTGGTCCCAAGTCCAAGTTGAATTTATTCAATAGGTGTCCAAGTATTTTTAATTTCGAGACTTGAATTGACAGGGTGTTTGTATTTGTGTGCTTTGTGAAACTTCATTTTTTTGTGGGTGCTTTCTTAATTTATTTTTATTGATAAATAATCCAACGGTTCATGTTCACTCACACGAGTGATGTTACTATTCTTGAAGCTTTTCTGATGGGACGGTTCAGCTGTTTCTAATAGCCTGAAATCATGTCCATGAGGAAGAAATCTTGCGAAGGATTTTAGTGATTTAGATTTTTGTCATGTATTCCTCTTAGGAGCTAAACCACGCCTGCTGCTTGGCAATCATGCTCAAATAAACGGTAGAACTTTTCTAAAGTATCATAGCCACAGATTTGGACTTGCAGCTACCTCTACGTTTCAAATATGCTCCACGTAGCTTTATGGAAAAGAAACAAATGTCTTGTCCCTTTTGGATTTGGGGTACAAGTCTTGCCGTGTGCCTGCCAGACTAGAAAGGATCATCTGTTTCCATCCCTAGAATATTTCCATTTCAACATGTTTCTAGAAGTCTTTCTCTTTCAACATCATTCATTAGGAAAAAGCTTGCACCAAGAATCTATTCTGGATCACAATGAACGGGTCTGGGGCCAAAACTTGTATTTTTTTGGATTTTAAGTTTGTTTTTTATGATGTGCTTTCTCCTTTTCTTTGTCTAGCCGAGCACTGAGCAATCATTTTCAATTGGCACAGATCATTTTACACTCCAGCTGAGTGTAAGCTAAAGGATATATTGTTTACTGTTTTATGAGTTAAGAATAGGTGCACTCAGCACTACAGTGACTGCCTTTCACGTAGTTACATGAGGCGGAAAAATTGGAAACTAAAGAGGTGTTTATTATCACAGTTTTCTAATTAAAGGTGTAGTTTGGGTTACACGAGTCATCACATTCTTGAACCTTCATTTCTATCTAGCCCATTGCCTCCATCAATGAAAAGAGATGACTTGTATATATCTGTCATTCCAACTACTGAAGAAGGTGACCAGAGTTCTTGAGGTGAAAGTCAATATTGATTACTTCTTCATACTGGCCCTGCCATACTCTTATTTGACTGTCTGAGTATGCTGAACCAGTGTAACCAGTTCATAATTCACCCCAGAGTGCAAGCTATCTTTAAGTGAACCGTAATACAAGCATATAACAACTACTTTGGAGTTCCCAACTCACTCTTTATCTGCTTTAACTTTGTTTTTTGTTTCCTCCTCCATGAATCATCGGCTTTTAACATTTGTGTCTTGTTCAACTTTGCACTTGATTTTGTTGTCTTGACAGTCTGACCCTGGAATCCAGGATGGCTCAATGAGTTTTTATTAGCCAGGTGTTAAATGATTTTGGAGCCATTATATATGTAAGCAGGTTTCTGTTAGCAGACAAAGACCTACCCAAGAATATGCTGCAAGTGGGGTTTGGTTTATTTTTAGTTCGCGTTTGACAATGCTGTTCTTGTTCTCTACAAAAGGGCCCTTGGGCTGAAAAGGCATCAATTTGGTGTTTCGCTATTTTTAGACATGTTCATGATAAAATTTGATGTTTTTTCCAGTAAAAATGCATTTTCAGACGCACCCAAAGCAAAGGCATTAATTAGGCTACGAGCACATAGTGTTTTCTTGCTTTCTAAAGGTGTGACCTTTTACTCAAAACTTTCTTTTCTAGTTGATTCTTAGGCATTTCATATGCCTTTTCTTTTTATTTCCACTCATTTTAAGTGATAGTGATGGTCCTGGAATCCAAATGACATGTTCTGTAGAGCACTTCCTTATTTGGTGGAGGCAGTAGAGACTATTAGTATTCGGAGAGATCGATTGAATGAAACTGAGCTTATGGCAATTCTGAAAGTTTTTGGAGGCATTAGAGCTTGTTTGTTATTGTGATGTGATCGTGTTTTTTTTTTTAATTTTTTTATTATTTTAATATGCTGATGATAAAAATAAATTTTAAAAAGTAATTTTTATTATAATATTAAACAATATTGCGATGATGGTTGATGATCTACAACAAAATACACAGAACAGTGAAAAGGAGGGGGGTTTCCATCCTTGAAATGTTCTGAAAAGGAGCAGAAAAGGGAATTTTAGTATAGATTCTCAAGTTATTGTCTCCTCTTTTCTCTACTGGTTTGTAGCTGGACCACAAAAGCAGAAGCTGAATTTTTTATTTTTACTGGCAAGCAAAAGTGTTCCTACCGAAACTGTCCTTGGCTTCATGTCTGCTTCTTTCAGCTTTTTTTTTTTTTTCATCCATCATCATCATCGTTGCCTTTTTCGTCATCAGATTCTTCTCGCGCATCATGTTCATAGTCCTCTTCAACTTCCACCTCATCTTCTGCTTCATCAATGGTTTCATCATTCGGATGAACAAACTGCAGCGTCAATCTCCCGTCCTCTCTACATGCATGCAAAAACTTGAAGGTGGGCATCCTCACTTCTTTAAGGACAAACCTACCGTCATGCCTATAAGACTTAAAGATAGCCCGAGGCTTTCCACCCCATCCAATACAGGAAATCGGCGGAGGAAATGTCAGTCTACCTGATCTTGGTCTGCTGAGATCATCTGATGCTGCATGCCTTGTGATTCTTACTTTCTCCTCCTGGTATCGCCAGTCTTCATTTATATCATTCTTCAAGTATTCAACATCATCAGAACTTTCAAAACCAAGCCCCTCGGTGCATAGTTGCAAGCTCTCATAATTCATTCTAGAAAAGTTATGACCATTCTGGTGACAACCTGTGTACTGATGATTCTTCGGGGTGGTTCTTGAGACACAGTCCAATATTGATTTGCTCTTTTTGCCCTCCAAGCTGTCATTCTTGTTGAGTCTACTTGCTCCGGCTTCCGGGTTCAAATCTAGGAAGGATGAAGGAGAGGAGAAGGGTGATAGAGTAAAGGAAGATGAAGTTGACAATAAGGAAGAAGAAGCAGAAGATGATGATGACTGCGAATTCTCTTTGAAATGAAGCTCACCGAATATTTCAGTGAAGGAGGATTGCTCCATCGGTTTTACAGGCTTGATTTGGTTCCGTGATGAGAGGGATTCAAGCAGTGTAGGGTTTTCTGGTAATGGTTTTTCAAAGATGTGTTGGAGACTTCCACAGGCAGCCATAGCTAGGTTTTGGCTCACTCTATCTACTCTAGTATAAAGGAATATAAGCCTTTTCTTTTCTTGTTTTTAGGGTTCTCGGTGGGAGGTGGAGAGAAACAGGGAGATGAAGAAGCACGAGATTGGCGTGGAGGTTGAAAAAAATCAAGAGATGATGCTTCTTGTTGCTTTGGCTAGGGCCTAGGGCGTCTCTTCCATTGAAGAGGAGCAAGGACGGGTGGTTTTGAAGCTAGGTCGAAATTTGGTGGCCATAAATAAATGTACATGTGCAATAACTTTTCTTGTATATTCTTAACGTAGATAATTCACTTCCCGATAAGTTTTATACATTAAATTTTATTTTTGAATTTATTTATAAAAAATATTATAAAAATCCTTTTATAAATTCCCAACAAGCTGGATTTCTAGTCGAAGTGAGTGGAGATTAACCTAATCAAACTGCATCAATTTAATGGATCAATCTATATCTCAATTGACTGATCACACCTCAAGTAATACAAGGTTTAAAACAATATCTTACGTCATTCTAGATTTTAATTTAGCCTGAATTGCCATGTTTAATTTATGATCTGTATCTGAGTCAAAAAAAGACCACAAGCTTTGAAATTAAACCCCAACAGGGACCACAATATTTTAGTGTTGGTTTTAAAAGGCCATGTTAATGCAAATTTCGTATTTGATAGTGATATTTTGCTGTATTGCTGGAGAGACTATGCTGATGATGATTTGAAAGATCAGTTTATACCTTCAATCACCGCCCATCTTAACAAGTCCATTATCTCAGCATAATGTATCTTTTTCTCATCACGACCTTAACATCTATCTTGCTATTGTGATTTTTCATCATAAAGGGCACAAAAAGTATCAGCAGCTCTTGGAATATTCTCCCTGGTTCTCTGAACATGTTCAATCCTGTTCCCGGAAATGATTGGCTGCTACCCTTCACTTTCGAATAGCCTATCTTCATCTTGAGATAGTCCATCTTGATATATAATGGCAGGGCATGATAGGGCCAATCAATAGGCAAGTGGGTCCTGTTCTAACCATAGAGTGCCATATGCGTGTGTGTTCTCCTGCCACAACATTTTACTGGTTCACTGGCTGTGGTAAGCAGTGCCACCTCTAAACAGTGTATTCAGATTCTAATTCGAGTAGATGCTACATCTACCGCCACAAGGACTAAATCCAACATAAATGCGGACAAAATTGAAGTTTTCAACGACTAAATGATGGTATTAAAGACAACGTTGGATAATGGTGTAGCTTTCACATTTAAAAGAAAGCAGATGTTCCACTCTGAAGAGAGAAAAAGGCGAAGGGGAAAAACCGAGATGATAATTGTACAAGATTAACAAGCTAACATCAGATATTACATCATTAAACATCCATGTTACTCTAGCGTTAAAGAAATGCGGCTGAAATTTTAAGAAGAAGATGTTAGTTTCACACTGTTGTCATTTATCAAATTGGAAAACCACCCAGCACACAGAAACCATAGGTGAACAATTCACAAACATACTCACTGTTTTGAAATCAAACATACATAGCTTCCTTTTGAAGAATCAGTTGGGACCAAACCGCTTTTGGACATCCTTCATCGCCAAGCTTCAATACGCTCTGACCTTGAGTCTATACAGCTACCAATTCCTCGAGTCTTGTCAGAAGGTGGTGTTAAATGAAGTACAGGTGACTGCCTGCTAAATTTTCCAGGACTCTTTCTGAGACTTGAATTACTTGATTGGCCAATGCTGTTCTTTCCGATACCTGCTTGATTGCCAGCATTAACTCTATGATTATATGCGTCATTGACTAAGTTAACCTCGGAAGCAGTCTCGCAGGAACGATCTCCTTTGGCAATTAGCTTATCAACTGAAGTTGCATAACTGAGGCCTGCTTCATCAGCTATGGCATTGTATTGACTGGAGTGATACGAACTTTCTACAACAGGTTCTTCAGCCACAAAGGCTTGCTCAGTTGTTTCATTTTCATCTTCGCTATCTTTGGCACAGGACAGTGAAGGGCTCTCGTGACCGTTCTTGTCAAATGGCTCTATCCGTGAAGGAGCAGGCTCCACCAAAGAATCTTCTCTCTCTCGCAGTGTCCTTAGGATAAGTGTCTTGAGAAAGTTCATTACTTGGACTGCATACATCAATGCAGTCAAAGGATCGGCCATCTGCAATAAAATTAAGACAAAGACAACCATCAGCATTCAGCACACCAACAACTGCCCAGATCTGCAGCTTTTTGTGGCAATTTCACTTATTCAATCACTTATTTTATACTGAAATAGGAAAACCATTACTAATTAACCATGTCTCTGGCCGATCCATTTGCTCTGACATGGTGAGAGTACTAGAGACATAATCAAAGAAAAAAGGTGAAAAGGAAAGTGGGAGTACTTTAGATTAGCTTCTCTAAAGCCTAAAGAAAAGCAAGGTGGATCCTTTGAATACAACAAATAGCATGTACAAATCAGATCATAGGTAAACAAGAAAAATCATTGAAGTTCAGGAATGTCCAAACAATAATAGACACTTACTCGAGTCATATTTGGCGCAAAAACTGTGGCTACATTGTGTGCATTCATCTTGTTCAGGTGTTCTTGTTGGACAACATCAGCCATCAGATTGATCGCCCAATCTAATAGAGCAGCTTCTGTTGGAGGTAGATTCCTTGCAAGATAAGCACAATCATCTTCTGTTCGACATTCTATTACTTGTTCAGGTGATAAAGAATCCAGAACCCCTGTTGGAAGCTCTCTAAACCAAGCCTAGACAAACAGTTGTACTTCAAGTCAAAATAGAGCTATGTATTGAATGCAAAATAAACAAAAGAAGTAAATCCTGAGACAAAAAACAGCAACGCTTTCTACTGACAGCACCACACCCTAAACTTAGAAGACAGAATATACTAAAACCATGAATAAAGATGATATAATTAATACAACCGGATTGCAGATGGAATGATGGTAGTGAAAAGGGGTGGTCACAG
>Ga0307507_10011560_pt1 | contig 11104 bp, 7 predicted proteins | sample 7_EM_MG_FD_207223 | JGI IMG/M metagenome (GOLD analysis project Ga0307507, IMG submission 207223) | Populus trichocarpa ectomycorrhiza microbial communities from riparian zone in the Pacific Northwest, United States - 7_EM | ecosystem: Host-associated > Plants > Roots > Unclassified | place... | reverse complement strand
TGACCCACACTCCCTCCAACGGGACCACTCCCCGCTCCCAGAAGTCGACACGTCGCTCTTTAACCCTTCCTTCCAGCTGGAAAGTCCGCTTCAACGTAGCGGATCTTCTAGCGGGCTTACCCGCCCATGGCCCACTAGACCCTTCCCTCAGTTCACACCATCACTTCGTGGGCCCACTGGAAAGCCTCAGTCCGCACGATACGCTTGGCCCCATGGACTCCTTCCCAGACGCAATGAACTGGTTCACCCCAACATCGGAGATGGATGGAGCGTATTCGGAGGCGCCGACGCCTTATGAGTACGAGGGCCCACCTGCGTTCGCGCGGGACGATCCTTCCCTTTTCACATTCTCGAGTGAGGATGGGTCGACAAGGACAACGACGAGTCCATACACGCCTCCGAACGGGAACCCTCCTCTGCCTTCCCACCTTCAGCGATCCCTCGACCCAACCTCCTGTTCCTGTGTTGCACCAGCCCAAGCCAACTACGCCGACTGCGACTACGTTCAGCGATATGTGGATCGGTGATGAACATTCTGTCGAGGCGGCGTTTGATACACTGTTTGAGCCTTTAGGGTTTGATGCGGGCCATGGCATTGAAGGAAAAGGGGATGCGGTGGGGATGGGGATGGTTGGTTGATCGATCCTCACACCGTTTCGTTTCCATGAGAAGATTCAAGACGCTCGCTCACTCGACTTGACTCAATCACTTTCCTTGCCTGTTCCTCATCCCACAAACGATCTATCCCCCAATCTTCACGATACCCACCCAACATTAATCTTAGGTTCTCACCCACCAACCCAACCACTGTAGCTATTATTACCCTGTCTGCTTGATATCCCCACCACCACCACCTCTCATCTCCCATGTAGCCTTTCGACCTGCTGTGATTTTTTTTGGTTTTTGGTTTTTCTTTTAAATAAAAATGATTTTCTTAGATGATGGCCTTACTTCGTTTTCAAGTTTAAAGTGACACCAACAATGAATATTGAATGCTGAACGCTGAACGTTGACTTGCATTTTACATCCAAGAGAACCTCGACTCTCGAGATCTTTGCATTCGACTCGCTGATGATCAACGACTGAGCATGTATTATGCGGTTTGGCTTGAATTTGCTGGTCTTGTGCATAGGATTTTCTAGCTACCACCTTGGACATCACCTCTTGTGGGCGCTTGCATCGTGATCATATCCCCAAACTATCATTTAATTCTGTCATTGTTCATGACAGAATCCCGCATTGTTGAAACTGTTCTTCCCTCTCTTGTCTCTCTCCCTCTTTTTCCCCACCTCTTTCTGGAGCATCCAGAGACCTATTTATCTCTGCGGTGTGCGTCGTGACCTCTCCGTCGCTATCAGTTTTAAATTCAGGCATCGCTATTGAACTGCCTTTCTCTCCTCCTTCTCGAAGGAAATCGGTCTATCTCATCCCCTGATGTCCCACGCCATCGAGTCGCGCATTTGTAAACCCTCCCTCCCACTTTTTCTTCCGTCGTCATGTCGATCAGGCTGCCCGTACAAAGGTTCACTGTCGCGTAGTCATTTCCCTTGCATTTTGCCGTTCCATTTTTCTCTTGGGTTTTCACACTGACATGTTAAGTCTTAAAATTATCTTTGCTTTTGCATTGCTAGCGGATTTTTGTGAATCCCACTATGAATGAATGCTTAAGTATTGAAAAAAGTGGTTTGTCCGTGTCACGCGAAAGAGTAGTTACGAATACACTAGTTGCCTATAAAAATGAGGATAAAATTGGGCCAATGGATAGTATCGAGTGCTCCTGGTGGAAGGCCTCGAAGCTCGGCAAATCCTAACACGAAGAGAATTATCCGTGCTAAGATGTATGTTCCCACCAATAATGGCGAGAATTTAGCAATCCGCATCATCCTGCTGCCATAGTACCGATGCCCAAAAAAAACGAACATAAAAAGGGATGGAACAAGAAAAATGGTAGCTGCTGAATAAAACCAGACGGCTTGCTCCTTCAAATTTGGAAATTTTGAAAAAGTACCAGCAAAAATATGAACGAATCCAAATATTAGGAAAAATAAAATAAAAGCGAGCCAGTGTATAGGAGATTTGGAACAAATCTCAGCTGCATAAAATGTGGGAATCCGCGTCGCCTCTTCTGTGACAACCTGTTTTATGGCGGTTATGTCTTCGAACCTTTTTGCAAGCACCTTAGCAGGATATGAAATGAAGGAGATAAGCTTAGTAAGTCCCTTCATCATTCTGGATCTGTTATCAACTTTCCAAATGGCCTCAAGGAGTTGCATTGTTTCTGCCTTTTGGTTAGCAGGAGTATTGAAAGCATGCGGTTTCATTGCAAGGAGACATACCCATGTCCTGCCGGTCATGAGGTGCTGAAGTTTAAAATGTCCCATAAATTTAATAGAAATCGGCATTTCACAAATAACAATCTCACCTGAAGCAAGTTCTGCATCTTGAACGGGAGTAGGGGCGTCGAGTTGCAAAGCAAGGGGTATGGGAAACCGAACATCAAGGGGCTTTCGCCACCAAAAGAAGTGGAGTACTCCATTGGAAATGGCAATGGCAACAGTAAGCCATTCTATATGAGTGACATCGAGACCCTGTCCCAGTCGGAGGAAGAATTGAACGCTGAACCATGTGGTTTGGACAATCGTAAGAATAGCAGATAGGCCATCGCCTTTGCTACGGTCCTTAATTTCTTCCTCCGTAATCGTTGGAAGTTCTATTTTCTTCGCCAGGAGCAACTCTTGAAATTTCTCGGCAGTGAGTATACCCTTGCTGACATCTCCCTCCTTGAGCGTAAATCCTCCCATCTGTACGAAATGGCCATGTGTCATCGTCCAGCGTACATCACACAACTCTGGCGTATCAGGTGTGATTTAATTTGAATAACAAAGAACATTATACGGGCTCACCATGAACTTTTTGTCTTATATACCGAGCGCCCCTCCACTGCCTCATCGCCCAGATGAGGATAAATTCTGGCGCGATTAATCCCCACAACATCAATTCGATCGTTCGCCTGGTCACCTCCCACCGTCCTTCATCTGGCCCTGGAATGTTGGGATGAACCGAGGTCCAGATGCATAAAGTGATTGTCACAATGCAGTTCCAGATGATAGTGAAGACCGTGCGCTGAGAGTCGGGAGGGGATAGACAAGTTGGTAGAACCAGGTTATCGGAACCAGTGTTGTTAGAGAGACTATCCAGAGGTGCAGCGTAAATGGATGCGAATGGAAAGTAGAGGAGCGCTAGAAAGATAAGCATCGTGAAGCGGGGGGTGTATTGCTAAAGGATGCTCACTGGTTAAATGCGCGCCTCGTGCGGAGTGCGTTTACTTTGACATGGGAGTTTCTGCGAACTGGCACTAATCCAGGGAAAGGGGCCGGGTATGGTCACAACGAAGCGCCAGGAACTGCCTCGTTCTGGTCAAACAGTGGTGATCTCGTCCAGCTGACCCAGACGAGATGAAACTTGTCCTACACCAGCCCGTCAGCGAGTTATCCAGCGAGAAGAATGAACTAGGTGTAGCTTAAGCCAATTGGAAATATCATTTCTTTTCTGTTTTGCAGTGAACACTGCGAGTGAGTGTCCGTCGCAGAGGAAGTTTTGAAGGCAAGGAGAGCAGAGAGGATTTCGGTCCGAAGATAGCGCTTAAAGACAGATTATCGTCGTGATGGGATTTGGATGGGATAGGGAAGTTAAATTTATAGATGTGACGCCTGAAACGAGGTAACAGTCAAACTTTCAAAAGTAGTGCGAGAGTCGGCGTCTGATAAGGGTATGAGGTACATTCAACCGCTCCAGCTCCAAGTGAAGATCCAGCGTCGGACTTTTCTATTCCATTGCATGTTGGTTCCTATGAACTTGAGGGGCTGAAACGACAGACCAGAGTCACGACTCTGCCAGTACTGGTTCTTTTACGGGCGAGTGGATCAAAAGTGAATGGGGGGTGAGCGTCAGCGATCCTTCCTCTATTCCCACAACAATGGCCAGAAGCGGAGAGTACCACCAGTTCAAGAGCAGTTCCCCGTCCGCACACTACTTGTTCTGGTCCTATGGAGAGTTTCAGCAATTCGTATACGATCAAACAATCACTGCAACCTACTGGCCTCCGGGGGTTCAGCGTGAAGCTCGGAAGTCGCGTTCATATGAGGGTCATTGGACTGCCAGGCATTATAAAGTAGAGATATAGAGATTGATTATATTATGAGTCACCCACTGGCTATATACGACACCAAACCACTATTCAGTCAATTAGTCGTCCCATCCATCACGCTATGACCAAGTGCCTATCATTTTGTGACGCTCCTCCGTCGTAGATTCGATGCATTGTTGGTGTTTGTAGTGTTGCACGTTTTGTATTTCATGTGATCACTTTCAGAGCCGGAGATGGCCGTCGCGATGCCTTGACACCACCTCTCCTCCTCGGGTGCTAGACTCATCTTCTCCTGCTCGCTAGCATATGTACATGTGCGGCTGAAATGCGGTCCTGCTAGTTCTGCATTGTCGTTGCTTTCTTCCTTAGACTGCTTTGTTATACTCTTCATTCTCGACCTCCGCCAGTGTCACGACCTGTTAGCTGCTACATCGCACTGTAGCCAGCACAGGCATGTGCATCTCCAACGTCTCTCCCCCCATAACATCCGCTCCCAACGTCACGCCCCTTTCCTACATCGACGATGAATGATCCTCAAATTTATTAAACTGAAGAACCTGCACCCCTCGCAAATGCCCTCTTTCCACCTAGCTCCACTCCCGTCCCTCCGTCCACTTGTAACCGCTGCTAGCCCGGCAGGCGCCGATCGATAGGATATCCCTCGCCCGCCCAACGCGTTCATGCTTTTCCGTGCTGATTTTTGTGAGGCAGAAAGATGTCCCTGGGTCGATAGAGAGGAACCGTGGGTCGTTATCCAAAATCATTGGTTCGTTTGTGTTCCTTTCCTTATGTTATCTCATCGCATCTCATCGATTCCAGTTAGGCAACTGCTGGCGCGCCCTCCCCCTCGAGGAAAAACACGTCTGGGAAGTCCGCGCAAAGCACGCAAAAGCAGACCAAAAGATCCAATACCCCGAATACAAATTCTGCCCGGTGCATAATAAGAACAAGGACAAGACGAAGGAGGAGAAGGCACCCCTGATGGTGGAGGATGAACGGCAGTGCGAGGAGGTCGTGCAGCTTTTGTTGGAGGGGAAGAAAGAGGGGGAGTTGGCTGCTGCTTTTAGGGATCTGGATAGCCGTTCAAGTGTGAGGGAGGAAACGCCTGCGGGTTGTTTGGACACCAACAACAACAACACCAGCAGCAGAAGCATGTGCACAGGAGGTTGTCGAGCGTTCCATTGCCGAACGACTATTATTCTGTGTTCAGCGGTATAAGAACCTCCCCAGCATCCCTTTCCTCCCTACCTCCCGCGCGCCTTCGCTCGTAAGCTCCATCTCCCGACACCTGTACCAAGCGGCACAGTACAACCAACTCGGACACCGTCGTTCTTCCTCTGCAGGCGCCATGTTCTCCCCCCATCACTACCAATCACGGTCATGGACAATGCCGATGCAAGCTGACCCACACTCCCTCCAACGAGACCATTCCCCTCTCCCAGAAGTCGACACGTCGCTGTTCAACCCTTCTTTCCAGCTCGAAAGTCCACAACAGGAATCGCCGTTCAAGGTAGCAGACCTTCTAGCAAGTTTACCCGCCGCCCATGGCGTATTAGATCCTTCCCTAGGCTAACACCGTCACTCCGTCGGCCTACTGGAAGGCCTGAGCCCTCATGGTACGCTTGGCCCAATGGATCCCTTCCCTGACGCTATGGACTGGCTGACCCCAACATCAGAGATGGATGGAGCGTATTCGGAGGGGCCGACGCCTCATGAGTATGACTGCCCACCTCCGTTCGCCTGGGACGACCCTTCCCTCTTCAGGAGCGAGGGTGGGTCGACTAGGCCGACGACGACGATTCCTTACACGCCTCCGAACGGGAACCTTCCTCTGCCGTCCCACTTCGATAACGCCTGTCAGATGAACATGAGCGACCCGAGCCAACCTCCCGTTCCTGTCCTGCACCAGCCTAAGCCGACTACGCCGACTGCGACTGCCTTCAGCGATATGTGGATCGGTGATGGATATTCTGCCGAGGCGGCGTTTGATACAGTCTTTGAACCTTTGGGGTTCGATGCGGGGTATGGCGTTGAGGGAGTGGGTGGTGCGGCGGGGTATGAGTATACGGAGGGGATGGGGATGGGGATGGTTAGTTGATCGATCCTCAGACTCCGTTCCGTTTGCACGCACGAGAAGATTCAAGGCACTCGCTCACTCGACTCGGCTAGACGATGATTCTTTCCTTTGATTTGTTTGAAACGAATTGCCAACTGACTACGTTCTTTCTGTCTATCTTTCCCCTTTTTTCATCTCCTTGCTCTCATTTTTTTCATCTTCCCACTCAATCACTTTCCTTTCCCGTTCCTCTCATCCCACACACGATCCATCTCCCAATCTTTACGATACCGACCCAACACTAATCTTAGTAACTCACCACCCATCCACCCAATGTAGCTATTATTTCCTTGTCTGCTTGATATCCCACCACCACCACCTCTCGTCTTGTCTCCCTAACCATGTAGCCTATTGACCTGCTGTGATTTATTTTGTATTTTCGGTGTTTTCTTTTTGAATAAAATGATTTTCTTAGATGGTTGTCTCGAGTGGCCTTGCTTCGTTTTTCAAGTCTTGAAGTATGTAACACCAATGATGAATGTTGACATGCAGTCTATACCTTTCCATCTATCATGTACACCCCCTGGGTACCGGGAATCCATGCCGTGACTGGTTGATCTCTGTTTTTGCCCTACTGATGATCATCCTGTACATAGGATTTTCTAGCTCCTGTCCTGGATTAGCCTTGATGGCCTTTCCATCCACCATGTACACCCCCGGGGTACTGGGAATCCATGGCATGACTGATTGACCCCAGGTGGGGGAGGGAGGGGGTCCATGAGGTCTTAGAATTTTTTTCTAGAGGTCATATTTCATGCATTTTGAGATAGAATTGAGATACATCAAGGAAATTGAAAGACTGCTGGCATTTTGACACTATTTAAACATATTTCTGGGGCCAATCCTGCTTCCTATTTGAGTTTATGGGTCAATTGACAGCCAAAATTGAATGAAATGGTTAAGAGTTCAGACTGGAGATATTTTTGTACCTCTTGAAACCCAAATGATTTTAATGCACTTGAACCACAAACATTGCAGGTATGGTATCTGAGTTGTTCACTTTCTGCCTCAAACTCTAATCCCAAAATGGGAAATCATCTTATTTTTAGAAAAGTGCTGTCCTCAGTGATTTCATCAAAGTTTTGTGGCTCGATGCTGGGTTTATTTGAATACAAACCATTTTGTGTTTTGTTTTGGCCTTAAAAAAGAAGGAAGAGAGGAGGGACAACATGTTTAAACAGGAATTCTAATATTCTACTGTAACTAATGTATACATGATGTATCTTCAACAACTATATGAGGACCATTGATGCCACCCTGGAATGATAATCTAGAAAACTGCAGAAAACACACCCACAGTTGAGCATTCAACTGATCTACTGAATCTCACCCTTCAATTCAGCATTCTGCAAGGCACTAAGCTCCTCACTGCCTCTGTTTGCTCTGGTGACCCACCACCCAAGGTGAGATGTCACTCGCACTGTACTGCCCTTCCAAATTCTATGTAGTTGTGCGATAGTGAGGGGCTGGTGTTTTCATATTGGAGGCTTTGATGGTCATGGGTTCTTGTTGCAAGGGTTATGTCAATTCATTGTATTAGGTCTGTGGCTGAAAGAAATTTTGTTAACAACAGTGATGAATATAGGAAAGACAACAAAATACCTTTACAAGGGAGATTGTATAGGGGATGAGGCTGGCAAGCTCCAGGAATTGTAAGTAGCCTTTGTTGAGTTGTAGCCTTGGAGGGTGAGAACAAGCATGAAATCAGGACAAACACCAACACCAAACATCAGTTTGTTTGGTTTCTGCTGGATTCTAAAAATAAGGAGCCTTCCTGTTTTGGAATTAGAGTTTGAGGTGAAATCTCAAAAGTGTGGTATCTGTGCTTTGGTCAGTGTTTGAGTCCATATATTTAATTATTTAAGTGGGTCATATCTGAACCAACTCATGTTTATAGCCTGCTTGAACATTTGATTACAGTAACATGTTGTCTATTTAAATCCAGAAAAGGTCCACAGCTCACCAGGAGTGGAGCCAAAAATTTCTTTGAAGGCAGGGTGGAAAAAACATATCCTTTTTGGACAAAAACATACCTTGGTTGGAAGGCAGGAAGGAGGGGGAGGGCATACCAACAGCCTTAACCAAAAAAAATTGCCTCCAGGCAGTTTGTAAATTCTTGGAGGCCCCTTGCCTGTTGACACATTGAACAACAGTCATTGTGGGTGTCTGCAATGTGTACATATCCTGCTTGCTAATATATTCCTTCACCATTTTTTATTATTATGATTTTCTCCAAAATCAGCATCTGATTGTGGTGCATCTGCATCATCAACATCATCATCAATGGTTATTAATTCTAGTTTCTTTGTCTGACTCAAACAATTGAAGATCTTCACTCTTAGTGCAATTGTTTGGCCTCAGATGAGCCCTAGTCTGTGCTTTAGGAAGAACATTAGGATGTTTTACAGTAGCCCAACTTGTAGTGCAACTTTGATCCCCCTTGTAATGCTGGAAGTCCAAAGTTGGGCCTTTTTTCTCAAGTTGGGACCCAAATCAAAAGCCAGAAGCACAACTTATACTCCAACTTTGTATCTTAACTTTTCTCTCCAACTCACCTTCCAACTTCACATTGTGCAGCCAAACATGATGGAAAAAGGAGTGGTCAACTTTGCCCCCAACTTTGTCCAAGTTGTGGGTCAAAGTTGGGCCCAAGTTAGTATTACTGTGAAACAGCCATTTCACTGTTCTGCCTCCTTGAAATACATTACAGCTTTACTATTCAATGATTCCACATATCATCTCTTCAGGTGGGTGCTTGCATTGTGACCATTCCATGAAATGGATTACTATCAATCTTGCAATGCCCATATTTCTTAGGATTCCAAAAAGTCAGACAGAATACAAAATCTTTTTAACATGAAGCATAACAAGACACAAGCACAAGACTGAGCATCAGGAAAACAGAATATCATTGAGAGATACACAATTTATCTACCTACATATCTTTTTTTTTTTCAGGATTCATTATGGTATCTGGCAGAACTGGTAGAGTTGGAGAATTTAAACAGATTGTGTTGATGCAGGTTTTCTTCAGCAGGGAGCTTGAGTCTCTGGAGCTTCTTGGACATTGGCCATGGGAATGGTATGGGGGTATCCTACTCCAGGAAATCTGCCTTTTAATTCATGAACTTGAAGCTCCAACTGCTTTGCCATTGTGTACCTTCTGAAGCTAGAACATGTTACTGCTAAGTTCTCCATGGCGAGAATGGGTGTAGAATTTTGTTCTTTGCATTCAGTACTTGGATCTCCAGCTTCTCTTTCTCTGTGTATTTCCCAAGTTTGTAATATGTTGATGCTAGATTGCACATGGCTTTGATTGTGTCTGGGTGTTCCACTCCAAGAACTCTGTTTCTTGCATCCAAAACTTGGATCTCCAGCTTCTCTGCCTCTGTGTATTTTCCCAGTTTTCTATATGCTAATGCTATATTGCACATGGCTTTGATTGTGTCTGGGTGTTCCACTCCAAGAATTCTGTTTCTTGCATCCAAAACTTGGATCTCTAGCTTCTCTGCCTCTGTGTATTTTCTCAGTTTTCTATATGTTGCTGCTAGATTTCCCATGGCACAGATTGTGTCTGGGTGTTCCACTCCAGGAACTCTGTTTCTTGCATCCAAAACTTGAATCTCCAGCTTCTCTGCATCTGTATATTTTCCAAGTTTATAATATGTTGATGCTAGATTTGCCATGCCATGGATTGTGTCTGGGTGTTCCACTCCAAGAACTCTGCTTCTTGCATCCAACACTTGGAGCTCCAGCTTCTCTGCCTCTGTGTATTTTCCCAGTTTTCTATATATTGATGCTAGATTTCCCATGGCAGTGATTGTGTGTGGGTGTTCCACTCCAAGAACTCTGCTTCTTGCATCCAACACTTGGAGCTCCAGCTTCTCTGTATCTGTGTGTTTTCCAAGTTTATAATATGTTGATGCTAGATTTGCAATTGCACTGATTGTATCTGGGTGCTCCACCCCAAGAACTCTGGTACTTGCATCCAAAACTTGGATCTCCAGCTTCTGTGCCTCTGTATATTTTTCCAGCTTTGTATATGTTGCTGCTAAATTTGCCATGGCAAGGATTGTATCTGGGTGTTCCACTCCAAGAACTCTATTTCTTGCATCCAAAACTTGGATCTCCAGCTCCACTGCCTCTGTGTATTTTCCCTGTTTTCTATATGTTGCTGCTAGATTTGCCATGGCACAGATCGTGTCTGGGTGTTCCACTCCAAGAATCCTGTTTCCCGCATCCAAAACTCGGATGTCCAGCTTCTCTGCCCCTGTGGATTTTCCAAGTGTATAATATGTTGATGCTAAATTTGCCATGGCACAGATTGTATCTGGGTGTTCCACTCCAAGAATTCTGTTTCTTGCATCCAAAACTTGGATCTCCAGGTTCTCTGCCTCTGTGTATTTTCCAAGTGTATAATATGTTGCTGCTAAATTTGCCATGCCATGGATTGTGTCTGGGTGTTCCACTCCAAGAATTCTGTTTCTTGCATCCAAAACTTGGATCTCCAGCTTCTCTGCCTCTGTGTATTTTCCCTGTTTTCTATATGTTGATGCTAGATTTCCCATGGCATGGATTGTGTCTGGGTGTTCCACTCCAAGAACTCTATTTCTTGCATCCAAAACTTGGATCTCCAGCTTCTCTGCCTCTGTGTATTTTCCCAGGTTTCTATATGTTGCTGCTAGATTTGCAATTGTTCTGATTGTATGTGGGTGTTCCACTCCAAGAATTCTGTTACTTGCATCCAGAACTTGGATTCCCAGCTTTTCTGCCTCTTTGTGCTTTCCCAGTTGATCATGTGTTGCTGCTAGAGTTGCAACAGCATTGATTGTATCTGGGTG
>Ga0307507_10011559_pt1 | contig 11105 bp, 12 predicted proteins | sample 7_EM_MG_FD_207223 | JGI IMG/M metagenome (GOLD analysis project Ga0307507, IMG submission 207223) | Populus trichocarpa ectomycorrhiza microbial communities from riparian zone in the Pacific Northwest, United States - 7_EM | ecosystem: Host-associated > Plants > Roots > Unclassified | place... | reverse complement strand
TTTATTATACCCCATATCTGTGTGTTTATATAAGGTATAAATTTCTTTATTCCTGTCTTCTCTGGCTCTTTTTGTATGTGGTGGAGGCATGGTGGAGGGGGGTTGTTGTCGTGAAGTGGGGTAACGGGTTGACGTTCCTAACCCTAGCGCCGCGGTGAGTGGAGAGAACAAAGATGATATTGGGGAGATATTAGTGCATCAGGCACGATATATGGTATTTGATAACTGTAAGCTCTTCTTTTTTGTCTACTATTGACCTAGAAATTGTTGCTAAGTGGTATCTAAAGATACAATGGCAACATTCAGATCTAAGGAGGACAGCGCCAAAGATCAAGTCTCACTTCACTGCTTTCAGGAGTGTGTCGGCGCCTTTTGCGCAATGATTCGGATGATTGCCAATCGTATAGATTCGGAATTAGACACATTGGGGATGCTTCAAGCCTCTTTGTGCAAGCTAGTTAGTCTATTTTCTCTTTTGGCTAAATGAATCTAGCATTAATTCTTGAGGATAATTAGGAGGAGGATATTGATCAAATGATATCAGATACAAAAATCTGCAGGGGTGATCAAGGGATGAAGGGAATCCCCAATGGTGGGCCGCTACGGCTAAACTTTCAACTAAGAGCAACTCTGACTAAGGAGGAAGAACCCGTATGGAAAGCGGATTACGACCGAGCCCGGCGAAACAAGGTTCAGAAGGGGAAGGAGAAGAGAGTCCAAGACCTCCTCACCGCCCTTAACAGGCTCTCAGCAAATCTGTTTGCCGCTATCAGCGTGGCAGAACGTCAGATTGCTGTTCTCCAGGATCTACACAGCGTATTTTCAACAAGCTACCGAACAACGAAAGAATACGAGAAGGGATACCGGCTCCGGCAAAATCCTTTCCACAAGAATATTGCCACAATCCCTATCCTCTCGGGGGGCTCAGAGCAGATATGGCCAAATGCCTTGGACACTATTGACGGGGTGGCTCGAGTGAGGAAACGCTTCATTAAGAAAGTCAAGGGGTTAGTAGAGAATATGGATATCAGAAGAAAAATTGTATGATTTCCACACTTGGACCTGCAGCAAGAATGCTAACGACTAGGCAGCTTTCGGCATTCTTGAAGTCTGACCAGGCCAAAGCAGCCCCCTCTGAAAGAACAGCTCTGGAAGCGACAGACGTGCTGAAGCAGATAAAGGATACCATGGAAATGGCCCAGGCCACACAAAGGCTGCAATCGCACAAAGCAGGCCAGATTTCTGGTGCCGGTGTAGTATTGGCAACACTTGTTCCCTTCACCTTTTGTACTTCGGTAGGTTATATATCATACTGTCCACGATATGGGTCTGTTTTGACAAGAAACCCTATTAGTATTTCGGCATGAACAACATAAAGGAATTCAACGAAAATCCCATGTCCCTAAGCGACTTCTGGATGATTACGGGCCCGTTCTCTGTCGGGGTATTACTGCTGACAGCAATGGTCATCCTATGGAAACGTCCGATCGCGTTGAGATATAAAAAGAATCTATATCGATATTTTTGCTCGAAGAGAATAGATAATAAGGAGAATCAGTGGCAGGAAAATTGGGCTCTCGAGGGATTCAACAGCAGCCCTCAACCCGAGAGCTAGTTACCGAGCCCCCAGTATACCAGATAGTGCACCATTGGGAATACTAGAACGAATCTGATTGTCAAATTCAACTCTGCCATCCCAAGACTAGCAACGGCACCATTGCGATCTGAAAACGGAGGTGCCGGAGAAGCCGGGAGTTGGAACAGAAGCCTAGTTATCAAGCTCCGTCTGCCGTATAGGTAGTGGAAATATTACGATTGAAGGGTACTAGAGCCACTGGAAGGGGACATTCGTTTCTTTGATGCGCTTTCTTGTACTTTGGTTTTTAAAGCTGCTTGATAAGATGTGGTTCTGACCTACAGAATGATATCTTTTGTTATTAGCTGGGTAGAGATTATTATTTATGTTATCCGGAATATTAGCACGGATAAACTTTTATATTATCATCATAACAAGATGATCGAGAGAACATTTGTACCAGCCACCACGGCAGCTGTGTGCTCAATTAACAATGTAAAGATTTTTACACCACTAGTTACAAGAACAAGTTTCTCTATTTCGATATCATGTAACCCAGAGACTGACGATAGCCTCTGCAGGTATGCCATTTAAAGGTTCAAATGCTTCTTTCACTGCAAGTGACAGATTATGATCACCTTACGTACTTGAAAATCCTTGTTATCCAATACTAAGTCAAGATTTGATAAAAAGAAACCAAGGGCCTGTTCGGCTACAGTGAGGACATCTAACCACTGCTTTCGGAACAAAGAACTACAGGCAGTCAGGCCAATGGCAATGCAGGTTATGGTTCAAGAAAATCCGGGAGTGTGTCCGGGAGACAGAAAACAGGACAATAATTTCTAGGGCCCCCGGTACCGCCAGTACTTGGGAGGGGGGTTAGAGAGTGAGTTGATTATACCCCCATGAATCTTATTGCTTTAGAGGGAAGAAGAAAAATGGAGAAGATGAGGAAGAAGTTTAGTAGCGCCGCGCTGTGCTTGGCATTGCACAAATACCTAATGGTATCCTTTTTAGTGATCCTAGAAGAGCTAATGGGGGACTGTGAGACGCATTAATGCATATTCTGAGGGGTAGAAATCAAAATTTTCCTCTGGAAGTTTCAAAGCGTTGCTTTTAGGCTAGCTTTCCCAATCCTCAAGTTTCCAAATAACCATAACTTGGTGTAGTGTCAAACATCTGAACTATTTTCAAAACTATAGGATTGGTTAAAACCACATGTTTCTTTTGCCCTCAACCCCTACTTTTCCCGGCCTCTGAACAAGCCCTAAGCCAAGTACTCGTAGTGGCAGATATTTCAGGAAGCCAACCGTTGCATGAAACAATTGCAAGACTTCGGGGATCCCACAGAATTGGTCACCTAAAGCGAGAAATCTTTGGTTTTTTATAAATCCTGTTGAGCACGAACCAGTTTGGGAATGTCCCAATATTCTCTAAAGATAGTGTGTATTGTGGAATAAAAAGGGGTGGCATTATTTGGGATATATTGGTGTTATTCTTTGCCTCTATTTTCTTCATAACAGAATGGATTGGGAAATTCATACCCCTGATACGGAACTGTGGTTCTAGTTCTGATCCGACGGTGTAGGATAGGTTATCCAAGCCTGCTCAATATAGCTTACCTGTGAGTACTAGTACATATCTTAGTGGAAGAAGCCGCCAGGTCTTGGGTCATCGGCTTGGCTAAATGCAATTGGACACCAGATACCCTGTAGTTATGACATAGGAGCAAGTTTAAGTTATCTTGTCACTGGCTAAGCTAGTGCTTAGTTAGCCACCCCACTCCCGGGGATGCTAAGTGACCTTCGAAGAAGGAGGTACTCCGAGAGGGTGCTTAGCAGTCTAATCATGGTAATAGTCCAACGAAAGATTTATTGCCCACAATGAGAAATATGCTCGAAAATAAAAGACCCAATTTTATTAATTAAATGTTAAAAGGATGTAGTCGACTTTGGAATATGCGGGAGAGTTTGAAAGATTATTTGGATGCCTGCGGATGATTTGGGAGATGGAGATAGATTTTTTCACAGTTTATGAAAGAGATTAGACCGACATGTCTTTCCCTTGTCTATCGCGAGAGTGTACGAGGGAACAAGGGCATGGAGGGAAATAGAGAGATAGGTGTGATCGATAGAAGGATCATGACGTGCTACTTATGTTTTATTTATACACCTGTCTCTACCCTGAGTTTTGTTTTAGTTAAGGGGCGAATTACAAGAGTGTGAGCGAGGTGCCTAAGTTCCGCGTCACCGTGTGAACCCCCTTTCTATCGCCTACCACTTTGCATTCATAATCTGCCAATATTTATATTAAAGAGCTCCAAAAACTGACAATCGTCAGCTCTATCCTTTACCACCATACCCTGGTGTTTTTATATTCTACTCTATGGGTTTTAGACCCTCCTCTCGGCCGCCTTCTGTGTAGTCTAGTGATCCATGGTCTCTTTCAAGTTAGTTTTTTACAAGTCCTCACGTCTTCCAATCCAGTACCAATAATCGCGCATACATGCATGGGGTCATAGTTCCGAATTGAACTGCCTATGGGCTAGCGCCAGCCGGGCGGGATGGAAAAGCACCAATATCCCCCAACCAAATGGATTACCTGTGACATCTAACCGAAGCATCGGGGGCGGAGCCAGTCCTAGGCGGTACGTGGAGAAAACACGGCCAATCAACAAGGCTGGGACACAATGCAAGTATGTGATGCCAATAAGCTGGGATGGCGCCTATCCTGGATACTGGCAGGTCCGTAAAAGAACAAGAACTAGTCGCCGAGGGTGAAAAACTCCAAAAGGCGAACCTCTTGATGGCCGAAGAGAAAGAGAGGGGGGAGCGCCGACGTGGTGGATGCAGCAAGGCTGCATATTCTAGTTAGGTTCTTTTTCGCGCTAAGAGGTCAAAAGAAAGCGTGGCGAAATACCTGAGCTCCTTTGAGTAGAGGGTAGCCTTTCGGGATAGGATTTTCACAAGGTTTACTGCGGGGCGTTGTTTTCAGGACTTTTTGTCATTCATTTAAATGAAACCACTAACTGAAAAGGGCTAATTTGTGAAAATCCTGACTGGCACCTTATTCTAACCTCTTGGTGAGAAAAACTAACTTTACCAGATTACGGTTGAGTAGAGTACTGGTACCGGTAAACCGTAACTCAGGACAGAGGTCCCGTAGAAATTCGCTAAATCCATCCAGGTATCGGATTGCGTATCTGAACTCGCTGAACTAAGTCCTAATAGGGCCAAACATAGCAGTTTTGCAAAATCATTGATACCAGTTAAAGGGATCCAGCGAGATCACCGTAAATAAACTACCGGTATACCCCGTCTAGAAAACGCTATTCCCGGGGTGTTTTGTCATGGATAGCGACAGCTAGGGCGGGGCCCCTGATCCAGGGTTTAGCCGCTCCAAGACACAAAATTAACCGATTGGCGAAGGCTGAAGCGAAAGAGAACTTGAACGAGTAGAGCCCCATTTCGAGTATTACCGAGGTTCGCTAAACTCATAAAATTGTGAAGAATTGAGTCTAAATTTTTAATGGGGTTCAGCATGAACTCCGCAGGACAAGAGCTGACCATGCCATCCACTCACAATGCTTAAGCTAAATAAAACTTTTACCGAGGTTAAGAGAAGACTCCCCGGGATACATACTCATAGCCTAAGCCAGATATAAAGCCCTCTCAATACCCCTACTTTCCTTGATAGTGCCCTCCAGCAAATATACCCGTTGAGTGAAGTAAGTTCCGAGAAACCACACCTCCCACAGTAAATATAAAGCTCCCAGAAGAGTTAATAACATGAGGGAAAAAAAGCTTAAAAAATTTCAATATCTCCGTAAATGGTTTTATTTTCCACAAGTGGTTACTATAATACTACAAGCTCGAATGGCTCCCACATAAGTGGCTTAGAACTAGTAGGCGTAAACTTGAGGCTTTCATAGTAACTGAGCTGACAAACAGCCTTGCTTTTAGCCTAGAGAGCAGCATTCGCATAAAATACTTAATTGGCGGGCAACTTGAAGTAGTTCATCAAATCTTAATGGTCTAAAATATTTTTAAAAAAATCTACAGGGGGAGAGGGGAGGAACGGTATTCGGTCTACGAATTTACTTATCGGAAAATCCTTCCTTTTGAGTTGTCTTTAATAGCGTAAAACAATAAGTGTGACGTTTGCTCCCCATTTTTTTCAATGTCTTATTAGCTGTCCCCTGTTCGTTGTCCATTCCCTGCTATGTTAAAAAGATGATCGAGCGAATGGAATAACCTCCAAGGAAATTCCCGAGTACCGCGCAGAGCATGTAGCTACACAGCCGGAAACCAGAACTAGCCAGTGGAAGCCTAGGATTGAAACTTTGGGGGGCTGACAGGAGACAGGGCGGGAGAACAGCCTCCTGGAACTCGTGGCAGAATTATTTTTGATTCCTTTTTTGCTGGACCAGGCCAAGACTACCGGGCCACGCCATGCGCAGAAAAAACATGGCCAGGCGCTTCTAGAACCGAAGTTGGAGCATACAGCACCGAGGAAATTCTGACAGACAAACTGGACCTTTTGTACAGGGTGGCGTAATATGATACTACAAGTTGGTTTGCTCCCCTGCTCGATATGGGGTGACTTTTGTAAACTCGTTCACGAGACCCTACGGTAGCGTCAGCGGCCAAAACACTTGGTTGCGCTTTATAGCCAATGATAACTTGTATCTCATGCAGGTCACCGTGTGTCACTCGCTTAGTGCTTTTCTGTTTTCCCCCGAACTTACTTCGACCTTTGAATTCCCCCACCCAACACCTGCCTGCCTTTATACTCTAATAAATTCACCGAGGTAAAAGACTCCTACGCCCCCCCCCTATTGATCTGAAGTCAATAGGATACTTTGTGGCCTAATAGAGTTTTCTTTTTTTCTTTTTTTGCAGAAGTTCTCAACAAGCCTATAGGTTTTAACCTTAGCCCCCCGAGTACTGCGCCTGGAGCTCAGGCTACTGAGGGCTTTTACTCTATGCAGCCTCATGTGCCTTTCCCGAGACACCCGGTTTCATTTGTGTACACATCCTAGCGGATTAACTTAATGCGCAGGTTTGGCTTTTGGGGGTCGCTGTCGCCTCCTCAGCTGGATTGGGTTGGCCTCTTACCAAGTGCAGTAGGCCACACGAGGCAGTCAAATATTTTAGCCTGAGCCGCGGGAATTGTGGGCGCCTTGGCCGGACTGAATTTTCTACATAAGAATGGAGTTCTCTAACTAGCTATTAACATAATGCTAGTAAGAAACTTGAAAGCTGTCTCTATTTTTCTTCCTTTGAACTCCTTGTTACTAAGCCAAGATGGACGACCCAAGCACGATCCCTCCTGCCCCGCCAGACCCTCGTTCGGCCTTGGAGCCCTCAGCTGGATCATCACACCCGTCACCACCACCCCCTGTGTCCCCCGATTGGGAAACCATTGGCAAACAACGAAGCTTTTACGATGAGCAAGATTTCCTACACCCAAGCTACAATCTCGCCAGCTCAAAGCTACGAAACAGAGGAAAGGATGAGGTTGTGATTTTTAACTATTCATTAAACCAGGGTGACTTAAGTCGGGTGAACGGAAATCCTCCGAATGAGGGCGGGGGTCCATCCTCGGGGCGGTTTAGTGCAGATGATGACAGATTCTTTCGAGTGCCTAAGGGTAGCCTTATAGAGTCGGAGCAATTTAACCAGGTAGTTAGCCCTAGGAAAGAATCTGGACGAATACAGTCACCTGGGCCACGGTTGGGTATTATGTAAGTTTACTTTCCAAAGATCTACTTTTCCATTACCCATTTTTGCTATGAGCAATTATATACTACATACACCGTGTCAGCTCCTATGGCGGTCGAATTTACCCTCCATATACTAATATTTGAGGGCTTTTTCCAAGTGACTTTCCTCAATGTTATGACACACATGTAAGTTACTGTTTGGCTCAGCAGTAACTTTATCTTTTAAAATAATTGCTTACTAGAAATAGGACGACGGTCTACTAAATTCAATGGGGGAAAAACTCGGCCTTCTAAGGGAAGGTGAAACTGGTTTCATGGACGCATACTCACAAAGAGTTCGAGCACTGCCAGGTTGTGAACGTTTTAGAACTGGTATATCATTACGGGCACCTCTCGGGGGGGCATCGGAGTTGTCCCGTCTGGGTTCATCGGAAGATAGATTCATCCTTTTCGTATCATTTCCATATTTCGGGGAATCTAGCGGGGAAATCACGTTGAGTCCGGAGAGCGAGAGCCTTAAGCTCTTAGATTTCAAACGCATGGGAGTTAGTGTTCCTAACCACACGGTCGGAGTGGAGGAGAGAGGTGATATAAGCGAGATATCAATGGGGGAGGAGCGAGATGATATAAGGAAGATATTAGTGGGTGATGATATAGGGAAGATATTAGTGCATCAGGCACGATATATGATATTTGACAACTGTAAGCAATACTCTCTTGTCTGCTATTGACCTAAACATGTTTACTAAGTTGTTTCTAAAGATGTAATGGCCACCTTCAGATCTAAGGAAGATAGTGCCAAAGTTCAAGTCCCACTTCACGACTTTCAGCAGCGGATCGGCGCCTTTGGCTCAATGGTGCTTATGATTTCCAATCGTACGAAATCGGAATCACTGGCATTGGGGATGCTCCAAGCCTCCTTGCGCACACTAGTTAGTCTATTCTCTCCTTTGGCCAAAAGAGCGCGATATTAATTCTTGAGGACGATTAGGAGGAGGATATCGACCAAATGATGTCAAAGGGGGAAGTCTACGAGGGCAATGAAGGGATCAGGAGCCGTTTTCCAAACTTCCTCGCCTCCTTAAACATCCTCTCGGAAGGATTGTCTGCTGCTATCAGCATAGCTGAACGGCAGATCGCCGTTCTCCATGATCTACAAACAGTATTTTCAACAATCTACCGAGCAAAAGCTACAGATCTCGAGAAGGGATACGCACTGCGGCAGAGTCCCTTCATCAAGAATATTGCCTTGACTCCTATCCTCTCAGAATATCCCGAGCAGGTATGGCCAAACATCTTGGGCACTATTGACGAGGTAGTTCTAGAAAGGAAATCTTTCATTGGGAAGATCGAGGGGTTGTTAAAGAGTGTGGAAACTAGAAAATATATTGTATAATTCTCATACCTAGAATGATAGTAAGGGTGCTAAAAACTAGACAGCTTTCCATATTCTTGAAGTCTAATCAAGCTGACCCAGCCCCCTTCGCGGCGCTTCAAGCAATTGGAGGAGGAGCACAGCTCGTGAACTACGTCTTACACGATTACCGAGTCGATAACAGTGTCAGTAACAGAAATATCCAAACCGATAACCGAGTCGATAACAGTATAAGCCAAATTCATCGAAGCCGACTTTATCAAACCCAACAAATACAGGCGTTGTCTGGTTTAACTGCCATTAATACAGCTTTTCTTTGCCTCAGCTTTTTTACTTCGGTATATTGCTTCCCACCCACGATGTGAGTATTTTCTGACAAGAAACCCTATCAGTATTTCGGCATGAACAACATAAAGGAATTCGCCGCCCACCCCATATCCCAACGAGATTTCTGGGCGATCACAGGCCCAATATGTGTGGTAGTAGTACTACTAACAGTAATATATATCACCTGGGAACGTGAGAAAGTAAAGGCATTCAGACAAGATTCCAGAAAGAAATTGAAGATTTTTACCGAGGAAAAAATGGGCGATATCAAGAACTGGTGGCAAAAATATAGACGCACCAAGAATTCAACATCTGAGATCGCCTCAAGAGGCAGTAGCCAAATCCCCAGTGTACTCGGAGAGTCCAGTACTACGAACACTACTGAGGGCCCGATGGCCAAACTCTCTTCAACCGTCAAAAGAGCAGCGGCAACCATTGCTATCCCAAAATGGAAGGGCCAAGGAAACGGGGATGAGGAGAAGACGCCTGATCACCAAGTTCTGTCTGTCGTATAGGTCACAGTGGAAATATTACGATTGAAGGGTACAATGACTAGGGGAAGGAGAGTCTCGTTTCTTCAATGCGCATTTTTGTAATTTAGTTTTTAATGCTGTTTGATGGGATGGGGTGATGGCTTACAGGATTATATCTTTTGGTACTAGTTAGATAGAGATGTGTATTTATGTTGTGGTATCGAGAATATTAGGAAGAGTAGACTTTTAGATTAGATAGGAGCAACCTGATTAAAGGATTGGTAGCACCAGCCCCCCTGACAGCTGTGTGCGCGGGCGATAAAGTAAAGATTTTTACACCTCTAGTTACTTCAATAAGAGAAATTTCCTCCGTTTCTATCATGTAACCCACGAGGCTGGCGGCAATCTCCATACGCATCCCATCTGAGCGTTCTTCACTACGAGTGACAAATTATGATTACTTTATGCACTTAAACATCTTGGTTATTCAATACTGGGTCAAGATTTGATAAAAAGAAACCAAAGTCCTGCTTAGATGAAGTCAGGATATCGAAAACTACTACAGGCGGTCACACCAACAGCAAAGCGAGTTATGGTTTGAGTAAATCCGGGGGTGTGTGCGGGGGGTATAAAGCAGGACAAAATTTGTTGCGAGGTCTGCCACAGCCATCACTGGGATGGGTAATGAGCTAGATAGCTAGTGACTTAGCTATATCAATATCATTCCTGTTACTTTAAATAGAGGAAAGAAAAATAAAAAGGACATTCGGTCGTGCCGTGCCCTCACATTGCACTAGTACTTAACATTACTCACTTAGGTGATCATGGCGGACTTGGTGGGTGTTAAAATAGGGGAAATAGATAGCATAGCGGTGGATAACAGAATGATAGGGTTTGCTTGGGACTTGAGCACTATATAGGAAAGGCAGGAGGTGCAGTTTCCCTAACCTCGTTCCCGATCATCTAAAACTGCACCAACGGTAAAGACGGGCGTGTGAATGAAACACAAGCAACACATCCTGAAGTTTCTATCGATCGCCGCACTTATCTATGCATCTTACCATACGTTTGCATTCCTCCCCACATTCCCATTATAATAAAAGAAGGACATGTCTGTTAGAAATCACGAAGGTTCCATATCTTCAACACTACGATGACCCTAGATGTTTGGACGAGGAGACTTAGGTTTAGGAAAGGGTTGCGGATTGTGGTAGTTGAGGCGATGGTTGTTTTATGGGAAGGTTAGCTGCAGCGAAGATGTTTTAAGAATGCACAGGAAACGTACTAGGGAGTTAGAACAGTTTAGAATCAACACTAGGAGGAGTCTAACATTTAGGACTAAGGTACGCTAAGAGATGGAACAAGAAAGATGTCGCATTACAACGATTGGGAAACAACGGAAGGTATCAGTGGTGTTAAGAATTGCGGTAGCTGAAGGAAATTCTGTATGAGGATGAGACGACTAAAGAGAAGGAAGGGGGAACCGTTTGGAAAGCAGTTTGAAGGAGTTCATTGGGAGAAAGCAAAAGGTTATGAGGAAGATGTGATGGAGAGTCGAACGATGGGAAGAAAAGTTTTTCTGTAAAGTAGAGATTGTGTATATATAGGACTCCTCCAGGCGAGGAAGAA